>ERZ808259.2-NODE-2-length-311030-cov-9.024288_pt1 | contig 311030 bp, 263 predicted proteins | sample MGYA00521279_ERZ808259 | MGnify/ENA primary metagenome ERZ808259 (study PRJEB31516, sample SAMN03275586) | gut metagenome | biome: mammalia-associated habitat; material: feces | host: Papio cynocephalus | place: Kenya | collected 2012-07-27 ...
TATCGTCTCGCCCGCATAGCAGGCGGTTTTAGGCTGTCCCTATCGGTCCACATAACGAAAAACGCCTCCAAACGGAAGCGTAGACTTCTTTGGCGCGCCCGAGCCGACTCGAACGGCTGACCCACAGCTTAGAAGGCTGTTGCTCTATCCGGCTGAGCTACGGGCGCAAGCGAACAATAATATACACTCTTTCTTTGCTTTTAGGAATTCTTTTTGTTCGTTTCATTAAAATGGGCATTTTAGTAAGTCGCTGAATTGTCTCAAAACAAAATAAGGATTTTTCGCTTTTCCAAACCCGTAACTAGCGTGAATGAATTTCGTCTTAGCTTTATTCGATTCGTTTTCATCCATTTCCGTATCGCCAATATAATAAATTTCATCAAAATGGTTTCTTTGTTTTAGTAACATCATATTTTGACTTTTTGTGAGACGGTTATCGCCCCAACAAAGGTGATCAATAAAGAAGTTCCCGAACTTTGTGCTTTCAAAGTAGGCTTCGATATAGCCAGGCTGCGCGTTAGAAAGGATGCAAAGGAAATACCCCTTTTTCGCCAAAGCGCTTAACGTCTCTTCTTCTTTAGGGTATATAGCACCAGGATGAGTTTTTAAATATTCGTTTTCATAAGCAGTGCATTCATTTAATAAAGAGAGTCTTTTTTCTTTCCTGAGATTAGGAAATAATGCATCGGCGATGTCTTCCATCGGTAGCCCCATTGTTTTAGTCATATCCATTAAGGTGATATCCGGATAATCGTGCTTACGAGTAACGATGCTCCAAGAGGTAGCGACTTCAATTCGTGCATCCCATAAGGTGCCATCCATATCAAAAATAAGTCCAATTCGTTTCATTTATTTTTCCCTTTCTTCATTTCGTCTATCGCACAGCGTTTGTCACTTTTTATGACTATCCAAGCTTCTTTTGATGTTGGAAAAATCCAAAAAACAAAAGGAAACATGTGCGAACGGATAATGTTCCCTTCTTTTTTATTGATGGAAAAATATTTCTTCGCGTTTTTATAAGCAAAGAAAGGATGACGGAAGCCATGGAGTTTATGTCCTTCTCCAGAATGATGCCAATCATAAAGATAAAAATCATGAAGCAAAGCACCGCGAATCAAAGAAGAATAGTCAAGATTTAGCCCTCTCTTTTTTGCATAAAGATAGGCATAAATCGCTACCGATAGAGAATGTTCATAAACGCTAACATTGCCATGCGCACAATATTTCTTCATGCTCAAAAAGAGGGGATGAAGAAGAATGGGAGAAGCAATTTCATCAAAATAAGGGTCCACTATCATAATTTGTCCTTTAAATCTTGAATTCTTTGATAAAGAGCTTCGGCCACTTCGCTAGGAAGAAGCTGCTTTAATTCATCTAGACTCGCTTTTTCGAGGGCTTCACGAGTTGGGTAATGCTTACGAAGCGATTCTTTTCGCTTTTCTCCGATTCCTTTGATGTCATCGAAAATGCTCTTCCCCATGGATTTTGAACGAACTTCTTTATGGAAAGAAATAGCGAAGCGATGCACCTCGTCTTGCATTCTCATGAGCAAAAAGAATAAAGGAGAATGATTGTCCAAGGGATAAGTTTTCTCGTCTTTATCGATGATGCCTTCTGTTTCGTGTCGGCTATTTTTGTACAAACCAAAAACAGGGATATTCACCTCAGCCTCTTTTAAGCCTTCTAGCGCCGCATGAACTTGGCTTAACCCGCCATCCGCTAAGATTAAGTCAGGATAAGATAAGCCTTCTTCTTTTAATCTTTTATAACGGCGATAGACGACTTCCTTCATGGAATGATAGTCGTCACCTGCATCTTCGTTCGCTAGATGAAATTTTCGGTACATCTTTTTTGCAGGGGCCGCGTTAATATAGCAAACCATTGCCCCGACCGCATTGCTCCCTTCTAGATGCGAATTATCGAACAATTCGATTCGATAAGGCGTTTTTATACCCAATAACGAGCCTAGTTTATCAAGGAGTTCCACTTTATCGTCTTCTAGACGTGCGCTCATAAAATGAGAATCTAGCCCTTGTCTAGCGTTTAAAGTCGCTAAATCAATTTGCTCAAGAAGTCTCCCTTCTTTCGGATGAACGATTTTTGCTTCAGGATAGACACTAGAGAACTCGTCATCAAACGAAGGAAGATTAATAGAAAGCTCGCTAGGGAGTTCATGGTCCTTATAATATTCTTCAAGTAATTCCGGAACTTGCTCAGATAGCGTCCCAAAAGAAGATACCGTAAGTGCCTTTTTCCCAAGCAATATCCCTCTTCGATAGGTAAGAATAGCGATGCAGCAATACCCATCGCGCGTCGCTAGCCCAATGACATCCCGATTCGTTTTATCGCTATTAACTTCCACGGTCTGTTTGCTCGTCGTCGTTTCAATCGCTTTTAAAATATCGTAATAATATTTGGCGTCTTCATAGCGTTCTTCTTCGCTAGCTTTCGCAATTTTTTCCTTTAATAGGCGCGCCGCGTCAGTAATATCGCCATCCAAAAAGCGTTTAATATTTTCGTATAAAGAACTTAAAATGCTAGGATCGATTTTTTTAACGCAAGGCGCTAAGCATTGCCCTAAATGATAATAAAGGCAAACTTTTTTTCCTAAGGTTTTGCATTTTCTAGTAGGGTAAAGCGAATTCAATAAATCAATAGTTTTATAGGCGTCACTGCTTGCCGGAAATGGCCCATAATAAAAATAGTGCTTGTCTTTGGTATTGCGACTGATCTTTAAATAACCATCATCCCGTTTTACGGCAATATAAGGATAATGGCTATTATCCATGAGCATGATGTTATAGCGAGGATAGTAGGTTTGAATGAGATTCATTTCAAGAATGAAGGCTTCTTTATCGGTGTGAACGATGATGAAATCGAAATGATCCACATGTGAAACCATCGCCGCGACTTTTCCTTCTTGGGGACGCAAAAAATATTGGCTGACCCGCTTTTTGAGATTCTTTGCTTTCCCGATATAGATGATTTTATCGTCGGCGTTTTTCATCTCATAAACCCCAGGCTTATCCGGGAGCAAAGAAATTTGCGTTTTAAGTTTTTCGCTTAATTCTTTCATTTTAGATGGATGATGGTCGCCCCACCTCCTCCTTCTACGCCATCCGCTCCTTCAAAAGAAGCGATAAAGTCTTTATGGGAGGTGCAATATTCTTGCACGAGCTTTCTTAAAGCCCCAGAGCCATATCCATGGATAATACGAACACGCTTTAGTCCTTTATAACGGCAATCATCAAGATACTTATCTAAATTGAGCCTAGCTTCATCAATGTGTTGACCAATTAAATTAAGTTCCAAAGGCGTAGATTTTTTTAAGCCAACCGCATCGAGTTTTAAAGGGCTAGTTTGCTGAACTTTTTCATCTTTTGGAGGGAGAATCTTTTGCACTTTGCTCTTCTTTGTGTGAAAAGTTAAGCCGCCTTTGCTCACCACGAGCAATTTATCACCGCGGATTTCATCTACTCTGCCAGAAACGAACGCGCTAGGAATATTCACATAATCCCCAACCTTGATTTCATCGCTAAATTCTTCTTCGTTAGTTTTGGTTTCTAGATTTTGTAGTTTTGAGCGAGCACTAATAACTTCATGAAGCTTAACATCATTCCTTTGAACGCTATGTAGGATTGCTTCCAGTTCATCTTCATAATGCTCTAGAATCGCGCTTTTCTTTGCTTCAACGTCGCTAAGATAATTTTCTTCGCGTTTTGAAAGTTTCCTCTCTTTTTCTTCTAAAGCTTCTAAGCGAGAGGAATATTCCTTTTCTTTCGCGCTAGCCTTATCTTTCTCTAATTCCGCTTTTCGAGTTTCTTCGGCAAGCTTTTTAATCGCTTCGCTGACGGAAAGATCTTCGTGAGAAGAAATGTATTCTCTTGCTAACGAAAGAACATCCTTAGGAATTCCAAATCGTTCCGCGACTACAATCCCATAGCTTTCTCCAGGCAAACCCATCTTTAATTTATAGGTGGGAAGCAAATGTTCTTCATCAAAAATCATCGAAGCGTTAGAAACATTCGGGTTAGATAAAGCAAAGGCCTTTAATCCTTCGAAGTGGCTCGAAATAAGCGTGAAGGCATGCTTCTTTAATAGATATTGCATGATTGCGTAAGCAATCGCCTCCCCTTCTTTTGGCGAAGTGCCCGTCCCAACTTCATCTAATAAAACGAGGTCTTTCCCGCCGACATTAGAAAGAATCTCAGAAAGATTTTTCATATGTCCGGAGAAAGTCGAAAGGTTATCGCTTAACGATTGGGAATCCCCGATATCGACATAAATATGCCTAAAATAGCTTAGACTTGGTCCTTCACTTGCGGGAATCGCTAAACCGCATTGTGACATAAGCACAAGAAGCCCTAAAGTTTTTAAAGCGACGGTTTTCCCGCCCGCATTGGGACCAGAAATAATAATAAGGCGCTTGTTCTCCGACATTGAAAAGTCATTCGGAACGACTTTATTAGGGTCAAGAAGAGGATGACGCGCATTAAGAATATCGATTAGAGGCATTTCGCTAATTCGAGCGATATGGCTATTCGTTTGCTCAGCATAAATCGCTTTCGCTTGTAAGAAATCCAAATAGCCAATCATTTCATTGCCAAATAGAAGATCATCGCCATTGCCTGCGACTTCTCTAGATAGCTCAAGGAGCAAACGCGCGATTTCTTCTCGTTCGTCATTTAGGAGTTCCATCATCTTGTTATTAAGTGAAACGAGGATTTCCGGTTCAATAAAAGTCGTTTCCTTTGATCCGGAGATATCTTGGACAATTCCTTTCACTTTGTTTTTATAGGCATTAGCAACGGGCAAAACATAATGTCCATTTCTTAACGTCAACGTGGAATCGCTTAAGAAAGATTTATTTTCTTCCAAGATAAAGCCAAGCTTTTTCTTCATTTCATTTCGAAGACGACTGATCGAAGCCCGAATCCCCTTTAAGCGCGGCGAGGCGTTATCGAAAATCGACAGATCCGGGGCGATGATTTTATGAATGTCTTTCTCTAAGAAGTCAAGTATCGGTAAGTGAGAGACATAATCCATTAAAATAGGACTTTGCTCCACCGTGCGGAAAAAATGGCGAATGTCTTTCATTTCATTCACATCGTGCGCACAGCGTTCAAGCTCTTCAATCGAAAGGGTCGCGCCTTTTTTCGCTAAAGAGACTGGCCCCAATAAGGAACTAGAAACGTCAAGTGGGATTTTCCCGTATCTAGCATGAAGGAAAATCATTTCTTCTAAAGACGCTAATTCGTGCTGCATCTTCTTTTCGTCAAGGAACATCGATAAGCCTTCGGCTTTCTCTATTCCTCTTTCCGTTCTCGTTAAATTGGCGATCTTTTCCCTGATCTTTTGAAATTCAAATTTCTCGTAAATATCTTGCATGCGAATATTATCTAATAAAATTGGAAAAGAAGAACGAGAAAATAAAGAAAATAAGCGCTTTTAAAGAGAACATGCCATTCAATAAATCTTCTAGCGCAATAAGTTTACTTCTTCCTGGAAAGAAAAGATAATTAGAGACATGCAAAAGCAAGAAATTGTCGCTTTGTCCGTCTCTGACGATACCTTAAAAAAGGCGAAAGAGTTCTATGACGCGATACAAACGCCAAATGGAACAGGCTACTTATATTCCGTAATTAAATGCGATGGGGCAACCGTTTCCATTTATCAAAAGAACAAAAAAGGCGAAAACAAAATTCTCTTTCAGGGAACTAACGCCTTAAAAGAAGCGCGAATTTGGGACAAAAACGCAAGGATAGCGCCTTTAAAACCAACCTTGCCTTTGGAACATAGACTTGTTTTAAATCGTTATCCCCAAATCGGGAGTGACGAGGTTGGCACTGGCGACTATTTTGGGCCAATTATCGTCGTTGCAAGTTACGTAAGAAAAGAAGATGTTGATAATCTTCTTTCTTTAGGCGTTACCGACAGTAAGAAAATGAATGACGAAACCATTCTTTCAATCGGCCCAACTTTAATCCACCGTTACGATTATAGTGAACTGGCTTTGGACAACCCGAAGTACAACGAGATTCATGATGAATTCAATATGAACGCCATCAAAGCGAAAATGCATAATCGCTGCTTATTGAATCTTAAGAAGCGACATCCTGAATCCATCTTGTATCAAGATCAATTCGCACCTGAAACTCTCTATTATTCTTATTTAAAAGATGAGAAGGAAGTTTGTAGAAATATTTATTTCAAAACAAAAGGAGAAAGCGCCTTCATTTCAGTCGCTTTAGCTTCTGTTATCGCTCGCTATGCCTTTTTAAGAAAGATGAAGAAAATGGGTGAAACTTATGGAGTCGAGTTCCCATTGGGTGCGCATGAGCAAGTGGATATCTTCGCGAAATCCTTTATCGAAAAATTTGGAAAAGAAGAACTTAAAAAGGTCGCAAAACTGAATTTCTCCAATACAAAACGCTTATTGTAGTTTCGCTAATAAACTAGAAAAATAGCTAGGAAGTGGCGCATAAAATGTCATTTCTTTTTGCGTTCTAGGGTGAACGAAAGTTAAACGATACGCGTGAAGTAATTGCCCGTTACTATATAAGTTACGATTCCCCGTCCCGTAGAGAGGATCGCCAATCACAGGATGTCCAATATAATCGAGATGGACACGGATTTGGTGGGTTCTACCAGTGAATAAACGGCAAGAAATGAGAGTTGCTTGCGAAAGCGGAAAACGTTTTTCGACATGGAAAAAGGTGATCGCTTCTTTTTTATCGCGCCCATTGACCGAAAATTTTGTTGGGTGAGTCGGGTCTCTCCCAATCGGGGCATCGATTTTTGCGTCATCTTCCTCAATGATTCCTTTCACTAATGCGTAATATTCGCGGTGCATCAAGTGACCAATGAGTTGCTTTGCTAAACCTTCATAAGCAAAATTCGTTTTAGCAACGACTAGAAGCCCAGAAGTATCTTTATCGATTCGATGAACTAAACCAGGACGTTCGTATCCGCTAGAGGAAGCTAATTGTTCTTCGTGAAAAAGTAAGGCATTTACGAGCGTTCCGCTAGAATGCCCGTTCCCAGGGTGAACAACAAGCCCAGCAGGTTTATTGATAACAAGCAAGTCGCTATCTTCGTAAATAACATCAAGAGGAATATCCTCACCTTTGATTTCTAGTGGTTTTTCAGTATATTCTTGGTAGTTTACAATATCTCCTACTCTCAATCTGTAATGGGACTTTTCTATTTTATTATTAACTAAAACAAGTCCATCTTTTATCATAGACTGAATTTTGCTTCTAGAAGGTGCGATATCTAAGGAAGAAAGAACTTCGTCAAGTCGTTTTCCTTCGTTAGAGGAATCAATCGTTATTTCCATTGTTATCCCCTTCTCCGTCTTTCTTTTTCTTCCGCCAAAAGGCATTTTCGTTAAGGTAAGCTTCGGCTTCTTCATCTGACATTTTGCTCGTTAAGACAATGGAATAAACGACATAGAGAATGATTCCTACCGTAATGCAAGCGTCCGCGATATTGAAGTTTGCAAAAGGGTTTAAGAAGCTTCCTCTATCGTTTGGACTACCACCAAAATAAAGATCAATCCAATCAATAACGCCATAAGGGATGCCATTTTGCCCCCAATAGAAAGTACGGTCGATGAGATTACCAACCGCTCCAGCTTCTAGAAGCATCAAGGTCGCGTTCATCATGTGGTCATCTTTCTTTAATCCTTTTCTCCAGAAATTAAAGATAGCGAAACTCATTAGCCAAGAAATCGCGATATTGATTGGACGGGTCCAACTAGATCCATCACCAAGTCCAAAGACAACTCCCGTATTATAAATATGGGAGATGTATAAGAAATTCGGGATGACTTCAATCTCGCTATGGAAAGAAACAAAATTAACGACAAGCCATTTGCTTACTTGGTCAATAATCACAAATAACAAGCAAAGCCAAACATAAGTATCAAAGAAGCTCTTTTTTGTCCAATGATACCCTTTCCAAAAATCAGTTTTACGGTTCATGGACTTATTTTCCCATAACTTTTGCGCAGCGACCACACAAAACGCCATCCTCATAATGTTTGGTATCGCGTTCAATGCGTCTACAGCGGTCGCAGCGTTCCCCTTCCGCTTTAGAAATACGAATCGTTAAGGAGTCGCTATTGCTTAATTCAAATTGGCTCACGCCAAACATCTCGCTTAATTCTTGCTCATTGAGTTTCTTTAAAACTTCATAAAGGGCATTAGAAGGTAAGGAAACCACAAGTTTAGCTTCCATATTGGAAGAAAGTTCGCCGCGGTTTCTCGCTTCTTCTAAGGATTTAAGCGCGGCATCACGAAGTTTCGTGAATTCTTTATACATATCGGCGTTTTGATATTCGTGAGAGAAAGTAGGCATATCATCAAGCTGTGCCGATTCTTTTTTGTGTGAAGGAATCGCTTTATAAACTTCATCCATCGTGAAAGAAAGGATTGGGTTATAAAGTAAGCAAAGGGTCATCGATAGTTCATAAAGAACGTATTGAATCGCTTTGCGGCGTTTATTATTTGCTTCTTCGCAGTATAAAACGTCCTTTGCAAAATCTAGATAGAAGCTAGAAAGCTCAACCATGAAGTTGCCTAACGTTCCACTCACGACAGGGAAAGAATATTCGTCATACGCTTTTAAGCAAGTATTCTTAACAGCTTCGAGCCGACCTAAAATCCATTCGTCGATTGGCCACAAAGTCGGTTTGACGGAAGGCTTCGTATATGGTTTATTTTCCCCGTCTTGAAGATTTCCGAGCATGAATTTAAAGGTATTGCGGATTTTGCGGTATTGGTCGCTAATCGTCGCAATAATGGATTCGCTAATCCTAACATCGGCTTCATAATTAACGCTGCTTGCCCAAAGGCGAAGAATATCTGCCCCAAATTGATTTGCGACCTTGCTTGGATCGATTCCGTTTCCGGCGGATTTGCTCATTTTGTTCCAATTTTCATCCATGACCCAGCCATGGGTTAAGCAGCTAATAAACGGCGCTTTTCCAGTATAGGCCGTCGATAAGATCAACGAGCTATTGAACCAGCCTCGATATTGGTCATTCCCTTCTAAATATAAATCAGCTGGGAACTTTAATCCCCGTTCCTTTAAAACACCATTCCAGCTAGAGCCACTATCGAACCAAACATCCATGATATCGGTTTCTTTATGGAATTTCCCATGCGGAGAGTTTGGATTCGTATAGCCTTCTGGGAGAAGATCTTTCGCGTCGCGAGCAAACCAGGCATTACTACCTTCTTTCGCGATAATGTCGCGGATATGGTCAAAGACGGGTTTCTCGATGATTGGGCTATCATCCTCATTATAAATAATAGGAAGAGGAACACCCCAAGCACGCTGTCTAGAAATGCACCAGTCAGTGCGGTCAGCAATCATATTGACCATCTTTTGCTCGCCCCAAGAGGGTTCCCAATGAATCTTATGAACTTCTTCAAGGAGTTTCTTTTTGATCGGTTCGATGCTACAGAACCACTGCGGGGTCGCACGGAAAATAACTGGTTTATGAGTTCTCCAATCGTGAGGATAGCTATGGGTGATATCAACTTCTTTTAATAAAGCGTCGGCCTTTTTAAGTTCATCAATCACGATGTCATTGCAGTCATCATAAAATTTATTCGAACAAGGGTCATCATCCCCTAAATGCATAATCCCTTTATCATCAACGGTGCCAAATGGCTTAATGCCGTATTTTGAGCAAACATTGAAATCGTCTAATCCATGGTCTGGGTCAGTATGGACGCAACCCGTACCGGCAGAATCATCAACGAAAGAGGCAACCATAACAAGGGACTCTCTATCGTAAAGAGGGTGTTTTGCTTTCGCACCTTCCACTTCTTGACCTTTGAATGTCTTAAGGAGTTCGCAGCTATTGAAACCAAGTTCATTCACGAGTTTCTCTTTTAACGAGGTTAAGAAAACGAACTTTCCTTGGTCGGTTTCATAAACGCCGTATTCAAATTTTGGATTTAGGGTAATTCCGCGATTAGAAGGAATCGTCCAAGGAGTCGTCGTCCAAATGATGATTTTTGCATCGAGGGGGATAATTTCTTTTCCATCAATAACAGGGAAAGCGATATATAAAGTCTTCGCTAAAACATCTTTATATTCGACTTCGGCTTCAGCGAGTGCGCTTTCACTAGACGGTGACCAATAAACTGGCTTTAAGCCTTTATAGATGATTCCTTGAAGGGCCATCGACGCGAAAACATCGATTTCGCGTGCTTCAAATTCCGGAAGAAGCGTTAAATATGGTGAATCATAATCGCCTAAGCAACCAAGACGGCGGATTTGCTCTTTTTGATGAGCAACTTGTTTCAAGGCATATTCTTTGCATAAATCGCGGAAACTAGGAACGCTCATCGCTTTGCGGTTTACACCACTTTTTGTGACTCTCACTTCAATCGGAAGGCCGTGTGTATCCCAGCCAAAAACAAACGGAGTTTTATAGCCGCACATATTTTTATAGCGGACAATAAAATCTTTCAGTAAGCGATTAAGCATGTGCCCGCAGTGAATATCGCCATTGGCGTAAGGAGGGCCATCATGAAGTAAAAATTCCTCGCATCCTTCGCGATTTTGATTCATTTTCTCGTAAAGTTTTTCCTCTTCCCAGGCCTTAACAAGAACAGGCTCTTTTTGCGTTAAATTCGCACGCATCTCGAAAGTCGTTTTTGGCATGAGCAAGCTTTCTTTGTATGACATAAATCCCTCCAATAAATAAAAAAGCATCCTTCTTTCTAAGGACGCTTTCACGCGGTACCACCTTAGTTCAGAAATTCATTCTGCACCTCTATTCTCCTTAACGATGAGTTCCGCCCTCCTTACTTATTTTCGGAAGGGATGCTCAGAAAGTGATAGCGGTTCACATTGCCCCGTTCTCATCCAGGGGGCTCTCTCCAATTCGTTTGCCGTTGTTGTCTTTCTTATTAACGCAAGAGAAACTATAGGTTAAGAAAAAGCGGATTTCAACTAAAAGCCGCTATCTCCGCCACTATTAGAACCATCGTCCCCAAAATCTTGGGTAGACTTCGCGCCAAGCGCGTTCTTCAAGAAATCAGGAAGCATCGAATCGGCGAAATTGCTTTCCTCATTTCCTTGTTTTTCTTCGTTCTTCACTTCTTCAGCTACTTCTTTGGCTTTCGTTTCCGCAACGCCTTTCCCTAAAGAATTAGGGTCTTTTGGAAGAGTGAACGGCTTAACGGAAGTGAAATCGTATTCTTCCGCAAAATCGCTTGCGATAACGGAAACGATCAAAGAATCTTCGAGTTGGGTGTTAATGGAAACGCCAAATTTTATGTCGATTGCTCTACCCGCTTGCTCCGCAATTCTTTGAACGCATTCTTGCGCTTCATACAAATTGACGTTAGTCCCGCACGTTACTGCGCAAATCGCTTTTCTAGCGCCAGAGATAGAAGTTTCAAGTAATGGAGAATTAATCGCGTTCTCTGCGGCGACAGCAGCTTTATTCGGACCTTTGCCGATACCATACCCGATTAAAGCGATGCCGGAATCCTTTAATGTGCTTCTCACGTCAGCAAAATCAAGATTCACTAAAGCAGGGACCAAGATCAAATCGGCAACTGTTTTAACGCTTTGCGCTAAAACGCCATCGCTATCTTTGAACGCTTGGTTCACCGGAATATTGCCGCTTGTCATTAAGAGTTTATCGTTACTCACAATGATTAAGGAATCGACAGCTTCTTTTAAATTATTAAGACCATCAACGGCATTGACGTTCCTTTGTTGCCCCTCAAAAGTGAATGGGCGCGTTACGATGGCGACAGTTAATGCACCTGCTTCTTTCGCGATTTTAGCAACGACTGGGGCGGCTCCCGTTCCAGTCCCTTTGCCCATACCAGCGGCAATAAAGACCATATCAGCACCTTTCACGATTTCTTTAATCTTATCGGCACTTTGTTCGGCTGCTTCTTTCCCCATCGCTGGGTCTCCACCTGCTCCTAATCCTTTCGTAACCCCGTCACCTAAAACAAGGCGATTGGGCGCTTTGGAGGTAGCTAACGCTTGTTTATCGGTATTCGCGACATAGAATTCAACGTTCTGAATCCTTTCGTCAATCATACGGTTAACGGCGTTATTTCCAGCGCCACCAACCCCAATGACAACAATGCGAGCCACAGGCTCGAAATTATCTAAATCATCAACATCCATGTTGTTTGCCATAAAGGGTCCTCCTAACTAATTTTTGCTCCTCGAAAGGGAAGATGATGTGCGATATAAACTATCAACTCTCCCACGGTTATCGCCTTGGGCGGCAATTAGTCCTAAGACGGAAGAATATTTTGCTTCCCTAGCCCCAATAACGGTAGGAGTATAGAAAATAGCAGAATGGCTTCCTAAAGCTGGGGAAAGTAATTTCGCTAAACCGTTTAATTCGCTAGCCCCGCCCACAAAGACAATCGGTAATGATGGCAAGAAGTTCTGATTTTGAGGCGTTAGCTTCCTTTGTAATAAAGAATTAATGGCGTTCGAAAGCAAAACGTTAAATGATTGTTCGTAAAAAGAAGCAATGAGATGGCTTAAATCTTTTTCAAAATAACATTCTTTCACTCCATCTTCACCCACACTTTTTGCAATGGGTTCAGTGAATTTGTCATTATTTTCGCTATACCCATAATCAATTTTAAGGCGTTCGGCTTCTTCAAAAGAAAGTGAGAATTCGCTAGCAATAGTTTCCGTTAAATCATCTCCGCCCTTACTAAAAGAAAGAGAGGCAAATAAGCAAGAAGCACCAATCATGCTCACAGTCGTAAAGTGAGCCCCCATATCGACAAGAATATAATCATGAGGCATATTTTTGCTTGTCGCGATTAAAGAGCTTGAAGCGAAAGGACTGACGGCGATTCTTTCGATGCGGAGCCCACATTCTTCCACGGGTATCCGGTAATTGCGGATAAGAGAATCAGGCAAACAATGGATCTTCGCACAGATCATGAGGTTTTTGCTCTTCTCGCCAACAGGCGCATTCCAAAAACGTTTCTGATTATCAAGTTCATAATAATCCGGAACAATATCGACAATGCTAGTTCCGCTCGGAACGGCTTCTTTTTGAACAAGTACCATCACATTGGTGATATCGAGCTGATCGATCAAATTGGTTTGGCTAACGACACTCGTTTGCCGGTTGCTTTGATAAACCATGAGCCCAAAAGGAGGCAGTAACAAAGAAATAGAGCCAATATTAACTTTGAGTTTAAGTGCTTCGTCTGTGACCGCAAGAACGTTTTTGATGGCTTCGCTTACCATATGGGAATCACGAATAATTCCATCCTTCACCGCACCACGGATGCTTTTCTCGCCATAATAGCAAAGAACAGGCTTTTTATCGATTAGTGAACCGATAGCGAACTTTACCGAATTAGAGCTAATTTCTAGCGCCCCGACGTTAGATGATGTCTTAATATAATTCTCTTCCATAAAAACGATGACTAATTTTAGAATGGACTAGCACATAAAGCAAATAAGAACGATAGAAAATTAGTAGTTTTTCGGGTAATTCGAAAAAAAGAAAAAAGCGCCGGATTTTCCAGCGCTTCTTCAAGGAGAAACCGAATAGGTTAAGGAATCAAATTGAAGAGATTAGAAACTAAAAGCGTAGAAACGGCGCTTTCTTCTTCTGCTGCTGCCGAAAGGCGGACGGAAATGCCAACAGGGATAGCCATAACGGCGGTAATGGCAATAGCGATAAGTAAAACAAACCCAACCATTTTTAATTGATAGTGTAATCTCTTACGACCATTTTTTTCTAATTTATCGACCATAACTTATTCCTCCTTTCGTAGGATTGCGCGCAATTTCGCGCTTTTGGATCTATGGTTTTCTTCCATTTCTTTATTAGAAGGAAGAATTGGATGCCTTGTTAAGGAAACGAATTTTGGTTTTACCCCTAGAGTGATGGATTCTGGCCCGAATCTAGTACCGCTAGTTTCGGTTAATGAGCGGAAACTATCTTTGACAAGCCTATCCTCTAAGGATTGGAAGGAGATGACGACGAACCTACCATCGACATTTAGCATATTAGGCATATCCTTTAATGCTTTTTCGAGATTTTGCATTTCGCCGTTCGTCTCGATGCGTAATGCCTGGAAGATTTGTTTTGCTGGATGCCCTTTTTGGCGTAAGCGCCAGGCTGGCTTGCTTTTTTTGATGAGGTCGACGAGTTCGAATGTCGTTAGAATGGGGCTCTTTTCTCTCGCTTTAATAATCGCTTTAGCCACCGCTTTGCTATCCGGGTCTTCACCATATCGGGAAAAGATTCTAAGCAAGTCTTCGTAAGGGTAAGTATTCACAATTACTTCCGCGGATAAGGGATTGGATTGGTCCATTCTCATGTCGAGAGGACCATCATTTCGATAAGAGAATCCGCGTTCTTCCTCATCGAATTGAGGACTGCTCACCCCTAAGTCCATAAGGACCCCATCAACTTTATTCACCCCTAATTCAAGTAACTTTTCTTTCGCATTTGCGAAATTGCTATGGATTAAAGTGAAGTTATCGCCGATTTCTTTAAGGCGAGGGTCGGACTCTTTTATGGCTTCTTCATCCAAATCGAAGGAATATAGATGCCCATAAGGGAGCAAAGAGAGAATCGCGCTACTATGCCCTGCTCTTCCTAAGGTCAAGTCGACATAGATGCCGTTTTCTTTTACTCGAAGTAACGAAACTGCTTCGTTCAATAAGACGCTAACATGCTTTCCCATGGCTATTGCCCTTTCTCGAGGCTTTCGGCAAGAGCTTCGTAACTGGATGCGTTCTCGCTTTCGTATTTTTCGTAAGCGGATGAATCCCAGATTTCGAAGTGATCGAGCGCGCCAATCAGCGTTACGTCTTTTCCGATGTGGTAAGTATCGATTAGACCCTTACAAAGTGAGATACGTCCATGAGAGTCAACTTCGAGTTCGCTGACGCTCGCTAAGGTTAGTCGGACATAGGCCCTACTTTTTGGATCACGGTAGGAAAGAGAAGACAAATCATCAACTAGACGAGTGAAGTCGTCTTCGAGATAGACGTCGAGGCATCCTTCGAAACCACGAAGAACGTAAAACTTTTTCGGAAGGGCGCTTAAGAGTTTGCTTGGAACTTGTAAACGATTCTTCTCATCAAGGGTTCTCACATATGTCCCGTAAAAAATTCCCACTTCTTCCCACCTCGTAGGAAATAATACCATTCCTACTTCGTATGTGCAACACGAAAGAAATAAAAAAGAAAACGCCAACAAGAAATGAATTCTCATTGACGCTTAGTAAATAATTAGTACTTATTTAGTTGATATAAATACTATAGTATTTAAAACTACTAATCTATTTGTCAAAATCAATATCACTTAAGACATCGAACGGCGAAGTTTTCTGCTTTTCTTTCTCTAAAGCGAGGTAATCTTCTTCACGATAAACATGATATCCTTCTCCGCTTTTAGGAAGCTCACTATCGCTTCTAGTAACGCGTATTGGAAGGCTAGAAACGATAATGGATAAGGCGACCAAATCAAGATCAATTGAGGAACCAGGCAAGACATATCCTTCCCCGATATCGTCTTCTTTATCCAAGATATCAACGCTATCGGTAAGCTTAATATCTTTCGAAAAAAGAACGCCATCACGACTATCTTCTAAAGAAAGCGTCGCCTTGATTGAATAGTCGATATGAGGATATTCTCCTCTTCTAGTCGCTTTTGCTTCGTAATGACAGTTTGAAATATCACGAAGTGGGTAACGAAACTCATAATCGTGGAAACTAGGGTCAACAGAATAAGAAAGGGTTCTTCCTTCGATTAAGGCGCTTTTGCTGACTTTGGTCATTATTGACGCACCTCCGCAAGGAATTTCATTTGAAGCATATGGACGATTTTCTCCATCACTGCGTTAACTTCTTCGTCTTTTAATGTCCGCTCGCTATTATTGAATTCAATTGATATCGCCATCGATTTCTTGCCGTGTCCAATGATTTTTCCTTGGAAAACGTCAAATACTTCAACCGATTTAACCAATGAGTCAGTGCGAGAAATCTCGCGTTTGATATCGAAGAAAGTAATCTTATCATCAACAACGAAAGCAAGATCGCGGCTTACAAATGGGAACTTACTTGGGATTAAAGCTTTCGAAGCACTTGTTTTTAGATTCAATAAAGCATCTAAATCTAGTTCCAATGCAACAGCCACTTTCCCCAAACCGTATTTCTTTAAGGCAAGAGGATGAAGCTCGCCCATTACGCCGACAAGCGTTTTGCCAATTGTAATTTGGCCGCTTTTCCCAGGGTGAAATTCTTCTTTATCGCTAGATAGTCGCGAGATTTGATAACGGCTATTATTAATACAAAGAATTTCCATGATTCCTTCAAAAACGCCTTTTGCGCTATAGAAATCATAAGACAAAGCGTTCATAGAGCCACGAATGCTCTCTTTTCCCACAAAAATTGCGCCTAAATGGCATCCTTGCTCGGTCTTGGTGTCGATATCGCTTACTTCGAAAATGGCAAAGTCTTTGATTTGACGCGCCACGTTATAACTTGCGGTCGAAAGCAAGGAAGGGAGCAAAGAAGAACGAACAAATTCATGGTCATCGGTCATCGGATTAGTAAGACGGTAATTCTCTCCTTTCTTAAGATAGGAGAATTCCTTGCTACTAGCTTCGCTCACTAAGGTATAAGTGAATACTTCATTCATGCCGATAGAACGCAAGAACCTACGTATAGCAATCTTATTCTTTTGTTTTTCCGTCAATCCTTTGAAGGAAGCAGCACTTGGCAATTTGCTTTGAATATGATCAAAGCCAAGCAGACGGATGACTTCTTCGCTTACGTCCGCTTCTTCTTTCATGTCAATACGGTAGCTTGGCACTTCTACCTCAAAGGAATCGCCTTTCGCTTTCGGAGATAAATGGTCAAGCGTCAATACTCGCAAAATCTCATCATTAGTGAAATTCGTCCCTAAACGACCATTAATGTAAGCGAAGCTGCTCTTAATGACTTTCTTTTCGTGATTCAGTGCATCAAAAGTGAATTCTTGGCTTACGCTATTTCCACCCGCTAGCTCTAAAAGAAGTTCGCTAGCTAAGGAAAGAACTGAGGAAATTTGGTCTGGGTTAATGCCTTTAACAAAACGGGAAGACGATTCGCTACTTAGCCCTAAGCGCAAAGAAGTTCTTCGAATACTTGCGCCATGGAAAAGGGCGCCTTCAATAACAACGTTCTTTGTATTTTCATCCACTCTAGCGCTTTCGCTCGTCATAATGCCGGCTAAACAAACATTTTCATCGCCGCTTTCGACAACCAAATCATTTTGTTTAAGTTCGTAATTCCTTTCATCCATTGCGAGGAATGAGCCTTCATAGTCGTTTTTTACGATGAGTTCTTTCTTTTTGAGCTTATCAAGGTCATACATATTCAAAGGCTGACCAGAATATAGCATCACATAGTTTCCGATATCTACGACGTTATTGATGCTACGAATTCCTTCGGCAGTCAAAATATTAACTAGCCACTTTGGAGACGGCCCAACTTTAATGTTTCTAACGATTCTAGCCGATATCGCTAAGCATTTATCCGTATCGCTACGCGTCAAAAAGGATTCCTTATCAACTTTAGAAGAATCTAAAGGTTTATGCAAAAGGGTGACAGGACGCTCTAATAAGGTCCCGACTTCTAAAGCAACGTTTTCCATCGCGTTTAGATCGCTACGGTTTGCTAGTAAAGATAAATCCAAAATCGTGTCATCGTAGCCTAAATAAGCTAAAGGATCTTCTTCGCCAAGTGGGGCATCAAGAGGAAGCTCTTCAATGCCGTTACACTGTGCTTCCGTTAGGAATTTCTTATCCACACCTAATTCATATAAAGCGCAGCACATTCCGTCGCTATCAACGCCACGAATCTTACCTTTATTAATAACGCCACCAGGTAGCTTAGCACCTTCTCTAGCAACAATGACTTTTAACCCCGCTCTAGCGTTTGGCGCACCGCAAACAATTTGATGCACCCCATATTTAGGGCCTTCATCCACATTTAAAATATGCAAATGGTCGCTATCTGGGTGAGGGACACAAGTTAGAATCTCGCCAATCACTAAACCTGATGCATCGGCTAATTTCTCGATACTTTCAACTTCAACTCCGGCGAACGTTAATTTATCCGCTAAAATTTTAGGATCAATATCGTCAACTTTGACGAAATGATTGAGCCATTTTAATGAAACTTTCATTGGTTCTCTCCTTATTTCTCGATGAATGGTTTTAAGAATCGAAGGTCGTTTTGATAAAGACGGCGAATATCATCGATTCCATATCGAAGGATCGCAAGACGTTCTACGCCTACCCCGAACGCGAACCCGCTATAGATCTTTGAGTCATAACCGCACATCTCTAAGACATGGGGATGGACTTCTCCAGCCCCTAGAATCTCAATCCAACCGGTTCCTTTGCACATATCGCAACCTTTTCCACCGCATTTAGCGCAACTGACGTCCACCTCAACACTTGGCTCAGTAAACGGGAAATAGGAGCTTCTCATCCGGATTTCACGCTTTTCGCCAAACATCTTTTTCACAAATAGCTCAAGCGTCCCTTTTAAATCTGCCATGGAGATACCTTTACCAACGACTAACCCTTCAATTTGGTTAAATTCATGGCTATGAGTCATATCATCGTCATCGCGACGGTAGCATTTGCCAGGGCAAATCATTTTGATAGGGCCTTTTTCGGTTTGCTCAAGTAAGGCATGAGCTTGCGCAGCCGAAGTCTGAGTACGTAGCAATAAAGAATCGGTGATATAGAAAGTATCTTGCATATCACGGGCAGGATGATCTTTTGGAACGTTCAATAACTCGAAGTTGAAATGATCGCTTTCGATATCTCTTCCTTCTTTGACCTCAAATCCCATGGAAGAGAAAATTGAAATCATTTCATCGATGATTTGATAGATAGGATTAATCGAACCGACTTGATGCGTTCTACCCGGAAGAGATAAGTCAATAGACTCTCTTGCGAGTTTTTCCTTCATGACGCGTTTAGAAATCTCTTCTTTCTTCTTTTCGTAACGCGTAACAATCGCGTTTCTCACTTCATTCATCGTTTTTCCGAAAACCGCTTTGTTTTCCGGAGTCAGTGATTTCATTAAGCCCATTAAAGCGTTAAGTTCGCTTTTCTTAGTTAAATAGGTGTTACGTATTTTTTCGAGAACCGTTTCGTCATTTGCGGATTCGATTTCCTTAAGCGCGGCTTCTTTGATTTCTTCCGCTCGTTTTGTTTCTTCCATAATCCCTCCAAATTAAAAAAGGCGACACGGGAGTGAGTTAGCCCACGGTGCCATCCCAATTCGATGAAGATTTCTCATCGCTCTATAGCCATAACCTGGACCAAGGGGGAATTCTCATTCCCGTTCTCCGAGACGAACTTTCACCGCCCTTCAGAAAGCCGTTCCACTATCAGCTTCTCCCTATACTAGAAGGATACGATTACTCTTTCTCTTCAACGAACGCCCTTATTCTAGAAGAGAATAAGAAAAATTTAAAGGAAAACTCAATCTAGGAGTTTTCGGAATGAATACATGAGAATGGAACCTGCCATCGCCACATTAAGCGAGTCAATTCCTGCCATTTCAATTCGGATATTATGGTCTGTCGTCTTTAAAACTTCTTCCCTAACGCCTTTTCCTTCGTTTCCTAGGATAATGGCAAGTTTCGATATTTCTTTAGGAGCTCCATCTAAATAGAAAGAACTTTTTAAAGCGGTGCCAAAGACTTGATAACCATGTTGATGAAGAGAAGAAATTGAACCAATCAAATCATTGCTTTTTACTAGATTAAGGGCAAAGATTGCTCCTTGACTCGCCATCAAAGTTTTTTCGCTATAGGCGGAAGCGCACTTCTCTCCGAGAATAATATCTTTAAAGCCAAACGCTAAAGCGCTTCGAAAAAGCGTCCCAACGTTTCCAGGATCTGCTACAGCGTCAAGAATAAGAACTCGGGTTGATGAAATGGGCTTAGCCTCCTTCTTCTTACAAACGGCAACGATTCCTTCTGGAGTTCTAGAAGAAACTAGTTTATCCAAAACCGCGGGAGTGACGAGATAATTCCTTGCTTTTGAAGGGTATGGTTTCAATGAAAAAATAGCAGCAGCTGCATTACTCTCTAAAGCCATTTCCACCATGTGAAAACCTTCGACAAGGAAATAATCGCCTTTCCCATTTTTTAAAGCGACCGCTTCTTTGATTTTTGCATTGTTTCGACTTACGATGGTTTCGTTCATTGGTAAATATGGTTCCTTAATTTATCATGGCTTTCTTTATAAGAAGGATAATAACGGTAGACAATATCATAGAAGGATTTGCTATGATCAAAGACAAAATGATGAGCGAGTTCGTGAACGATAACAGAATCAATAATTGCAGGGCTATAGTGAACGAGCGATAAAGCAAAGGTCACCTTATGAGTCTTTCTACTATTGACGCCATAACGCGTGCTCATTTCTCTTACGGCGACGTTATAGGGGTTCACTATCCCCATCATTTCTTCGTAATAACGGACTTTCTTTCGACAATACGATAATAGAAGCGATCGGTAATAACGTTTCTTTTTTTCTATGCGAAGCATTGAAAATCCCGGTACCACTTCTTCTTTTCCAAAAAGAAAAACAGAATCACCATCGCTAGGCTTCTGATATTCCGTTTTCTTGAATAATTTAGGAATAACTTCATTTATCTTTTCTTTGAGAAACTCTTCGCTCACTAAATACGGGCAAGAAACTTTCATGTATTCCCCATCGCTATCAAGACGAAAGGTGATGGATTTCATCCGTTTTCTTTCAATATAACAGGGGACTATCTTCCCTTGATAATTAATCTCATAGACGAATTGGTTCATGCGGTTCAATTATCCTATGAATAGTCTTCATTAGCAAAGAGAAACAGTATTGAGAAGAAGTGGGAAAACGAGTATATTTACGCAGGTATGGAAAAGATTCTAGTTTCTGCATGTTTGCTTGGGGATAAAACGCGTTACGATGGAGGATCTAACCCCTTCCCCTTTTTGGATGAATTAGCCAAAAAATATGAACTTGTGCCGTTTTGCCCAGAAGTAGAAGCAGGGTTATCCGTTCCACGCTCCCCTGCCGAAATCGTAAGAAACGAAGTCATGAACAAAGATGGCGCCAATTTAACGAAAATTTATAACGAAGGAGCCGAAAAAGCTTATCGAGTTTGTTTGTTTCTTGGCATAAAAATCGCCATTTTGAAAGATGGTTCCCCCGCTTGTGGGTCACGCTTTATCCATAATGGCAAATTCGATGGTGGAAAAATTGAAGGATTAGGCGTTACCGCAAGATATTTAATCTCAAAAGGAATCAAGGTTTATTCTGAAACGGACAATCTTCAATTCTTGCTCGGTAATAACGAAAAGAAAAAGCGCCGTTCCCCAATCGAAAAAGAGGAAAACAAATATTTTGCACATGCAAAAGCGAAAGACGATGAAAAGGATTCTCATTCCTATCGGAAGGGAACTTCATATCGCAAATTCTCCAAAGATAAAAAATTCGATTATAAAGATAGGCATTTTGGGAAGAAGGATGAAGCGAGTCATTCTTTCGACCATAAACGCCATTATTGCTCGAACAAAAAGAAGGGTGATTTCCATAAAAACGAAGACCGTCCTTCATTTAACAAAAAACGTTCCTTTGAGAAGAAAGGCTCCTTTTCTAAAAGCTCCTTTTCAAAAGATAGGAAATCAAATTTCCACTCGAATCGGAATTTCCGTTCATCTAGAAAAAACGGTTTTCGCTCTTTCCCAAAGAAAGATAATTAATTTATGAAGCGATCTTTATTTTACCGAATTGCCATTTGTGGCGTTTTTAGCGCCTTATGTTTTGTGCTTACCTCATTTTGCCAAGCCCCTCTTCCTCTAGGAGTAGGCTACTTAAATTTCGGCGATATCGTTACTTTGCTCATCGCAATGACTCTTGGGCCAATTGAAGGAGCGATTGTCGGGATTATTGGCGGAACGATGGGCGATTTATTTTTGGGTTATGCAGTTTACGCCCCTTTCACGCTACTAGCAAAAGCGTTGCTTGGAGGAATCACCGGTATCCTGTTCTATCGATTAAGAAAGCATAAAGGCATCCGTTTTATTTCTCCTTTTATCGGGGCTAGTGCGATGATTTTAGCGTATATGCTTGCTTACGCCGTAATAGAAGGACCGATGCTATATTTATCGAGTGCGTTTGATTGCTTACAAGGCTATTCCATGGCAATTTTATCGATTCCTCTCACCTTAGGAATTGAAAAAAGCGGGGTATTAGCCCGCTTAAAGAACCAAGAATAGTTGATCAATGAGGCTTTCTAGCTTCATCTTTGCTTTCCACTGGATTTTCTTTCCGGTCAATCGCGATTGAAAGTCTAAGTGCGACCGCTTCTAAGATAATCGACATAACAAAAGAATAAACACCGATTATTAATGTGGTTACATTATTCGTTAATAAGCCGTATGAAAGAAAACCTGCGCCGATAAGAACACTGATTAATCCTAGGTAGAATGTGATTTTTGCCGCCAATTTCATTTTAAGCCTCCTATTAAGCTATTCGATATCTTATCGTTTCTAGTTCTAACTCTTTCCCCGTTTTCTAAGAAAAGGTAACTTTTTGTTAAAGGGATATCGAAATTTAATCTTTCCCCTATTTTAACATCGCCCCCACTCCATTCAACCACGATTTCTTGTCGATGCGTTTCTAAATGGAGGTAACGATGGCTACCAATAGTTTCAAGGAATAAAATAGCCCCTTGGTATTCTCCGCTTTTATTTAAGAAAATATCATGAGGATGAACCGCTAAAAAACTAGCGAGAGAAGAAACGCTTATTTTCTTCCCTAGACACATTGAAACCCCGTTTTCTTTTTCTAAAGGGATGACATTTACCTTTGGAATAGACAAAGATTGAAGCGTCTTTAAGGTCGGTGAATCAAAATAAAGCGAAAGAGGATCGCCACTTCTTTCATCTTTCGTTCCGTAATTCGTAATCAATGTATTTGCGGTGAGTAAAGCGGTTTTAGGGTCGCTCGTCAAAAATAAAACGCGGGCCTTTTTCTTTTTCACGAGAGTAACGTAATCTTTTTCTAGTTCTTTTATTTTCCTTAATGGGTCAAAGCAAACAAAAAGGGGAGCGTTGACGATAAACCGTTTCCCCAAAGCAACTTTTCCTTTCTCTAGATTAGAAAGGTCTTTCGCTTTTTTCATGAGCAAGGACTCGATATTTAAGAAGCGAGCCATATCTAGAATCGTAGAAGAGATATCAAATTTCTTATCTTTAGCAAGAGAGAAAGCAAGGTTATCGTAAACACTTAAATCGGGAAAAATCGGACCATCAGCACTCATGAATGCGATATCTCTAGAAGATAAATTTTCTTCGTTTTCATAAGCAAAATGAGAAGCATGATCCTCCTTTAAAGAGAGAAAAAGCGATTCAAGAATGTATTCATCTTTCGAAAATACGGATAAAGTTTCGCCGCGTTTTAGTTCAACCGTCTCAATGCCAGAATTGAAAAACAAGGGGGTTTCCATTTAGCTTTTTCTCCCGAGTTGGAAATATAATTCAAGCAAGAGAGCGGAATGGTAATCATGAATATCGATATTTGTTTCTTTATAAAAATTTTCTAATCGATATCGAAAGGTATTACGATGCACATAAAGGCTTTCGGCGGCTTCATTTATCGAGCAACCATTTCGTAAATACGCCCCTACCGTCAATAAATTGATTTCGTTCACGTCGCGAAATTCCGCGCTTAATAAAGGGAAGGAAGAAAAATTTCCAAAGGAAAGTTCTTTAAGGAGGATATCGCTAATATAGCGAACGCTATTGGGATAAAAAGCGAGCGTTTCGCCGATGCATTTCGCCGCTAATTCTTTGGTATTATGCGTTTTTAAAGCACTCACTTTCACGGATTCGTTTTCCCCTATCGTGATAAGGATTCCTTCTAAGGCGTGGGAAATATCTTTTTCGACATGTAAAAAGAGTTCTTGCTCACCGCGCACTTCCAACTCGTAATTAACGCCTAAAGCATCCAGACGATTTTTAAAAGAGTTCCGCGAAAAAGGAGCGTTCGATTTAATCCAATAAAGTGCGTTCATCGTAAGATCAATAAGAAAGATTCAAATGGGCGCAAAGTAAACACATGGTTATCTAAGTTGACGCCTTCATAATTATGAAGGAGAACATCCCGAATGTCATAATAAAAAGTGAATTTAACTTCATAAGGGCGGAAATTGCTAATCACCATCAATTTTTGGAGCGAACCGCCACTATGGAGATAAGCAAAAACATCTGGGTGATTCGGATCCGCTAAAGAGAGTTTCCCGTGAATCACGCTTTCGTTAATTAAAGGATCGCGCCTTTTCCAAATCGCGTATTGATAAAAATTTAAGATACTACAAGGGTCTTCCATTTCTGAGAGAACATTGACACCTTCTAGGTAGCTATTATCGATTGGAAGAGGGAGCTTTGCGCTAGAAAAACCAGCGTTTTCTTCTTTGCTCCATTGAAGAGGAGTTCGAGCGTTCGCGCGGCTGCAACGTCTAAAATAAGCAAGAATCTCTTCTTCTTTAAAGCCGCGTTTTCTTAAGGACAAGGCTTCATCTTTATCGCTAGGATCGCCGATAAAGAAATCCTCAACATGCGAATATCTCGCGTTACTCATGCCGATTTCTTCGCCTTGGAATAAGAAAGGCGTGCCATAAAGAAATAATAAGGTTGTAAGAAGCATTTTCGCGCTTTCATTACGGAAGCGGATGTCGCCATATTGGCTTAAGACGCGCGGATGGTCTTGATTACACCAATATAAAGGCATATCGGCTTGTTCATGACAGGCCTTATACCAGCGCATGAAATTTTGCTTAAGGAGCAAAACATCAGTGCGAATTTCTTCGTCTTTTTTCGTAATGGAATCAAACGCACCATTATTCCAAACGGTGTCGAAATTGAAAGCCATGTTGAGAGGCCCATCGCGATAAGAAGTTAATTTCAAGCTATCGATGGGAGATATCGCTCCGCCGATTTCTCCAATAAGCAAGCAGTCATAATGAGAAAAGACGTTCTTTTTAAAATCATTTAGATAATTAATAAGCTCGTTGCGGTTTGAATAGCAATCCGTATCAAGAGCATAGCCAGATTCGTCTAGTGGCTTATTAGAATCCTTAAAAGAAGTATCTTTCGCTAAATGGGCGCACGCATCAAGCCGAAACCCGTCCACTCCTTTATCTAGCCAAAACTTAGCGATTTCGTAATATTTTTCTCTTAATTTAGGATTATCCCAATTCACATCAGGCATTTTCTTATCAAATAAATGGAAGTAATATTCGTCTTCTTTTCCTGGAACTTTTTCCCAAACACTGCCTCCAAAAAAGCTTTCCCAGTTATTCGGAGGAAGGGTTTTGCCATTCTCCGTTTTCCCTTTCTTAAAGAAATAATAGCCATGTTCTTCGCTATTATCGTCTTTAATAGCCATTTGAAACCAAGGGTGTTCGTCGCTCGTGTGATTAAGCGGAAAATCCAAAATAACGCGAATGCCTAGAGAATGAGCTTTATTTAATAAATTTGCAAAGTCCTCCATCGTTCCAAAACGTGGATTGATTTTGGTATAGTTAGAAACGTCATACCCATTATCCGCCATCGGGGAATCGAAAATAGGACAGATCCAAAGAAGATTAATTCCTAAATCATGGAGATAATTAAGTTTTGAGGAAATGCCATTAAGATCGCCAATTCCATCCCCGTTTGTATCCAAAAAAGATTCCGGATAAACAATATATCCGATAGACTTTGTCCACCAGTGTTCAATCGAATTCATGATTTTCTTCTTTACTAGTGATATTTTTAACTAGATAAAAGAAAAAATAAAGGAATTTCGCAAAAAACCCTTTATTTAGTATGAATTAATAGTGATTTTTTTGACGAGCGTAATTAACCGCTAATTTTTTCTTATAAGCATCGATAGCGTCCATATCGCTATAATGAAGCAAAGGAAGAAGATTCAAGAAATCCGTAAACGCCGCTTTATAGTGTGTTTCATCAAGATGTTCACTAAAAGAGGCGACATCAACGTATATTGCTTCTAATTGTTCCACAATAGTAGAACATCGAGGCGCAAAATCCGCTTTCATTTCCTTAACGCCAATGGCTAAACCTAATGACAAGAAAAAATGCAAAGCATCGGCATATTCATCGAGTATTACTTCTTTAGTAGATGGCCCTTTTACGCTCCAAAACTTAAAACAACGTGTTTCATTAGCGAACTCTCCGAGTTCTACAAATAAGGCAAGAATCCGTTTATGAAGAGTCGAGTTATAGCTTTCATGATGAAGCTTATGAATCTCATTATCTAAGCCACTTTGTAAAGCAAATAAGGGCGTTACATCAATGCTATTCATCGTCAGCCCTCACGTTGATTTTCTTTAAATGCCAGATATCCCGATTGTATTCTTCAATCGTCCGGTCACTAGAGAAATGGCCACTACGAGCGATATTCATAATTGAAGCATGAGCAAAGGCACGCTTGTCCGCATAGAAGTCATTCGCTTTTTGGCAAGCTTCAGCATAGCTAACATAATCGGCTAAAATGAAATATTGATCGCCATGGTTCATGATTTCATCGAAAATGAAGCGGAAACGGTCATTTTTGGCCCATGGCCCTAAGAATAAACTATCCAAAACGCGTTTAATAGATGCATTGGAATTATATATATCCCAAGGATTGTAGCTTCCATTATCCACCATTGATTGAACTTCGTTTGCCGTAAGTCCGAAGATGACTTCGTTTTCTTCGCCTGCTAAATTCGCTATTTCAATATTAGCGCCATCAAGCGTTCCTAATGTAATCGCTCCGTTCATCATGAGTTTCATATTACTTGTGCCGCTTGCTTCTTTGCCAGCTGTGGAGATTTGCTCGCTAATATCGCTTGCAGGAATAATCTTTTCGGCCAAAGTAACGCCATAATTCTCCACAAAGACGATCTTCATGAATTTATTCGCCTCTTCGTCATGATTAATGACATCGGCAACGGAAAGAATCAATTCGATGATTCTTTTGGCATATTCATAGCTTGGAGCAGCTTTCGCGCCAAAAATATAAGTATGAGGAATCATCTTGAATTTTTTCGGATCATCTTTGAACGTCAAATATTCGTTCATGATATGGAAAACGTTGAGCAATTGACGCTTATAAGCATGAAGACGTTTGATCTGGGTGTCGAAAATACTATTTGGATCAATTTCGATACCGTATTGCTTGGCGACAAATCTTGCAAATTTAACTTTATTTTCATGCTTTGATTTCAAAACGGCATCTTGCGTTTTCTTATCATCGGCAAATTTTGCAAAGTCAGCGAGTTTCTCTGGATTACGAATCCATTCATCGCCAATTTTTTCAGTGATAATTTTCGCTAAGGAAGGGTTTGCGTATAGTAGCCAGCGGCGATGAGTGACGCCATTCGTTTTGTTGGAGAATTTATTCGGGAAAAGCTCATAGAAATTCTTAAAGGTGTAATTTTCAAGAATTTCGGTATGGATTTTCGCTACCCCATTTACGCTATATCCCGCATATATGGCCATATTGGTCATATGGATCTGGCCATCTCGAATGATAGACATTTGATAACGTTTATCTGGGTCAACGCCTTTTTCGACCATGTAGTTATTAAAACGGCGATTGATTTCTTCGATAATCATATAAATGCGAGGAAGCAATCCTTGCATATAGGTAACAGGCCATTTTTCTAAGGCTTCTGGCATAACGGTATGGTTAGTATAAGCGATAGAATGAGTCACGATGTCCCAAGCATCATCCCAACCGAAACCATATTCATCCATGAGCAAACGCATCATTTCAGGAATTGCTAAAATCGGATGAGTATCATTGAGCTGGAAGCAATATTTTTCGGCAAAGTTCTTTAAGGTGCCATATCGGCGTAAATGCCCTCTCATGGAGGATTGAAGTCCAGCCGAGACCAAGAAGTATTGCTGACGGAGGCGGAGTAATCTTCCGTGTTCAGTCGAATCATCCGGATATAAGCCAAAGCAAAGTTCCTTCAAGGTGGCTAAATATTCATTAAAAGAGCAATCAGTAGGAAGATTTTTTTCGCTCGGTTCTGCGCTCCATAAACGCAACGTATTCGCGACGCCATTTCGATAACCAACGACACTGACGTCATAGGGAACGGCGCGAACGCAGCGCGCATTGACCGTCCGAATCGCGTAATTGCCATCGGGCTTAATATAAGTTTCGGCTTGCCCATAGAAAGAGACTTCCACGGCGTGCTTTGGTTTTCTAACCTCAAAAACAAAGCCATTGCTAAGCCATTGATCTGGTAATTCAATTTGTTTCCCATCCACGAATTTTTGGCGGAAAAAACCATATTCATAACGGATGGTATTGCCATGCACTGGATAGCCTATAGACGCGCTACTATCGAGAAAACAAGCCGCTAATCGGCCTAAGCCGCCATTGCCTAGCCCTGCATCTGGTTCAAGATCCTCTAATTCGTTAATATCGATACCAAGTTCCGCTAGACCATCCTTAGCGACATTATAAATGCCAAGGTTTTGCATGTTATTGACAAGAAGCCTTCCAATAAGGAATTCCATGGAAAAATAGATGGCTTGCTTGCTTTTTCCTTTAAACATGGCTTCGCGGCACGCTCTCCAATCGTAACCAGCGTAATCGCGTACCATCTCCCCTAGAATGTCATAACGTTCAGTAATATGACTATCTTCAACGCTACGACCGTATTTTTCGCTTAGCCTTCTTTCAAAATCCTGCTTAAAATCCAGTTTGTTCTGAAACATGATGAATACTCCTCTCCCCTTTAGTTAACTTTCCGAGTTCTTTTTCTTTTCGTTACCGCTTTCTTTACTATCTTTCGCTTCATAATGAGCGCAGCGTAACTTCCTAACTTAATCGTAATATGATACGGACGTCCTTCTGGCGCGCCGATTGAAGTAAAGCATGATAAACCATTATATTGATTATTCCCGCCGTAAACGTCTTTATCACTATTGAATAATTCAAACCATTCCCCTTCGTTATAGACGCCAACATCGTAATTTTCGTAATAATTTGGGGTCATATTGAAAACAAATAATAGTTCGCTATCATCGACTCTTCGTGTAAAAGCAAACACGCTTTGATCGTAGTTATCCACAAGAGTCCAAGAAAAATGGGCAGGGTTATGTTCTTCAAAATGCATTGCTTTCTCATCACGATAAATGAGATTGAGATCGCGCATAAGGCGACGGACGGAATCGTGCTTTGGATAAGTTAATAAATTCCAAGGCAAAGAACGGTTTTCGTTCCATTCATCAAAGCTACCAAGCTCATTTCCCATGAAATTGAGCTTTTTCCCAGGGTGAGCGAATTGATAGGTGAATAAATTCCTTAATAAGGCGAATTTGGTTTCGTAATCCCCATACATCTTGTTGATGATAGTCCCTTTCCCATGTACCACTTCATCATGAGACAAAGGCAAAAGGAAGTTTTCGCTATAAAAATAAGCCATGGAGAAGGTTAACTTGTTGTGATCCCATTTTTTATAAATCGGGTCAAGAGAATAATACTTCAAAGTATCGTTCATCCATCCTAAATCCCACTTATAATCGAAACCTAATCCACCGTATTCAACTGGTCGCGTCACGCCTAAATAATCGGTGCTATCTTCCGCAATCATCATAATCGAAGGATGTTCGTAATGAAGTTTGCCGTTTAATCGACGAATGAATTCAAGCGCCCCATCGTTTTCGCCATGGTTTTTATTCCCATCCCAATAAATAAGATTGCTCACCGCATCAACGCGAATCCCATCAAAATGGAAATAGGTTAAAAAATAGTTCATCGCGCTCATTAAGAAAGAACGGACTGGGTCCTTCCCTAAATCGAATAAGCAGCTTCCCCAAGGGGAATAAGCGTGCGCTTCATCGCTATATTCAAATAAATGGGAGCCGTCAAATTCCCTTAAAGCGTAGCTATCGGTTGCAAAATGAACCGGGGCGAAATCTAAAATCACCCCAAATCCAGCCTCATGAAGCCGGTCAACAAAGCTCATGAGTTGGAAGGGATTTCCGTACCGCGAATCCACACTATAAAAGCCTGTTGTCTGGTATCCCCAAGAACCATCAAAAGGATATTGAGTGATAGGCATAATCTCAACATGGGTATAGCCAGTTTCCTTTAAATAAGGAATTAAGTAATCAGCCACCTCTTCGTAGCTAGGGAAGCGTCCATCGATTTTCCCCTTCCAGGAACCAAGGTGAATTTCGTAAATGCTCATCGCGTTATCGAAATTTCGACTACGGTTCTTGAGCCATTTTTTATCGTGCCAAGCAAAATTACGAATGTCGAATACTCGGGAGCAAGATTGTGGCCTCATTTCGCTAAAGAAAGCAAAAGGATCAGCCTTATCTACGTATTGCCCTTTCGCGTTTTTAAAATGGAATTTATAGCATTCGTAGTTGTGAAGTCCTGGAACAAAAGTCTCAAAGCAACCACAGGGATCCACTTTCTTCATCTTATTGGCGGTAACATCCCAATTATTCCACTCACCAATCACAGAAACGTCTTCCGCTAAAGGCGCATAGAGTCGGAAATAGACGCCAGATAAAATAGTAGGCTTTTCATTTTTGTTTTTCCCTGGTAATTCTAGGGTTCCAAAATGAGCACCAAAATAATCGAAGGCGTGGGTTGATTGACCCATCAAATAGTCATAAAGAATTCCAAATGCCATAAATTTATGAAATACCTAATAAGTATACTGATTTTTCTAAGGAATAAAAAGCCTGAGAGCGCTTAAATGAAAATAGAAGCGAGATATTTGCTCGCTTCTATTCCAAAAAACTAGTTTTTATAGTTTTAGGCTACCCTCAGCAATGATTCTTCCTGATTTACGGTCAAGAAGGAGTAGTTCCTTACCTATAAAACTAATCTTCGCTTTGGCCCCGATCCGATAATCTACCCCGCCAAAGACCACTGCCGTAAGGATATATTCGCCAATACGAATTTTTACGGTTGTCTCCATACCAGTCGGAAGAGCACTATAAATTTCTGCCTCAATGCCATTTTCTTCTTGAAGGTCAATGAATTCAGGACGAATGCCTAAAATAAAGATGTCTTCGGCGATATTGTGTTCTTCTTCCGCCGTAATCGCGCCATTAACCTTTTCGATACGATAATTGAAGGCGCGGTCTGCATTATCTTTTTCTACAGCCCCTTTCATGGAAAGTTTCGCTTTTCTTTCTTCACTCTCCTTTTTCATCCTTTCATCTCGTTCTTTGCAGAACGCGGATAGATTCAAAGCAAAGGAAGGCTCAAAGGTAGCTTTTACGGTCCCGTCAAAGAAAGACAAGGAAATTTTCTTTCCATTTTGGGCGGCTTTTGCTTCGATGAAATTAATGCTTGGATTACCAATAAAATCAGCGACAAAGAGATTATTCGGCGCTCGATAAACATCTAAAGGCGCATCATATTGTTGAAGGACGCCATTATTGATTAAGCAAATCTTCGTGGCTAAAGTCATTGCTTCTTGCTGATCATGAGTAACATAAACGAAAGTCGAACCAGTCGCAATGTGAAGTCGTTTTAACTCACTTCTCATTTCGAGTCGAAGTTTCGCGTCAAGATTAGAAAGCGGTTCATCCATGAAGATGACTTTTGGCTCCGGCGCTAAGGTTCTAGCGATAGCGACACGCTGCTGCTGTCACCTGATAATTCGCTAGGATATCGATCCATAAATTCTCCGATTTTGACCACACGAGCAACATGACGAACGCGAAGATCGATTTCTTCTTTGTCTAATTTGCGAAGCTTTTTGACAAGATTTCCATCGAGAAGATATTCGCCTTTTTCGTTTAATGTAAAGCCTTTATTTTCAATGCTCTCTAAAACTTCATCTGCTTTATCGAGATATTCATCGTAATTTTTCTCAACAAAGCGCTTTAGTTCTTCTCCTTCTAATTCATACATCTTCAAGGAGAATAGTTCCTTCGCGGCAAAACTAGAAATCTTAAATTCGTCTATCAAGAAACGGATGGCTTTCTCGCTATCAAGTTTTCCTTTTTTATCGTAGCAATATTCAATTTGCTTTTTGATGCGGGCTGGTTCTTTGATGGCTTTGGCTAAGGCTATGTATTTATTATATTCGGTAGCAATAAGTGGCATTTCTTCTTTCACTTCTTGTAGACCGAAAGTGATATTTTTGTAGACCGTCATATGCGGCCAAAGCGCATAGTTTTGGAAAAGAAAGCCAACATGACGCTTATTTGCAGGGATATTAATTCCTTCTTCGCTATCGTAAACTACTTCATCACCAATGGTAATTTTGCCAGAAGTTGGGGTTTCTAAACCGGCAATCATACGCAATGTCGTCGTTTTTCCACACCCACTTGGTCCAAGCAAAGTGACAAAAGACCGGTCATCTATCGTAAGATTAAGATCGTCAACGGCGTAAAAAGCGCCATAGCGTTTTGTGACGTGTTCTAAAGTAATTTTTGGCATTTTATTTACCTCCGATGCCTTTATCGACACTTGCTCCTGTTAGTAAGGTAACAAGCCAGTTGCATAGCAAAATGATAATAACAAGGATTAAGTTGGCTGCGTTCTCTAAAGCGGCAATGCCCGTATCCTCTAAGAAATACATGTAACGGGTTAAAGTAATTTGGTTATCCCCAATAAAAGCAAAAAGATTATATTCTCTCATGCAGGAGATGAATGGCAGCAAATACCCCGAGATAAAAGCACTTTTTTGAATAGGGAAAATCACTTTCCCCATTCGCTTTACCCATGGGACATTTTGAATTACAGCCGCTTCTTCGATTTCACCCGATAATTGCATCATCGCATTAAGGGAGCTTCTCGAAGCGAAAGGAATGTATTTCATCGTTCCTAAAATAATGCAAACAAGAATCGGCGTTTTGTAGAGGAACTTAATGTTCATCGATAGAAGCAAGAAAATCGCACTGAGAGAAATGGAAGGAAGTAAATACGGAAAGAAAGCTAAACCATTAACGGCTTTCGCAAGCTTGCTCTTCCTTTTTCTAGCAACCGCATAGCCAATTAATAATCCACTAGTACCAGCAAGCAAGCTGCAACAAACGGAAAGAAGAATAGAATTTTTTAGTGCTAGCCATAATTTCGGCTCATAGAAAACGCCATGAACGTCATTTCTAACGACATCGCTAGAATTCCAATACCGTAACGTTAAGCCACTAGAATAGTCGCCTGGATTAGGGAGTAGCGATTCTAAAGCAAAGGAAACCATTGGACCAACGCAGAAGAAAATGACAAACGCAATCATTAATCCGCCAATAACGTAGCGGCCAACTTTTCCAAGATTCTTTTTACTGATTTGTCCGCTTTTTCCAGTCACGGTCGTAAATTGCTTTCTTCCACCAATCTGAGCCTGGTTTATCGCTAAGATCAATACGCCGATGATAATCAGCACCAAAGAAACAATTGCCCCTTGCCCAATTTGAGTGCCTCCACTACCCGTGATGAAGGCTTTCATTTGAACCGCTAATACGAAATAGTTAGCGGGAGTACCTAAAGTTTGCGCGACTGGATATGAACTCATTGCCGCCGAAAAGACAAGTAGGATTGTACTCATAATCGCCGGTTGAATCATAGGGATAGTAACGCGAGTGAACACTTTCCATTTAGGAATATTGAGAATTGTCGCTGCTTCTTCTAAATTCGAATCCATATTGCGGAGAACTCCGCCAATGAGAATGTAAGCAAAAGGCGCATAATGTAGCCCCATGACAAAAGCAATTGGGAACGGGCCATATACCCACCACTCTGGCATCGCTTGTCCGAATAAAGCTTGCCATTCACCAACATAGCCACCGGTAATTTGGTCATTGATGAATAAATTCTTCCAAAATAATGCCAAAGTCCACTGCGGCATGATATAAGGAAAAATAAAAATCGCGGAAATAAATCTCTTAAACGGCATGTTGGTTCGGCAAACTAAATAAGCCGTAAGTCCGCCAAATACAATCGCAAAGGCGCAAGATAAGAAAGAAACAAGTAACGAATTGGCGAATGGTTGCCAGAAAAAACCTACCGAAGTTTCACTTCCAAATAGTTCGTAATAATGATAAGCCGTCCAACTTCCCGTTGTCGCATTTGGGACATATTCCATTTCGTGAACAGTAAAAGAATCAATGAAAACGGTAAAAATTGGCACGATATTCAGCGCTAATAATAAGATTCCAAAGAAAACGAGCAAAGTATTCGCAGGAATTCCGAAAAAAGTAACGGCGTTATTCCAATCTTTTTTTAGTTTCTTTGAAAACTCATTATGCGCTACATTCGACTCGGTCATAGGCTGCACTCCTTTCTAAATACGGGGCAAATAGATATCGCCTACTTGCCCCGACTTTTTAGATTAATTATTTGCCTTTACTAGCAAGCGCTTTGTCAATGAATTGACGAACGGCTGGATATTGAGGAGCAATATAACTTGGCGTCTCAATCACGGCATTGCCTTTGGAAGAATCGTTCCACCAAGAACCAGAAGGATCGTTTAAACAAGGGAATAAATTTGGATCATCATCTTTTTGGACGAGCTTTTTATAGGAATTGCCATCTTTATCCTTCGCATCAACAAGCGTTCCGTGGCCATTTTTCGTACGATTTAAGTTAATAGATGGCATTGTTGGATAATCGCCCACGTCACTTGCCCATTGGCTATAGCCAGTCTTTGTCGTGCTGATGTAATTCAAGAAAGCACAGGCGGTATATGGGTAATCGGCAGTTGGCATGACTTGGAGATAATGCTTATACATAAATCCGCCAAATCCTTTCATCGCGCTAGATGCTATCGTGCTTCCGTCTTCGTTTCCCTCGCCTAGAGGTGCAACCGTGATATCTTTTTTGGTTGTTTTCTCAGTTTCTTGAATGGTGAGGAGTTTTGAATAAACGATCCATCCGATATTTCCAGGCGTTTTTATGAGATTATTGATGGCCTTTCCATCATCAGCGTAGAATGTGGCGTTTTCGATAAATTTCGCAATAAAAGCGTATGCATATTTCTTCTTATCGCCGTAGCTCTTATATGCTTCAATATCGATTTCACTTTTTGCGTCGTTGCTAGCGTCTTCAAAACACGTTTTAAGATTATCGCACCAAGAATCTTGGGTTAGCATGATAAGCCAATCCATATTGACGTTTTCGTTTCTAGGATCCATGGTATCAAGCTTGCCTTTGTATTTTTTGCTCGCGATATCCCAAACGTTATCAATGACAGTATCTTTATTTTTGTTATTGACCATCCAAGTTTTGAAATTGTATTGGAGAGACATTGGATTGGAATCGACATCTTTATTGGTATCCTTATCATCTTTCCATTCTTTTGGAACGTAATTAATGAAACGCTTCGCATCGATTCCTTTCTTTTGAAGTTGATACCCATCTTGCACAATCGCAGCGTTATAGCCATGGGTTCCGCTATCGATTTCACCGCTTAATGTCGTATAGACTTGTCCATCAACCGTACTATCGTATTTAATCTGCGTGGCTTTAATATCCTTATTGTATTTATTAAGTTCGGCGACAAAGCCATTCTTAACAGGATCTTTTCCTCCGCGAGAGGTAGTTGCGAGAAACTTAAATTCGTTCGTGCCGAGTTCCACTGCCGCTTTCTTCATGAGCTCATCACGAGTCAAATTCTCTGCGTCAGCAACAGCCGCTTCCACTTTTTTCCGGTTAGCCGAATCACTATTTCCGCAGGAAGCTAACGCTCCTGCTGATAATAGTAAGGCGGCGGCTAGTGCCAAATGTTTTTTGTTGCTACTTTTCATAAAAGCCTCCTTGTAAATATGTTTATGAATTAGCTTACTATAACTTTAGTATGTAAGCCCTTTCATTACAAGGAGAAACTTACTTTTATATTACTTTTTAATGAAAAGATTCATACATTTAGCCGTATTTTCGTATTTATTTAATGAAAACGAAAAATAATAAAAAGTAATTGTTTATTTACTTTTTGTGCGGATGATAAAAACGGTCCCTCTTCCTAGTTCGCTTTTTACTTCAATCGTAAAATGATAATAGGAACAAACATATTTAGCGATTGCTAGTCCTAAGCCAGTTCCGCCATTTTCTCTGCTCCTAGCCTTATCAACGCGGTAAAAGCGTTCAAAGATCCTTGCGCAATCCTCTTTTTTAATGCCGATTCCAGTATCCGCGACACTGATTGTTTTGGAAACGTTGTCTTCCGCAATAAAGATTTCACCGTTTTCTTTGTTATAACGAATTGCGTTTTCAATGAGGTTGCGGAAAAGTTTTTCAAAATCGTCTGAATTCATCTTTAAGATTAACGGACTAGTTTGATGATGGACCGTAATTTTCTTTTCTTGCAAAAGGAGTTCGCTAGATGAAAGAATTTCATCGATTGCTTTCGAAACAGGAATTTCTTCGATGGGCCGTAAATTTTCATTTTCTAGATTACTGATTGTGAGCATATCCATAATGATTTTATTCATCCGCTTTGCCTCTTTGATTGTCTTATTTACCGCTAAACCGATCTCTTCTTTGGTCGTAAAAATTCCATTTCGAATCATCTCTTGATATCCCAAAATGGAAGTTAATGGGCTCTTCAATTCGTGAGAGGCATTTGCGAAGAAATCTCGTTTCATGGAAGAACTATGATAACTTTCCGTTACATCCACGAGTAATAGAGAAACCCCATTGACTTTTTCACCTTGTGTCCAAGAAAAATCTAATGGTTCTATCGAGGTTTCAAAGACGCGGTTATCAATTTTTTCAAAAGTAGTTGAAGAAATTAGAGCATTCATGGCTAGGTGCGCTTTCCTAGCGAGCTCAGAATCGTATTTATCTAGAAAGTTAGCCTTCATTCCCAAAGCATCCTTTTGAGAAATTCCAAAGACTTCAGCGGCTTTTTTATTAAAGATTTCTATCTTGAAATCACCATTTATAACAATGAGGGCTTGTGAGAAAGAATCGAGAATAAAATCATTCTTCTGCCTTGCTAATTCCGCTTCTTTCAATTCTTTGTCCACGGCTTTACGCGATTGACGCACGGCTTTCGTAAGCAAATCAATCGAATCTTGATATTTTCCTTCTTCTCTCGCCAAGCCGCCCACTTCTTCTAGTCTTCTGACTTGGCTATTGAGGGCCAAAAAAGAATTCTTAATCTTTTTCGACATGAATAGATAGCTAAGCAAAAATACAAGAAAAAGAATCGGTGTGCCAGCGATTAAAAACCACTTAGAAATGATTAGGGACTTTGGAAGAGAAACACCGATTTTAAGGTATCCATTATCTATTTTAAAATAGTTTAAACGGTAATTAATTCCAGCGACATTTTCTTCAAAAGAAGACGATAATTTCTTATTAACGATTTCTTCTTTGTAGTCCCCGCTTTCATTATGATTAGAAACAAAGGTAAGTTTTTTAGAATCGAATATCGCTATATAGCGTTCATCGTTACGAAAGATTTCAATCACGTTATCTTTTTCTTCTTGGTACAAATTAAGAACGGTTTCTTCATAATTTTTTAAAGACGAATCGACTTGGAACGTGCTAGAGAAATAGACTCCTAAAAATCCGCCTAAATAGAGTATAAAGAAAAAGGTATAAACAATGAAATCTCGCAAAGAAAGTGCCTTCTTATTCATTCTTAATTAATTTATAGCCGCTTCCATAAATAGAAACAAGAACGTTTTCGTTATAAGCAAGAAGTTTATTGCGAAGAGAACGGATGAGCATATCAAGGGATTTCCCGTCCGCCCGTTTCTCGTCATGATATAGCTCCATTGCTAAGGCGGAACGAGAAATTACTTTCTCCGGATTTTCCAAAAATAAGCGCATAATTTCAAACTCATTTTTGGTTAAAACGACATTATGTCCTTTTACTTCAAAGGCCAGATTGTTTTGGTTAAGCGAAAGATCGCCATATTGGAGAACCATTTCCGCTTCCTTATGACGAAGATGAGCGTTCACACGACTCATAAGCTCTAATAAATCAAATGGCTTTTCTAAATAATCATCCGCACCTAAATCAAGCGCCATGACTTTATCTTTAACAAGGTGTTTAGCGCTAATAACAATGATTTCAATCGCGCGATTCTCTTTATTTGAACGAATTTTGCTAATGATTTCATTTCCTTGTATCCCAGGCAACATCAAATCGAGAAGAATTAAATCGGGTTTCCGCTTGGAAAAAGCCGCTAAAAAGCTTTCCCCATCAAGAAAGGAAACAACCTGATATCCTTGTTTTTTTAACGTCAACAAGATGATTTCAGAAATATCTTCATCGTCTTCAACACTATAAATCAAATAATTTTTTTCCATTTAATGTTCCTCTTGTGGAAGCATAGAAAGAGGCCAACGCGGTTTCGCAAATCGCTTTTGTAAGGAGGGGTTACAACCATCATGACAAATTGAACCAACAAAAAGCGAAAGTTCCTTTAATACGTCTTCCCCACTTTTTGCGCGTTCAATCAAACGATGAACCTCAATAAAATCTCTTTTTGCAAGGTCTTCTAGTTCAAAGAAAGATTCCGTATGTTTTTTGCCGTTTACCATATCTGGCCAAGAGGAGTGATTCTTATTTAAAAAGTCTACAGAAGAAAGCTTAGATGGGATATGGTTAGGGATATTCATCGCGCTAGGTAAGGAATCTTTTCCAGAAATAAGAGTAATAAACGCTTTCGAAAAATAATGAGGCGTATTCGTAAGACGCAAAACTGAGCGGTAATCCTTTAAAGAAAGATAAAACGTATTTTCGTGAATAGAAGGATCATTAAGCGTTTCTAAATTCGTTTTGTACCAAAGCAAGCTGATTTTGCGGAGTTCTTTTCGTGATATAGAAAGGTATTTTTGTGGTCTAACGGTATAAATCCCTTTCAATGTGCTGATCAACGAATCTATCATCGTTTCAAAATAAGTATGCAAAACGCCGTATCTTTTGTTCACGATTGGGTCACTAGAAAAACCACTTGAAGGAAAAATATAAGCGTGACATTCTCGATCGAGACAATAATGGAGCCAAAGCCCTTCAATATAGGCAAAATAAAGTTCTTTATCTTTCGAATTAGAAGCGATTTTCATCATCGCGCTATAGATAGGAGCAATATCCGTATGATGAAGGAAACTACCAAATCGATTCACTTCTAAGTGATCCTTACTCCTTCTTTTCCAAGGAAGTTGCCCATAGAAAAAGAATGGGTCAGGGCCTTGGGTTCCAATAAAAATTGCCTTCTGGAAAGAGGAAGAGCAATGGGAAAGCATATCGGAAGCAAAAGAATAATGAGTGAGAATGGCAGGCATTAGTCGTCCTCCCCGATTCCTTCTAGACCCTTTTTAAATTGTGTCTTGGTGGTTTTGACGTTTTTCACAAAGAAGAAGATACCTAAAGAGGCCGTTAAGGTGATAAGGGCATAGACTGGAAGAAAACCCCAATCTAAATGTTCATTCAATAAGAGCAATCCAAGCAAAGTCGGGGTAACAGTTTGGGCGGCCATGGAAGACATATAGTAGTAGCCAGTGAATTGACCGATTTTCTTTTTGGAGCAAAGTTCAACAACCATTGGGAAACTATTGAGGTGAACCAAAGACATCCCAAATCCTTTTAATGGCCAAATTAAATAGAGATACCAAGGGAATGCATAATATGCAGTATTGGTAATCGGTGCCCCTCTTCCTAAGGTTGACTGGAAGATTAACCATAAAGCCGTGCCGATCAAGGTTAAAGATAGGCCAGAAACGATTGTCCATTTTCGTCCGATTTTCGCGGCAATGAATCCACCAATCGCGTAGCCTAATAAAGATCCAATGCCACCAACGATTGTCATAATCATATTTGAGGCAGTTGAAGTTCCTAAATATTCCAATGAATAGACAATCATAAACGTCCCGACACCGTTTTCAGACATGAACCAGAAGAATTCAGCCCCCAAAATGAGTAAAAGCATAATTTTATTCGCTTTGCTCATCGGTTTTTCAGTGTCATCGCTAACAGAATCAACAACCGCTGCTTCTTTCTCCCCTTCTTCGATTTCCTTAGCAAGTCTTTCGCCAAGTTCGTTTTCATTGATGTTAAAGAAAAGAACAAGCGCAGAAATCACCATCAACACACTGGCAAGTAAGAATGGTGCCTCAATCACCCAAAAATTGTGATAGGCCCAGTTATCTGTACCGCTTTTGCCAAGATAATCGGAGTATACGAAGAAAATCCCTACGATTGTTGCAAAAGCGCCACCGATATAGCCCATGATATTGATGATGCCATTGGCTTTTGAACGAAGTGGTTTTGGCGTTAAATCTGGCATTAAGGCAACGGCAGGATTGCGGTACATCATCGCAAAGCAAACAACAATAGCCATCATTACGATAACGCCTGCGATATTGTTAAAATAGAAGAAAACAGGAATAAACGGAAAAGCTACCGCGCAAACGAATGTTCCAACAAGTATATAAGGCATTCGTTTTCCGATTTTCGTGTGTGTTTTATCGCTGAGCTTTCCAAAAATAGGCATTAAAACTAAAGCTGCAAGATTATCCATGGCCATAACTAGACCAACAAGATACTGAACCTCTTCCGAACTTTCGGTGTGGAGAGCGTCCATAAAGAGCTTAGTCAAAAATGGAGAGCACCATAAATCGTAAACTTGCCATAATAGCAAGATACCGAAAAATGCGAACCCGATGATCGCGGTACGTTTTACATTAAGTTTAAGAGAAGGACCGCCACTTTCTTTTTTTGCTGTGTCTTTCATATTAGCCTTAGAATATACGCTTGTTTTCTTTTTGAAAAGAGGAAGATTCGTCCAAAATAATTATTGCAAGAGGAAACAATAATTTCAGAATCTAGCCCACTTCTTTTCCTTAAATAAATGAGAAGTCTTTTTCTAGGAAATAGAAGAAAATTTGTTTTTCTTCGAAACCAGAAAAGAGAAGAAAATATTTACATAATATTTAAAAGTTAACTTATTTCACAAACAAAACAAAAATCGTATAGATAAAGCATAAAGAAACAATAAAGTTTTTTGGTAATTTTCCGAAAACCTGCCTATTTAAGAGTGAAAGGACATTTGCCATATATGAAGAAAAGGACCTCTATACTCCAACAAAGAAGAAAACCATTAACGAGGCTTTATTATCGGGATTCTTCTTGAGACCTTATTACCTCAATATGTATTCCATAAGGATTAGTTTTGGCACTAGAGAAATAAAGAAATATGCAAAAATAAAAGAGAAAAAGTTTTGCTATAGAAAAGGAAATAAGCACCTAAAAAAGGACAATTTAATCTCGAAAACTAAGATAAAATGCCTTTAAGGTTTCTTATATCTAGTCTAATATATCTTTCGAAAAAAGTGAGGTAATAATCAATGATTAAATGCATGGCAGTAAACGCAGGGAGCTCTTCTTTAAAATATAAGCTCTACGAAATGCCGGAAGAAAAAGTAATTTGTTCAGGAAATGTCGAAAGAATCGGCCATGAAGACGGCATCTTCGGTTTAAAATACAATGGGCAAAAAATTCAAAAAATTCTTCCTATTTTAGACCATAGTGTCGGCGTAAATCTCGTCTTGAACGCCTTAAAAGAATATGGAATCGTGAAAGATTTAGAGGAGATAAAAGTTGTTGGTCATCGTGTCGTACAAGGTGGTAAATTCTTTTCAAAATCTGCCTATTTTAACGATGACACCGAGGAAAAAGTAACCAAATTAATTCCTTTGGACCCTTTGCACGCGCCAGCACATCTAGTTGGTTACCACGCTTTTAAAAAAGCTTTGCCTCACGCGATTGCGATTGCCGTATTTGATACCGCCTTCCATCAAACGATGGAAAAAGAGGATTACTTATTCCCAATTCCTTATGAATTAAGTGAAAAATACGATTGCCGTAGATATGGTGCACACGGAACAAGTCATAATTATCTAGCGATAAAAGGCAATAAAGATTTCTTAGATAACCGTAAGGGAACTAGAATCATCTCCTGCCACTTAGGATCAGGAGCTTCCCTATGCGCGATTCGCGATGGAAAGTGCGTTGCAACATCAATGGGATTAACACCACTAGGCGGCGTAATGATGGGGACCCGATGCGGCGATATTGATCCAAGCGTATTCGATTACCTTTGCGATAATGCCAAACTTAGCCCAGACGAACTCTACGATATCTTAAACAAAAAGAGCGGATTCTTAGGCGTTTCGGGTGTCTCCAATGATACTCGTGACATTGAAAAGGCCGCCTTAGAAGGCAATGAAAGAGCCATCACTTCCGTCAAACTTTGGGCAAGAAGAGTCGCTGATTATATTGGTTCGTATTTCGTACGCCTTGGTGGAGCGGATTTAATTATCTTCAGCGCTGGAGTTGGTGAAAATAGCGGCTATTTCCGTAAAGCAGTTCTTGATGATGTCAAAGAGGCTCTTCACCTAGAAATCGATGAAAAATTAAACGATGAACTTCATGGTGAAGAGGCTTTGATCTCTACAAAAAATAGCGCAATTAAAGTTGCCGTCATCCCAACAGACGAAGAAGTTATGATTGCTCGTGATTGTATGAAAGCTTACGAAGGAACTTTATGAGCACCTCTAACCAAGTTTTGAAAGAATACGCAAAAGAGCATAAAGCGGTTTTCTCCGCACTCCGAAAAGCTATCAATCAATACGATAGAATCGCTATTTTTCGTCATATCAAGCCAGATTATGACGCAATGGGCAGCCAAATGGGCCTAGTCACTTTCTTAAAGGAAAATTTCCCGAATAAAGAAATTCATTATCTGGGAGATAACCACGTTTCATTCACCCCTCGATTGTTTCCAGAAACCGAGCGTTTAAACGATTCTTGGTTTTCGGAGCCTTTTTTGGCGATTGTTCTAGATGTAGGCGACCATGAACGAATTGCCGATCCTCGATACACGAAAGCGAGTTGCATTTGCAAAATCGATCATCACCCCTGCAAAAAAGAAATCGCCAAATATGCGCTACTTGATACGGAAAGTGCCGCGGCTGCAGAACTCGTTTCGACGTTTTTATTGACGTGGCCCAAAAAGCAACTATCAAAAGAAGCCGCCCGTTATTTATACATTGGTATCGTTGGTGATAGCGGCCGTTTCCAATATAGTAGCACCACAGATAAAACATTCGCTTGTGCGATGGCTTTATTGGAAACCGGTATCAACATCAATGAAATTTATCTTTCGATGTATGAAAAGAAAATCGATGACTTGAAAGTAACAGCTTATATTTTGAATCACTTTACAGTGAGCAAGCACGGTATTGCTTATTACGTCTTGCCTAGCAAAGTTCAAGAAGAACTTGGCATTGTGACAGAACAAGGAAAGGATAATATCAACCTTTTTTCAAACATCCAAGGTATTAATGCTTGGTGCTCAATAACGGAAGACCCAAATCCGAAAGATTACTGCTGGAGAATATCCATTCGCAGCAAAAAAGAAGACATCTCCCCTATCGCAATGAAATATCATGGTGGCGGACACGCTCAAGCAAGTGGGGCTAAAATAAAATCTCTCGATGAGCTTGATTCTTTTATTCGTGATTTAGACGCGATGTTTGCTTAATCGGCTTTGGAAAATCTTATGTCACTCCCAAAGAAAATCGTTTTTGGATTATACTAAGAATATGTCATTTATTCCCCTCCATCTTTATAGTGGGTTCTCCTTCCTTAGAAGTGGGCTCGTCGCTAAAAAAATACCTCTTTTGGCAAAAAAATACGGTTATCAATCCGTTGGCATTTGCGATGTTTCCTCCCTAAGTGGATACGCTCCATTCACCGAATCATGCAAAGCAAATGGTGTCGCTCCTTTTTATCTCATGGATTGTGAGGTTCTAGAAGGAACAATCAGTGCGTTTGTTAAGAACGAAGAAGGGTATCGAAATTTATTAAAAATCAGTTTTTTGGCCTCCAAAGGGGAACTTGCTTTAGACTTTTTAAAATCTCATCAAGATGGCTTAGCATTCATCCTTAATAGCGAGACAACATTTCTTTATCGTGACTACAAAGAGAAGAGCGAACAAGAAATCGCGGAACGTTTATCCTATTTTTTTCATGACTTCTCGAATCTTTATTTGGGGATACCTTATTGTCCAAAAAATAGCGATTTCATTTCATTCTTGCGAAATTTTGTCAAGACTTACCCTTATCGCACGATCGCTTTTCCCTTTATTGCTTATGAAAAGGAAAATGATGCGATTGTGACTACGATTACAAAAGCAATCGATTCTCGCGAAAAAATAACGACAAAGACACAAAATGGTGACGCACATTTTTTAGACCAAAATGCGATTGATTCCTATTATGAAGAAAGCGAAATTCTTGCGACAGAAGAACTTACAAAAAGTTGCGATTTCTCTTTCGTTCAAAAAAGAGGAACATTAATTCATTACGAAAATGTAGAAGGCTTAACAAGCGAAGAATACTTAAAGAAATTATCGCTAGAAGGCTTAAAAGAAAAGATTCCTCTACCCTCGAATGATTATTTTTCTCGCCTCGATTACGAATTAAAAATCATCAATGAAATGGGTTACGCGGACTATTTCTTAGTCGTAAGCGATTATGTGAAATTCGCAAAAACACATAATATCCTAGTAGGCCCAGGTAGAGGTTCAGGTCCAGCGAGTTTAGTTTCTTTCTCTTTAGATATTTCTACCATTGATCCACTCAAAAATGGCCTTTTATTCGAACGTTTTTTAAATCCAGAAAGAAAATCAATGCCAGATATTGACGTAGATTTTATGGACACAAAACGTGATTTGGTTATTTCGTATTTACAAAAGAAATATGGTAAGGAGCGCGTAAGTCACGTCCTAGCGACGCAGACAATCGGAGCCAAAGAAGCCTTACGAGACATTGGACGCGTTTACGATTATGAAGACCGTGAAATCTCGTTAATCATTTCGACAATTCATAATGATCGTTTCTCGCTGCGTCAAGATTATCGATACTCTCCCGAATTTAAAAAACTCATCGATAGTGATCCTTATTACTTAGAAATCGTTTCTCTCGCATCTAAAATCGAAGGATTACCCCGCCAAGCGGGTTTGCACGCGGCTGGGATTATTTTAAATAACGAGCCTTTAACCAATGTCATTCCAATCAAAGACGAAGGCGGAATTGGTTATGTTGCTTGTTTAGAGAAAGACTACTTAGAGGAACAAGGGTTCCTTAAAATGGACTTACTCGGTTTAACAAACCTTTCCACGATTGATTTAACGTTGCGCTTAATCGAGAAATACGAACACAAGCACCTTGAATTCGCGACTCTCCCCTATAACGACAAAGAGGCAATTGCCCTCATAAAAGAAGGGAAAACCATGGGGATATTCCAAATGGAAAGCCCTGGAATGAGAAGAGCGATTAAGGAATTAGAACCCGCAACGTTTGAAGATATCACCGCTTTAGAAGCGCTATTTCGACCTGGACCAATGGAATCGATTCCTTTATATGCAAGACGAAAGAAAGGTAAAGAGAAAATTTATTACCTAGACCCGGCTTTAGAACCAATACTTTCTTCTACATATGGCATTATCGTCTATCAAGAGCAAATCATGCAAATCACCCAAAAAGTGGCCGGATTTTCTTTTGGAGAAGCGGATTTATTTCGCCGCGCAATATCAAAAAAAGATTCGTCAAAACTTCATTCTTTGAAAGGAAAATTCATCGATGGGTGCTTAAAAAGTGGACGAAACGAAAAGCTTGCGAATGACTTGTTTTCTCTCATAGAACGATTCGCAAACTATGGTTTTAATAAAGCTCACGCCGTAAGCTATGGCGTAATCACTTGCCAAATGGCTTATTTAAAAAAGCATTACCCCATCGAATTTTATTGCGCGATTCTTGATTCCATGAGCGTCGGGGATCAAAAATTTCTCAATACGGTCCCCGAATTAAAAGAACGAGGAATCCAATTGAAAGTTCCAAGCGTAAACAATTCTTCTACTCTTTATCAAATCGAAGGGAATAGTCTACTATTGCCATTAAACACAATCAAAGGGGTTCAAGGAAATTTCCTTACACAACTATTAGATGACAGAATCGAAAACGGGAAATTTAAAGATCTAGCTGATTTTGCAAAGCGGACAAAGCGTTTTGGGCTAAATCTCGTCACATTCATCCGACTAGTGGACGCTGGAACATTAGACGAGTTCTCAAGTAGTCGCGCAAGTATGAGGGCTAGCGCATACCGCTATATCAAATATGCCGAAATGATGGGGGATTCTTCCGATAATTCCTTGATTAGTTTAGATATTGAAAAACCATCATTAGTGAAAGTTGAAGATAATGTTCGTGATAATCTAGATGCAGAATATGAAGCGCTTGGCATGATGGTCAGCGCTTCCCCACTTGATTTTTATCGTAAAGAGCTCGAAACGAAAAACGCAATTCCCCTTTTAAAAATCACTGAAGAAAATTATTTCACGACTGCTGGAATTATTGGAGGAATTCGTCTCATCACGACGAAAAAAGGAAACCAAATGTGTTTCTTAGAAGTTTATGATGATGTTTCAAAGGCTTCCTTCACTTTGTTCCAGGAAGTATATAGCGCTTCATTCCCATATTTAAAAGAGGGAAATATCATCTTAATTGAAGGCAAGAAAGATAATCGTAGAGAAGATACTTTCTTAGCCAATAAAATCACACCTTTAGGAGAATAGAATATGAGCAAACTCGTAGTAATCGATGGAAATAGTTTATTATTTCGCGGATATTATGCGACTAGTTATGGGGAAAACGCCTCGATAATGCGCACAAAAAGCGGTATCCCCACTAACGCAATCTTTGCTTTCGGGAACATGCTTTCAAAAATTCTTGCGACTTTTAAAGGGGGTGAAGGAATATTCATCGGCTTTGATAGCGATAAAGAGACTTTCCGAAAAGAAGAATTCAAAGATTACAAAGCAAACCGCGCCCCCTGCCCAGAAAACCTAAAGCCGCAGTTCCCAATTTCACGCGAATTATGTAAGGCGTTAGGGATTGTTTATTTCGAAGAACATGGCATTGAAGCAGACGATATCTGCGGGACGGTCGCTAAAGAAGCAAGCAAGCGTGGGTATGAAGTCACCATATACACAAGTGACCACGATTATTTGCAGCTCATTGATAGCAATGTCAAAGTTTCCTTGCTCAAAGTCGGATTCTCGAAAATGGAAGAGTATGATGAAGCCGTTTTAAAAGAGAAAATGGGTTTATCTCCTTCCCAAATCATCGATTTCAAAGGCTTACGTGGAGACACTAGCGACAATTATCCTGGCATTCCTGGGATTGGAGAAAAAACCGCGACGAAATTAATCCAAGAATATGGTTCTTTTCCTTCTGTAATTGAGGCAGCAAAAGCCAATCAAATCAAAGGAAAAATCGGTGAAAAAATCATCGCAGGAGAAAAACTGGGTGAAGCAAGCTATCATCTTGCACGAATTAAAACTGACGTTACTCTCCCTTTTTCGATTGATGATTTAACTTATGCTGGATACGATTTTTCACTCGTGAATTCTTTTTCGCAAAAATATGAATTAAAGCAATTGCTCGCACGTCTCCCTTCTTCTTTAAAAAGAGAAAACGCCGAATCTTTTTCCCCGGCAATCGAAGAAATCCATTGTTTCAAAGATATACAACTTCCTAGCGAAATCGGCTTAGCTCTCGATATTGATTTCTCTTCGTATCATGATGTCGAGCCACTAGGTCTAGCAATTTCAACAAGTGAAAAGACGTATTACGAAACGATAAGCGACCTTAAAAACGACCCCGCCTTAAAAGATTGCCTTTCTAGCAAAGAAATAAAAAAGAGCGTCTATGATGGGAAGGCGACAATTTACGCTTTAAAGAATTTAGGGATCGAAATAGAAGGCATTGAAGAAGACTTATTGCTTGCTGGCTATTTGCTTGATAGTAGCGTCTCGTCTCGCCCAGACTTAATCTATGGGACTTTTGGGGCGGATATCGGTGAGAAAAAAGAAGAGACCATGTCCTTACTCGTGACTGATAATAGGGACATAGAAAAAACTGGAAAAATGGCCTATTTTGCCCTTACTTTACTTCCAAAAGTCGAAAAATCGCTCAAAAGCGTTGACGCTTACACCTTGTATCGCGATATCGAGATGCCTTTAATGAAGGTGCTTGCGAAAATGGAAATTGAAGGATTCCCGCTTCATCAAGAAAAACTTGAAGATTATGGTAGGACCTTCGCCTCTAAAAAGAAAAACGCAGAAGATGAAATCTATCAAATCGCCGGGGAAAAATTTAACATTAATTCTCCAAAGCAAATCGCTCACATCCTTTATGAGGTCATGAATTTGCCACACGCGAAAAATGCTGGCACCTCTATCGATGATTTGATGAATATCTATGACGATTCCCCAATCATTCCTTGGATTTTAGAATACCGAAAATACGCAAAATTGCTCGGAACATATATTGATGGATTGATTCCACATATTAAAGCAGATGGCAAAATCCATAGTTATTTCAATCAAGCTCAAACTTCTACTGGACGTTTGTCTTCTTCCTCCCCTAACTTGCAAAACATTTCGGCACGCGATGAAGAAGGAAAGCAAATTCGTAATGCCTTCTATTATGATGACCCTTCCGTCTACCTTATGTCGCTTGACTATGGACAAATTGAACTTCGCCTTCTAGCGGCCTTAAGCGGATGTAAATCCTATATCAAGGTGTTTAATGAAGGCCATGATGTTCATACGGAAACCGCCCGCCGCATCTTTGGACATGAAGATATCACTCCTTTAGAAAGAAGACGTGCGAAAGCCGTTAACTTTGCGATTATTTATGGAACAAGCGATTTCGGCTTGTCACAGCAAATCGGGGATTCCCCAAAAGAAGCTAGACGCATCATCGAATCCTTTTATTCTTCTTATCCAGAAGTAAAAGCCTTTCTCGATAAAATCACTCATGAAGCTTCTACACAAGGCTACGTAACCACGATGTTTGGTAGACGCCGCTACTTAAGAGATATTAATGATCCGAATTTCATTAAGCGAGAAGCTGCTCGCCGTGCTGCTTTAAATGCGCCTGTCCAAGGAAGCGCCGCGGATTTAATCAAAATCGCGATGGTGAAAATCGATCGTTACTTAAGCGAGAATCGCCTTGCGACCAAGATGGTGCTTCAAATCCATGACGAACTTATTTTTGAAGTGCCTTCTAACGAATTAGAGCGAGTCAAAATAGAAATCAAAGATATTATGGAAAACGCAGTAAAACTGCCCGTAAAGTTGACAGCGGAAGTCGGCATCGGCAAAAATTGGTATGAGGCGAAATAAATGCCAGAACTCCCTGAAGTAGAAACAGTAAGACGGATTTTGGACCCGATTGTAAAAGGAGAAACAATCTCTTCAATAAAAATCTACCGTCAGAAAAACATCCTAAATGATGCAAATTATTTCGTATCTTCTTTGATCGGCGAAACATTTACTGGTGTTTCTCGCCTTGGAAAATACCTTATTTTTCATCTTACTCACGAAAAGGCAATCATCTCCCATCTAAGAATGGAAGGCAAATATTTTGAAGGAAATATCGAAGAAAATCAGTTTCCTCACGATATCATGCGTTATGAATTTCATAGTGGGAAAACCCTCCGCTATAACGACGTAAGAACATTCGGAACGATTGAATTCCGCTACGAAAAAGATTTGTTTACTTTTCCACCACTATCTTCACTAGCGTTAGACCCGTTTTCTATTTCCTTAGATGAATTAGAAAAGTCGCTACAAAAAACACATCGCCCCGTTAAAGAAGCTATCATGGACCAGCATATTATTTCAGGAATCGGAAATATCTATACTGATGAAACGTTATTTGCCGCTCGGATAAATCCGCTAAAAAAGGCCAATGCTTTATCTGAAGAAGAAATATCGTCTATTTTAAAAGAATCTAGAAGAATTTTAACTTTGGCCATAAAAGAAGGTGGTAGCACAATAAAAAGCTATCATCCAAAAGAAGGTGTAAGCGGATTAATGCAAAACGAGCTTCTCGTCTATGGCAAATATAAATCCCCTTGTCCTAGGTGTTCTTTCCCTTTAAAACGTATTGTGATTAATGGGCGAGGAACAACATATTGCCCACTTTGTCAAAAGGGTGATCATCCTTTGATCGTCGGCGTAACTGGCCCTATCGCAAGTGGAAAAAGCGAGGTTTCGAAATATTTAGAAAAGAAAGGGTATGAGCATATCGACGCCGACAAAATTGTCGCTTCTTTGTATAAAGAAAAATCCATCCTTAAAGGTGTTAAAAAGATTTTTGGAAAAGAAGCCATAAATACTCTTGGCCTAAATCGCGATTATTGTCGAAAAGAAATCGCAAAAGACGTAAATAAAAAAACGCTGCTAGAAAAACTAGTTTGGCCGAAAGTTTTTGAAGAAATTGAAAATGAAATCCATCATAGTACTGCCGAAAGAATCCTTTTGGATGTGCCTTTATTAATCGGTTCCCCCTTAGAAAAGGAATGCGACTTAATCATTTATATCGAAGCGAATAAAGAAACTCAGACGGAACGCTTATTAAAACGGGGGAAAGATGTTGCTTCTTCTTTAAAAATGAATGAATCCTTCCCTAGGAAAGAAGCAAAAAAAGCCGCCTCCCTCATTTTGGATGGAAACGGCTCAGTGGCTTCCTTACAAAAGAAACTAGCAAGTATTCCCTACTTATAATTTCCTAAAAATGTTTCAAACCCTTTTTCGAGTTCATAAGGGCGTTCAATTTTAGATTCAATCAAGCTAACCATTTTAGAAGCAATGATGCTTCCAGCTCTAGAAGTACTATAGAGTGCTTTTATTTCATCGAGTGTATAGTTACTGGAAAAATAGGTAACAAGGTTTTTCTTGGCGCGGTAATTTAATAACGGCATAAGAATTTGATCACGGGTGTAATCGCTTTTGTATTCGTTTCCGAAATCATCTAGCACAAGGATATCGTAAGAAGCAATTTGGTTCATTGTCTGTTCAAAAAGCTGTTTGTTTTTGATGGATAAAGCTTTGAATTCATCAAAACGCTTATTGCAATCAAGAAAAGCGACCTTTCTTTCGCTTTTCACAAGACGATTGCAAACAGCGATTAAAATAGAACTTTTACCAACCCCGACGTCCCCATAAACATAGACCCAAGGATGAAGGTTACGGTTAGAAATAGCGCTGGTGCAAAATTTAACAAATTCGCGAATCCGCTTTGTATCGCCTTTAAAGCCATTCAAGTCACTAGACAAAAAGCTATCATCGAAATCTCGATATAAATAGCCATTACGAATAGCTTCTTTATCCAATAAATAATGGCAATAACCGAAAGTGCGATTCAAAACACCACTATCATCGAGAAACAAATTCATCGTATGATGGGGGGTAGAAGAAGAACATTCATCTAGTCCGCGACATTTTTCGCAAGCGTGAGCCGCTTCTTGATAAGCCAAAAATAATGGCAAATTACGCTCTAAAAAAGAAGCGTCAACGCCTAGTTCTGCCATCTTTTTCTTAATGAGAGGATCACACATTAAATTATCGACGGCGCCCATAATTGAGGCGTTTCCAGTTGGCCTGATTTTTTCACTTTCTTCTTTACTCGTTTTCATAATTTACTTCTTTTCAATTTCTGCAAAAAGATCGTCAAATGTCTCTTCTTTTGAAGAAGAAGATATCGAAATATTAGTATCTTTTGTTAAAGGTTTTTTATCGATATTGCTTTGCTGAATTGTGATTGTCTTACGAGTTTTCGTTTTATTCGTCTTCGTGAAAAAGTTCATAGTATCCAAAGCGGTTTCTAATCCTTCGCGTACCAAAGAAGCACCTACCTTTTCCGTGTAGGCTCTAGGCAAAGTGTTGTTTTGCGTGGAAAGGACATAAAAAAGAAGGGCGTTGGTGACTTCATTATTGAGGCCGATATCTAGTGTCAATTCTTGGACAAGAGAAATATCGCTTGATGCCGGCTTATTCCCTTTTTGCAAAAATGAAAGAAATTCAATCGGGGTTGTATTTTGCATTTTTCGAACCATTCTTGCGATGGAAGTATCCCCATGAATAGGATTTTTCCTTCGTTCTTTATTTTCCATCCTTAAGTAATCAAAACGAACATTTTCTTGACACATCGAAAGAAAGGATTTTTTGTCCAAGCGTTTGCCATATGGCTTAGTAAGAAGAAATGCGTCATTCGCAAAACCCGCCAAAGTTTCCGTACTATATCCGTAAAGTGCGGAAACACGCTCGATATAGCTAATTTCTTCGCGAGAGAAGGTATTTGGTTCATAGCGGGAATCAATCTCTTTTAGCGCATTCAAAAAGCCCGTAAAATCAAAAGAAATCGAGGCTTTACCAGCTTTTTTGCCACCGCTAGTCAACACGCTTTGCGCATATTTAGAGTCATCAACATCAGGAGAAAAATAACTCACAAAATCCATTGAAACGTTTTTGAAATTCTCCGGTTCTTTCGAAAAAGAATATTTCTTGGCGAGCTTTTTGCAGTCGTCTTTGCCAATGTACTTTTCTAACGTTCCAGCATATAGAGGATCAGCAAAAAAAGCACGAGGGGATAAAGGAGCGTATAAGCAATAATCAAAAAGGCGGAATTTCTCGCTTTCTCCTAAAAACGTTTTGATTAACGCTACCGCTTCTAGCGCGTTAAGCATTGCCACCACTTCGCCAAGTGAGAAACTCGTGTTACGTAACAATTTTTCATGATTAGCAATCGCTTCTGGCTCATTTTGATAAAGATAAAGATAAAGAGAAACGGCCTTCGCACCGACTAAGGGCATGTACAAATCCACGACCACTTTCTCGTCAAAGTCACTAAGGGGAGATAGCCTTTTCGTCTCGAATAAATCACCAATCGATAAATCACTAACCATAAGTTTCATAACTATACCATCCTTTGTCCTTTTTCTTATAGTGTTTTCCATTCTCTTTTTTCGTTTTTGTCTATGAATAGGTATGAGCGAAAATGAACCGCTAATTCAAACAAGAAAGGATTCTTACTTTTTCTAGCATCAAAGGCTTTATTTAGTGAAATCGGTAAAAAAACAGGTTTTTGCTAGATATTGCTTTCTCATAGAGAAAAAGTGGTTCATAATTAAGCGGATTGTGGCCGAGGAGAAAAAATATGGTGAAAAGAATTGGGATTCTAACCTCTGGAGGAGACGCTCCAGGCATGAACTGCGCAATACGCGCTGTGGTACGTTCAGGAATGAGCTATGGGTTAGAAGTCTATGGCATCTATGATGGATATCGCGGACTCGTGAATGGAGAAATCGTCAAACTAGACCGCGGGTCAGTAAGTAATATCGTGAATCGTGGCGGAACAATACTCCGCACCGCTCGTCTTCCCGAATTCAAAATGGAAAACGTTCGCCAAAAAGGTGTTGAGCAATTAAAGAAATTTGGAATCGAAGCACTCGTCGTTATCGGCGGTGACGGCTCCTATATGGGCGCAAAAAAGTTAACCGAAATGGGCATTAATTGCGTAGGCTTACCAGGAACGATTGATAACGATATTGCATCAACTGATTACACAATCGGATTCGACACTTGCTTAAATACCGTTTGCGATTGCGTAGATAAAATCCGTGATACAACCGAATCTCATGGGCGCTGTGCAATCATCGAAGTGATGGGAAATCACTGTGGCGATGTCGCTTTGTTTGGAGGATTAGCAGAAGGCGCTGACTTAATCATCACCCCAGATCACCCAATCCCAGAAGAAGAAATCTTCCGCAGCTTAAAAGCAATGCATAGCGAGGATGAATCTCGCCGTGCCATCGTCATTGTTAGCGAAAAGCTTTATCCAGATTTGAATGCGTTTGCAAAACGGGTGCAAGAAGAAACTGGTTTTGACACAAGGAGCGATGTCTTAGGGCACGTCCAACGTGGCGGTTCCCCAAGCGCTTTCGATCGTATCTTAGCGGCAAGAATGGGCGCTTACGCCGTTGATTGCTTATGTGAAGGAAAAGGCGGAATCTGCATCGGCATCGTAAATAATAAAATTGTCGATTACGATATTTACGAAGCTCTGTCTTTACCTCGCGACAAGCATATTTCTATGCTCCGCCTCATCGATTTACTCAAATAGGATTTTGCCATGTTTTTAGTCACAAATAAGAAAACCAAGATCGTTTGCACCATTGGCCCAACAAGCGATACGCCAGACATGATTTATCGCCTTTATAAGGCAGGAATGAACGTAATGCGTGTCAATTTCAGTCATGGCACCCACGAAGAACAGCTCGAGAAAATCAATATTGCAAGAAGCTTTGAGAAAAAATACGGAATCTATTTGGCCGTTGCTTTAGATACCAAAGGCCCGGAATTGCGAACAGGCTACATGGAAAATGGAAAAGTTGATGTCCAAAAAGGTCAAGTCATGCGTATTTCGATGACCCCAATGCTTGGCAATAATGAAAAATTTTCGTGTTCCCACCCAGGATTATATGACGACGTAAAAGTCAATGATGTCATTTTGATCGACGATGGAAATCTTGAAATGCAAGTCATCGACAAAGATGAAAAGAACCGCGAAATCGTCGTCAAGGCATTAAACACCCACTACATCAAAGATCAAAAAGGCATGAATTGCCCGATGTCGAGACTTTCGATGCCTTTCATCAGCAAACAAGATGAAGCGGATCTAAAATTCGGCTGCGAGCAAAACGTGGATGTCATTTTTGCTTCTTTTACGCGTCGCCCTCAAGATATCATCGATATCAAAGAAACGATTAAAAAGTACGGAAACCCCAATATTCCTGTCATCGCCAAAATAGAGAACCCAGAAGGCGTAGAAAAAATCGAAGATATCATCAAAACCGCCGACGGAATCATGGTCGCCCGTGGTGATTTAGGGGATGAAATTCCTCCACAAGTTGTACCTCTTGTTCAAAGAAAGATCATCAAACTATGCAGAAGATACGGCAAACCTGTGATTACCGCCACGCAAATGTTAGATAGCATGACCACTCATCCGCGCCCAACTCGCGCAGAAGTTAGTGACGTCGCTACGGCAATTGATGAAGGAAGCGACTGCGTGATGCTTTCTGGAGAAACAGCTAGCGGAGCTTATCCTGTCGAATCGGTTGAGATGCAATCTGCAATCAGCGAAGCGATGGAAAAAGAACTGGACTATGAAACTCTCGCTCGCGAAGCTTTTGAAACAAGCGAAGCAACCAATAACGATGCAATCGCTAATGCCATTGCAAACACCGCTTTACTCATTAAAGCAAAACTTATCATCAATTTCTCCCAAACCGGAAATTCTTCTAAGCGCCTTTCTAAAGCCCGCCCATGCTGCCCTATCATTTCTGTGACAAGTAGCAGAAAAGCAGCATTAGAATCCGCTTGGTATTGGGGCGTTTATAGCGTTTTAATCAAAACGCAGATGCCAGATTTCATCGAAGAGATGGAAGCAAAAGCACTCAAAGTTGCGCGTGATTTAGGTTTAAAACAAGGTGATATGATTCTATTAGCAGGAGGAACCCCAACCGGAGTTGGACAAACCAATTTCATGCGAATTTTAAAAGTTAATAAAGTGGAAGATCTAGACTAATGGAAAAAGTAATAGCTTTAGATATCGGTGGTACGAATACCCGCGTCGCCCTCATCGACGAAAATTACAATATTATCTCGGAAGTCATCAATCCGACAGTTCGCGGAAAAACGGATATTTTTCTTGGCAATGTCGCCAAAACGATTGATGAATGCGTGAACGACTTTACAGATGTAATCGCTTTAGCAATGGGAGTCCCAGGAAGAGTCCGTTACGATGGATTCATTGCCGCTTTACCAAACATCCACATCAAAAACATTCCTTTAGCGGATTATTTGTCTAACCGCTATCACTTACCCGCTTATGTCATTAATGATGCCGAGGTTGCGGCTTTAGCGGAAGCGAATCTTGGCGAATACAAAAACGCAAAATCGCTTTATTTTGTCACCATTTCCACTGGAGTAGGAGGCGCGCTTACCCAAAATGGAAAAATCGTAAATAGTTCTTACGAAGTTGGCCATACGATGTTTGATTATAAGGGCGAAACCCATGAATTCGAACATATGGCAAGCGGAACGGGTATCATTAAACTTGCTTCCATGAACGGTTTGGAAATCAAAAACGCCCGTGAATTCTTCCAAATGGTAAGAGAAAATAACCCTATCGCGATGCCCATATATCACGATTGGATCAACTTGCTCGCGAGTTGGATTGAGATGAACCAGTTCAATTTTGAGCCTGAAATATTCACTCTTACCGGAGGAGTAATGAAAAGCGCAGACTTGTTCTTCGAAGACTTAAGAAAGGCCTGCCCCCACTCTCATCTTGAACTTTGCTCTTATGGACAAGAAGCAGGATTGATGGGTGCTGCGGTTTTAGGCTTCCAAAAAGAAAAGAATTAGTTTTTACTAAAAATTAGTAGTAATCAAAAAGATGTTCCAAAAATTTATCGGAGCATCTTTTTATTGCTTTTCAATCGTCTAGATTGTGGGAATAATCGTATTTGCCGTATATAAACATTGCATCGCCAAAAGAGAAGAAACGATATTTATCTTTGACCGCTTCTTCATAGCAATGTAATGTCCATTTTCTTCCCATAAAAGCGCTGACAAGCATCACTAGCGTGCTCTTTGGAAGGTGAAAATTCGTAATTAAAGCGTCAATCGCTTTGTATTCATAACCTGGCGAAATGAAAATGCTAGTCGCTTCTTCGTTTACAGCCTGAAATTTACCATATTTCGCTAAATTGCTTTCGAGAGTGCGGACGGAAGTCGTACCGATTGCAATGATTCTTCGACCTTCTTTTTTGGCTAAATTCAAAGAGGAGGCGGCTTCTTTAGAAACGGTATAAGTCTCGCTATGCATCACGTGATCTTTAGTATCTAGTACCTTCACAGGTCTAAAGGTGCCTAAACCAATATTTAAAGTAATATCAACAATTTCAATACCTTTTTCTCGGATGCGATTTAAAAGTTCTTCCGTAAAATGAAAGCCTGCGGTTGGAGCCGCTGCGCTTCCGGGAACTTTCGCATAAACGGTTTGGTATTCGCTATTATCCTCGCACTGCTTCTTAATATAAGGAGGAAGAGGCATTAAGCCGAGTGAATCAAGAACTTCTAAGAAAATTCCTTGGTAAAAGAACTTCATGTGACGGATGCCTTCAGGAAGCACTTTTACGCATTCGCAAGTTAATCTACCATCTCCAAAAGAGCAATGCGTACCAACTCTAACGCTATGGGCATTGCCAACTAAGCATTCCCAAGTGTCCTCTTCTCCTTTTACTTCATGAAGGAGTAAGACTTCGACTTTCCCTTTGGTCTCGACTTTTTCGCCGATTAAGCGCGCTGGTATGACTTTCGTGTTATTTCTAACAAGCACATCACCAGGGTTTAAGTAATCAATTATATCGAAAAACTTTTTGTTTTCGATTGTCTGATGAAAACGGTCAACGACCATCAAGCGGCATTCATCACGCTTCTCGCTAGGCGACTGAGCAATAAGATTTTCAGGAAGGTAATAATCAAATAATTCAATGTTCATAGCTGTTATTTTATTCCTAAGCAAAAGGCGGATAAAGAGGATAGAACGCAATTTATTTATTGCCTTACTAAAGAAGTTAATAGGTAGCAAACACCTAGAAGTAAAAAAGGAGAAATAAGAAAAACAATTTAATGGAAAAATAAAACCCATAATTCATTTTCTTGCGCATTTGTTTTGCTTGACATTATTTCCCTTAAGTCCTAGATTTTAGTTGCGTTGAAGGAGACACGCTCAAATGCCTATAGGCATATGGAGTACCACTCCCGAGCCCCTAGCGAAATAAGTTAGGCGAATCTGAAGCACGTTAAGCTCAGAGAGGAATGAATTCGTTCATTCGAAATAAGGTGGTACCACGCGGAAGCGTCCTTAGTGATGAGGGCGTTTTATTTTTTATCCCTCAAGAAAGGAAAAAAGATTATGAAAGTAATCTATAACGGAAAAGAAGTCGAATTAGAAGATAAAGCAAATGGCTTTATTGCCGCGAAAGTGCTCGATAATGAGCACAAAAAAGAAGATGTCGGCATTAAATGCGGCGAAGAAATCATCGATATGAGAGAGCCGCTTCACGAGGGAGAGAATTTCTCATTTGTCAAAATCGGAAGTAACGATGCTTTTATGATGCTCAATCACAGCACCTCCCACTTAATGGCACAAGCCATTCGTCACTTATACCCGGATTGCAAATTCGGATTTGGACCAGCCATCGAAGAAGGATTTTATTACGATGTCGATTTTGGCGAGAAGGTTGTCACCGATGCTGATTTTGCTCGCATTGAAGCGGAAATGAAAAAACTTGCGAAAGAAGATAATCCCTTCATTCGTAAAGAAGTCACTCCCGAAGAAGCAAAAGAAATTTTTAAAGATAACCCCTATAAGCTTGAGCTAATCGCCGAACACGAAAAAGAAAACATCTCTATCTATACGCAAGGGGATTTCGTTGATTTTTGTAAAGGCCCCCACATTCCTTCCACTGGAATGATTAAGCACTTCAAGTTATTGTCTATCGCTGGCGCGTATTGGAGAGGCAATAGCGACAATAAGCAGCTCACTCGTATCTATGGGACTTCATGGTGGACGGAAGAAGACTTAAAAGAGCATCTTGCGATTTTGGAAAAGCGTAAAGCAAATGACCACCGCCGTTTAGGCAAAGAATTAGGCTTATTCATGATTAGTGATTATGGCCCTGGCTTCCCGTTTTGGTTACCAAATGGAATGCTATTAAAGAATGCTCTTCTCGATTATTGGCGAAAAATTCATCTCGCGCATGGCTATTTACAAATTGAAAGCCCTACGATGCTTTCACGCGAATTATGGGAGACTAGTGGGCACTGGGATCACTATAAAGAAAACATGTACACCACCAAAATCGATGGCAAGGATTTCGCGATTAAGCCAATGAATTGCCCCGGCGCGATTCTTGTCTATAAAAACGATATCCACTCTTACCGTGAATTCCCACTCCGCTATGCGGAATTAGGCCACGTTCATCGTCACGAAGCGAGTGGGGCTTTAAATGGTTTATTCCGAGTGCGTGCCTTTACGCAAGACGATGCTCATATCATGATTCGCCCTGATCAGATCGAAAGCGAAGTCAAAAACATCATGGGCTTATTAGACGAAGTGTATAAAGTCTTTGGCTTAAGCTACAAGATTGTTTTAAGTACTCGTCCAGATGATTATATCGGAAGCAAAGAATTCTGGGATCAAAGTGAAAAAGCCCTCGCTACTGCGTGCAAAGATAGCGGCCACGAATATCAAATCAACGAAGGCGATGGCGCATTCTATGGGCCAAAGCTTGACTTTAAGCTTAAAGATTCAATGGGTAGAACTTGGCAATGTGGCACCATCCAGCTCGATGTGAATTTGCCGCACCGCTTTGGCTGCTTCTACATCGATGAAAACGGCGAAAAGAAAGAGCCATATATGCTTCACCGCGTTGTCTTTGGTTCAGTTGAACGCTTTATTGGCGTGATCACCGAAAACTATGGAGGGGCTTTCCCGACTTGGTTAGCGCCTCATCAAGCAATTGTGCTTCCTGTGAGCAATCAAGCCCACCTCGAATACGCTAAGGAGGTCAAACAAGCTCTCGAAGCAAGTGAAGTGCGTGTCTTATTAGACGACAGCAATGAAAAATTAGGCTATCGATTAAGAAATGCCCAAGTGCAAAAGATTCCATATACCCTTGTTGTCGGTGACAAAGAAAAAGAGAATCACGAAGTTACTTACCGAATCTACGGAAGCGAAAAACAAATCACCGTTACTTTGGATGAATTTGTGAAACTGATTCGTAATTCTATCGATAAAAAGCTTCGCTTCTAAAGTAAGGAAATAGGGTCAAGCGATTAACGCTAGACCCTATTTTTATTCGGAGACGCTTTCTAGAAAGATACGTTTAGTAAAGGCACCATTACGATTTCTTTTCTCTAAACGTATTTGTTCTAATTCTTCTAAGGAATGGCCACTTTCTAAAGCAAGAGCAAATACCACTTCTTCAATATCAGCGAGTTCTTCCAAAGACTCCTCTGAAGAAAGATATTCGTTCGTTTCTTCTAAAAGCTTAGTTTTTAAAGCAATTAGAGTTTCTTCTTTGCTTAAAATTCTCGTTTTTGCTGTCTTTCCATCTTTTTCGATAAGAGAAGGAATATTATCACGAACTAGTTTTTGGGATGTTTTCATAAAATTCCTTAAAGAGAAACCGATGAAATTTACATCGCGTGTTTCAATAAATAATAAGTTAAGGCGGCAAGCGTCTTGCCATCCTTAATTTTTCCTTCCAGCACCATACGTTTGAATTCGTCGAAGCTTTTAAAATAGAAGGAAAGAGACTCATCGGCATCCAAATGCTGTTCCTTTTTCTTTAAGGAATGGGCTTCATATAGATAAATCACTTCATCGGTATAAGCGACAGATGGATAGAATTCACCTAATAGAGAAATCTCATTTGCTTCATAACCAGTTTCTTCAAGTAATTCGCGTTTTGCCGTAAGGATGGGATCTTCATCCCCGTCTGCTTTACCTGCAGGGATTTCCGTAATGACATCGCTATAAGGATAACGGAACTGATCTTCTAAGATGACGTTACCATTATCATCGAAGGCGAGGACGGCGCTGGCTTTACAGTGCCGAATAAGCTCGCGCGTGCTCTTTTTGCCATTCGGAAGAAGGACGTCGTCGACAAATACATCAAGTATCTTTCCGCGATAGATTTCTTTGCTCGCGATTTTCTTTTCTTCTAATTTTTGGTCCATAAATTAATAAAGTCCTACTAAATAATCATAAACTTCTTGCTCACCACTAAGTAAGCCAATTTCTAAATCGGGGTATTTATCTTTTAAGGTTTCAAGGAGTTTATTCGCGTCTTCTTCTTTCCTTGTTTTTCCGCGGATTAAAAGTAAGGCGCTTTTATTTTCAAGATTTTGGACATGAGAAAGTAAAGAAATTAAGGTTTCTTCCGCGGTTACCCCACTCGCAATAATTTCTTTTTTCATCGCCCCAATAAACGTATGAGAAGGAACCATTTTCCCTTCGATTTCAACATCGCGGTTACTTAAAGCAACAAAGCCACAATCTAATGATTCGATCGCTTCATTAAACGCATCGATACTTCCTTGGACATCATTTTTATCTAGTAGCATCGATAAAGCGACATATCCTTCGACAAGATTTTTGGTTTCTACAACGTGAATGCGACACTTTTTATAAAGCTTTTGCGCTTGTTTTGCCGCAAGAAGAATATTGCTTTCGTTTGGAAGAAGAATAACATCCTCCGCGTTAGCGTATTTAACGGCATCAATGATTTCTTCGGTAGAAGCATTCATTGTTTTCCCGCCATCAAGCACAATATCCGCGCCTAAAGAGTGATAAAGGTCTTTAATGCCTTCCCCTTGTCCAATCGCGATAATCGCACTAGGAACGCGCTCTTTCTTTTTCTTCTCTTCTTTGATGATGACTTCATTATGCTGAAGCGTCATATTTTCCATCTTAAAGGCCACAAATTCCCCATACTTTTGGGCATAATGAATCACTTCGTAAGGTTTTTTCGTATGAATATGAACTTTCACAACCGTGCCAGTTTGAAAGCAAACAATGGAATTACCATGCTCTTCTAGCCAAGCGATAAAACGTTTTATTGAAAAGCGTTTGACATTGATTTTACAGGAGAGAAGCTGCAACAAAAATTCGGTGCAATAACCATAGTCAAGAACACTATTTTCGTTAAAGGCGCTACAGTCGACTGGAGAAGGTAGATTGCTAGTAAGATGCTCTTCTAGCTTTGCATCAATTTCTGAAGAGGTTTCTTCTTTACCAGTATATGCACTCAAAAAGCCTTGGAAAATGGTAAGTAATCCTTTTCCGCCACTATCAACGACACCGGCTTCCTTTAAAACGGGTAAAAGATTTGGGGTATTATCCAAAGAAATCTTCATCGCTTCTACAACTGAGGCAAAAAAGGTTGGGAAATCCTTTAGATTCTTGGGATTATTGATAACGTTTTCTATGCCTTCTCTAGCAACGGTAAGAATCGTTCCTTCCACAGGATCAGCCATAGAAGAATAAGCGACTTTATATCCGCTTACCATTGCTTTAGCGAAATTAGCGACACTAGCGTCCTTTTTGTTTTTTAGCCCATCAGCGATTCCTTTGTAGTATTGGCTAGAAAGAACGCCACTATTCCCACGGGCCGCAAATAAAGAACCGCGTGCAAAATCAGCCGCTAACGAACCTAAATCATCGCTTTTAACAATGGAGCGAAGACCACCAGCGAAGGTCATTTTCATGTTTGTGCCAGTATCACCGTCTGGCACAGGGAAAACGTTGAGGTCATTGATGGCTTCATAATTATTCGCTAAGGCCTCATATCCCTTTTTGAGCAAACGAATAAAATCGCTACTCGAGAGAGTTTTGCTATCCATGGATTTTCTATTCGCCTTTTAAGGTGACTTCTTTTCCGTAATGGAAAGCAATGATCGTATTAGGGCCACAACTAGCGCCAAGGATCGGTCCTAAAGGAGTGAGATAGAAGCCTTTCACTTTGATTTTGCTTTCGATTAAGCTTTTTAATTCAAGAGCGTCTTTTTCGGAGTCCGCATGGGAAATCGCAACGTAATGATTCTCTGGATCAACGATATTGCTCGCAACCGAATTGGCGATTTCTTCTAGCGATGCTTTTCTCCCTTTCACTTTTTTATAAGCGAAATTGCTGCCACAGATATCACTGATGATAATCGGCTTAACTCCGAAAATATTTCCAAAGAAAGCGGCACTAGCCTTCACGCGTCCTGCTCTCTTTAAATAATTAAGGTCATCTACGGTTCCCCATTGGTTGTATTTAAGACGATTTTCCTTCAATAAAGAAACGATCTCATCAAGCGTTTTTCCTTCTTTACGCAAAGAGGAGGCGTAAATTCCTAATAGTCCTTGTCCCATTCCAGAAATTAAGGAATCAACGACGCGAATTTGAGCGCCAGGACGTTTTGCCATGATTTCGCGCGCGATGACTTCTCCGCGAGAGACCGATTTAGATAAGCCACTGCTACATCCTAAATATAAAATATCTTTCTTTTGATCAAGAAGTTCATTGAATTTCTTTTCGAAATCAACGTCCTTGACTTGGTTCGTATAAACGCGAGTTTTCTTCATCGTTTCATAAAATTCTTTTGGGGAAATATTGTCCCAAGATAGAAGCGCGGAATATTCTTTATCACCAATGGAAAAGCCCATCGGAACATAATCAATATCATATTCATGTAAAAGGTTGATAGTCATGTCGCAAGTACTATCAAGCAAAATTGCAATTTTATTCATTCGTTATCCTTCCTAAAAACTAGTCAAAATTATATCATAGGAAAACCTTGTCTTTGAACAAGCAATATTAATAGAAACTATCGAACTTTTTAAAGATTTATAATTAGGAAAGTTTCGCATCGTTAAATAGATGTGCGCCTTGTAGGAAAGAAACGCCATCCATTCTCTTTTTGCCTTCAAGTTGCACGGATAGTAGTTCTAAAATGCCGTCCTTTAATTGTAATAAGAAATGCTTTTTATTAAAAATAATGGAGCCAACTTCCCCTGCAATTTCATTTGAAAACACTTGAGCTTCATAAACCTTAAGTTTTTTATCTCCTAAAAGGAAATAAGCGCCTGGTTCTTCACTTAAAGCGCGGAGATAGCAAGAAGTTTTTGCTACGTCCAAATTTAAAGGAATGCGTTCCTCGGAAGGAGCGATTTTTTTAGCAATCGTTACGAGCGATTCTTCTTGTTTATGTGCTATGAGCTCACCATTAGCGTATTTTAGTAAATCCATAACGATTAAATTCGCGGCGACTTCGCTTAGTTTCTTCCCCAAAGAAGAATAGGTATCAAGAGGATCTATCGCAACTTTTGAAACGTCATAGACATCCCCCGCATCCATCGCTGCAACCATTTCCATAAGCGAAATTCCGGTCTCTTTTTCTTCATCCATAATCGCGCGTTGGATTGGAGCGGCTCCGCGATATTTCGGAAGGATTGAGCCATGGAGATTGACGTTACCAATTTTAGAAAGATTGAGCAATCCTTGAGGGATAATTTGGCCATACGCCATTGTGACAATGACATCGAAATCAAGCGATTTGGCAAAATCATAATCTTCACGAATTTTATGGGGTTCAAAAGTGGGAATGTTATATTTTTCTGCAACAAGTTTCGTTGGCGTTTTTTCTAGAATTTTATGTCTCCCCACCGCTTTATCTTCTTGGGAAACAACCCCAACGATGGTATATCCCGCTTCAATCAATGCTTCTAATACCCTACTAGACATCGCTGGAGTGCCCATATATAGAACTTTAACATCACTATTTTTAAGAAAACGCATCCTCGAAAAACCTCCGATAGTTTTTATTATAGCGAGGGAGAGAGAAAATCCGCTACAATATGGTGCTAAGAGTGATAAATGATTTACTTTAGTAAAAATAGGCAATAAATATGAAACATTATGAGAGGGAACCAGTCGCAAGATTACTCGATACGGCCAAAGCCCTATTAAACACCAATCGAACCTTTCACGATATTTATGAAATGACGATGAATTCTCATGGCAAAAATATCTCGACGATTTATTTTGATGAGGACGATAAACGTTACGAATATAATTACGAGCAATATAAGACAATCACTTATCATCTAGCCGAAAGAATGGCAACGGCTCTATCTAGTGTTCCCGTCGGTTCGGTCGTTGCGTTAAAACTTCGAAATTGCCCTACTTGGCCTCACATGTTTTGGGCGATTTTGATGACGGGTCATACACCATTACTCATCGATGCCAAACTCCCACACGAGAACACCGAGAATTTATTAAAGCAAGCGAAAGCGAAAGCAATTATTTTCAACGAAGCAACTTCCTATAGCGTTCCTAGTTTCCGCACTAGCAAAATCACCCAAAGCGAACCAAATTACAATTTCACGCCTAGCTGGGGAAACGAAGTAATCTTTTGCTCAAGCGGAACAACGGGCAACGTAAAAATGATGGTAAGTGATGGCAACGCGATGTGTAATCAGATTGCGGCCGCTTTAGATATGCCGAATGAAACCTGCACCATCATGCACCCTGGAAAAATACGAAATCTAGCAATGATTCCATTCCATCACATTTTTGGGTTTGTTGCCGTATTTTTATGGTACACCTTTTATGGGAAAGCTTTGGTTTATCCCTCCTCTTCCTCGAACCGGGATGTCTTAAACGCGATTAAAATCGGAAGATGTACGCACATTTATAGCGTTCCCTTATTTTGGGATGCCGTTGCGCAAAAAGCCCAAAGAACCATCGAATTAGGAAATCCGAAAAACGCCGATTTATTGCGAAGGATGATCGCCTATAATACCGGTAAAATTTCAAAAGAAGAAGCCGGATTTGCTTCATTTAATTTCATCCAAAACATGTTGCGAAAGAAAATTTTAGGGAAAGACGTTGAATATTGCATTTCCGGAGGTGGATACCTCAACGCGAAAACACTTAATTTCATAAACGGTTTAGGATATCCCCTATATAACGGCTACGGCATGACCGAACTTGGGGTTGTATCTGTTGAACTTTCTCCACGCGTTGAAGATAGACTTCGCGGATCGATTGGTCACCCCTTACACGGAGTTACTTTTAAATTAAAATCAATCCCAGGCGGAGGGAAAGGCCAAGGAGAATTGCTCGTCAAAACGCCTACGATTCATATTCGCGAGATAATTGGCGGAGAAGAAAGAGAAACACCTCTTGACGATGGCTATTTCCATACAGGCGACATCGCCGAAAAGGATTCCACAGGCGCTTATTACATCAAAGGGCGTATGAAAGATGTCATCATCAATAGCAATGGGGAAAACGTCTATCCTGATGAAATCGAATTTTATTTCCACAATATCCGCCATGTTGTCAATGATGTCGTTTTAGGAATCAAAAAGAAAGATTCAAGCGAAGAAGACATTACCCTAATTTTCGAGTTGGATAATTCCGTAACGAGCGATGATTTCCCTTCTATCATCGCGGATGCAAAAACGATAAACGCAACCTTAGCAAACGAAAAGAAGGTGCAAAGATTTTTGATTTACAAGCATTCGATGCCTTTAGCGAATAACATGAAAGTGAAGCGCTTCGTCTTAAAAGACGCTCTAGAAAAAGGCGATATGGATGACTTTTACGATCCAGAAGGAAATGTCACGCAAAAGAAAAAAGCATCTCGCCATTTTTCACGTTACGACCAAAAAGAAGTCGAGCGAATCACAAAAGGCGTCAAAAACGAATTCGCCTCCACGTTGATGATTCCACTATTCAAGATTGACGATGAAGCCGATTTTGGTAGGGATTTAGGCGGAGATTCCATGAGCTATATCACTTTAGTGGAAGATATCAATCGCTCCTTTAAAGTAACTATTCCAGTCAACCTTTATGGAAGATTATTGACCGTCAACGATTTTGTGGAAGAAATTCTTCTCCTCCTTCACCCCGAAAACGAAAAAGAAAGATAACCTTTTTGCGACCTTAGAAGTAGGAAAAGTGTTGTTTCTTCCTTCTAGGAAGTCTATAATCGCTACGCATAAGAATTTATACATTTTTTAGGAAGTAAGAATATGGCAAACATCAAATCCCAAGAAAAACGCATCGAAATTTATGAAAGAAACGCCAAATTAAATGGCACTCGTAAAACGGAAATCCGTACGCAAAGCAAAAAGGTCGAGACTTTAGCAGCCGAAGGCAAAAAAGAAGAAGCTGAATTAGCATTACGCGCTGCAATCTCCCTTCTTGATAAATATTCTCAAGATGGCGCGATTACCGTCAATAGTGCTAATCGCAAGAAAGCACACCTCTCTCGCGTTGTCCGTGAAATTAAATAAATTAACTTCAAAAATTGAAAAATCCCCCCAGCGGGGATTTTTTTATGCTTAGTAGCAAGGAAGCCACTACTGCAATGAATGAATGATATCGATTGGATCTTTTCTTAAAAGCAAACAAAGTGGGATACTAGAGCTAAGGAAAACTACGATATAATAAGCTAAGAAAAACGGGAAGATAAGCCAACTCAAAGCATATAAATAAAAGAAAGAGAAAGCGATAGACAACGTAACGCAAGGGATTAAGCAATAAAATATTCCCTCAGCCATAGTTGTCGCATTTTCGTCCTTAAAAATATCTTTTCGCGCTTTGCCAATACAGCGATAGACACCGATTCTATACTTTTCTCGATTGATTTTTCCAATCGCGTCAAGCGCGCTTAAAGTCACTAAAGCGATGAACGTAACGCTAATTGATGGCAAAAATATTGATAGAATCAAGGCCGCGTTTTTTTGTACTAAGTGAGAATGAACCTCGGGACCTGAAATCGCCTTAATTCCATGTTTATGAAAGTTTTTCCTAAAATAATCTTTTGTTTTGCTAATGTCCTTAGAAAAGAAAGTCTGGCCACCATTAATGGCGTTTTCAATCGCGGATTCTCCATCAGGAATTTTGAAATTCGTAAGGAAATTTGGGCCATATTTCAAACGTAAAGAAGTTTCTCTACTAATCGCGATAGGATCATGCGATTTACTCGATGTATATTTCCCGACAACTTTAATCGTGCTTGCGGAATGATTGAAAGGCGAGTATGACTCGAAAGAAAAATTTGAAAAATCTTTATCATCCATATCCGGGAAAAAGTCTTTCATGGAATTAGGAAGCACGATTGGAATCACTCCCTCATTAGAAGGAACAACGGGTATTTCAATTTTGTCAGATCGATTCCAAATAAGATTGCTTTTAATGAAATTCCTAAAAAATAAGGCCAAAGAACTTTTAAAAACATCACTACCATCTTGTTCCCTGCCTATAGGAGGATGAATGTCTAAAAAATAAATCGCTTTTTCTTTCTCCGCGTTTCTTTTTACGATACTGAAGGGGCTTTTAAAAAGGACATGAAGGTCATTTCTCAGATTGTCAATTTCGTCATACGCTTCTTTTGAACAAAACGCTAACGGAATATTTTGACGATAAGCGCCCACTAGGATTTTGTGATCAAAAGCGGGTAAATTTGTCACTTTATCACCTGTTCTCGCATCATAAAAATGATATTCTTGGTTCTTTAAATCTTTTTCGCTTTTAAGCCTATAAAAACGGAATCCTTCAAAAGAAGGAAATTTAGGAACCCCATAAGGAGAATCAAAAAAATAATGACAAGAAGTTGAGACATTGGAAAGAAAAGACAGCAATTCTTTTTTGACAAACGCGAACGAAATTCTTGAGAGTGATAAATATTTCGTAATGCCCCTACTAATCGGCGTATTCTCTAAACCAACAATCTTGAGATTACGGTTAAAAGCTTCTTTTATCGAATAACGAGGCTCACGAAACGTTAACGAAGAATTAATAACCTTCTTCTTTAGAGAAACTCCACCAAAACATGGTAAAGCGCCACTATCTTTAACTAATGAATCATCGAAAATGATTTCATTATTCCCTAAATCATACTTTTTTAGGAAAGAGAAGGAAGGAATTTCTCGATAAGATTCAAAAGGCAAGAAGGCAATTTGTTGCACGTCCAGACCTTTTAAAGGATCAACGAGATATTGATTAACATCAAATTGAAAAGAAAAATTGCTTACGCGGATAGCGTGTTCAATCGGTGCATCGACAATCCCATTATCATCGGTCAAAATCTTATAAATATCTTCGCTCGATAAAGCGTTTTCCTTCGGAGGATCGCTTTTATTACTTTCCTTTTTTTCTCTAATTAAGCTTATCGCATTCTGTTCAAGAAAAATCCCTTGAAATTGTTCATCCATTTCTTGAACGGCAACGTAGCCAAAATTTAAAAGGACAAAAATGGCTAATGGAGCAAGACATTCAATGGTTTGAATAAAAGAGCGGATCAATCCCTTCTTTTCCCTTTTTCCTTCGAGAATTTTCTTTTTAATCGTCGTGAAGAAAGGCCCGTCCATTCTTTTTCTTTTTTCGTTTCTCTCTTCAAAAATAAGTTGGTTTCCCTCTATCGGAGAATTTAGTTCTTCTTTTTCTTGCGAGTTCTCTATTTTCTCAAAGCAAAACTTTGCTTCACTCGGCTTAATCAACACGAGATTTTCCCCTACAACTAGAATTTTCTCATTGCGCTTAATAATCTTAATTTCAGCTTTTTCACCCTTTTTATCCGAATATACCTTCAATAAAACGTCTTCAGAATCAAATACATTTTCTTTTAAAGAAGATAGAGCGATCGGCTCTTCTAAATAGGAATCCTCGATTTTTCCTAAAGAAGAAGTTATTTTCTTAAATTTTGCGTCCTCAATCGTAATAGCCGTATCGGCATATAGCTGCAATAAATTCAAATTATGGGTAACGCAGATTACTAGCCTTCTCTTGCTCAAAGAGTGGAGAATATTCATGATGTTTTTTGAGTTTTTGGTATCGAGATTCCCCGTTGGTTCGTCACAAAGAATAATCTTTGGAGAGGTAGCTAAAGCACGCGCGATGGCAACACGTTGACGTTGCCCTAATGATAAAGCGCCCACCCTACGCTCTGCTTTAATTTTTAGCCCAGCCGCGCGTAAAAGAAGTTGAACGCGTTTTGTGATTTCTTCTTCGTCGTACACATTGACAATATTCAAAGCGATCTTGATATTTTCACGCACGCTTAAATCGTCGAAGAGCAAAAAATCCTGAAAAATATAAGAAATATTCCTTTTTCGATAAAGTTCGATATTTTCTTCTTTTTCGTCAAATAATATCCTCCCTTCATAACGCATTAATCCCCCAATCGCATTAAGAATGGTGCTCTTGCCTACGCCAGATTCCCCCACAATAAAGACAAATCCAGCCGAAGGAAGTTCTAAAGATACATGGTCAAGGACAGTTTTTTCTTTTCTAGTCCCTTTGTCATATGTTTTGGAAACGGAATCAATTTTAATCATTCTTTTTTACCTTCTTTTCTTTTTTTCGGGAGGGAGGCCATTACCGCAAACGATAATCCCATAATAGCCCCGGCAATATAAGTCCAAGGGAATGCCAAAAACACGGTGAGCAATTCTTTATTAAATAAAAGCAAGCAAGGATAAATCGTAAAAACTAGGATGCTTTCGATGGTCAAAAATTGAGTCGCATTGGTAATAGCAATGTCCTTTTTGCTATAGCCAATCCAGCGAAGTACAGATTGGTCATAATCTTTTCGAAAATAGAATTTTGCTAGAATCGAGCACCCTAGGCGATTGATGAGAACAGAAAGAGAAAAGAAAAATAAAACATTAAAAAACGCGTTTAACTTTTTGTCTAATTTCACTCTAGAGAAGTCAATGACGGGATAATACCCTTTCCGTTCTACTAAAGGCGAGTAATAAGCACTCATTTGCCCGTTATCATTAGCCTTCTTGGCGATATCTTTTGCAATGTCTATTTTTGCGCAGTAAAAGGAGTCATAACCTCCCTTTTGAATAATGAAGTCAAACAAAAATTGTCCATTTTCGTAAGAAGAAGGTATATAGAAAACGTCACACACTTCTTTTGAAGGGGTAATTTTAAAATTCTTCTGATGATTTAAAAAGAAAGAGAGCGGGATTTTCATCCCTTTTAAAGAAAAATAGGAAGAATCGATTGGGAAAGAAGATGGCACCAAAATTTCATTTTCCTCAAAAGAGAATATCGGGTTATCTTTCATATAAAAATCAACTGGGCAAGATTTTTCCACAGCATTATCGTTACATAGTTTTAAAGCTTTAAAAGAGATTCCATCGATTAAACGTGAATGACGAAAAGAAAAATATCGCCCTTGTTTGCAATAAGTATTCGAAAGCTTTTCCACATTAAGCGATAGATAATCATGCATTTTTTTAAGCAAATCCTGGTTCCCAACGATAAGTGGTTTCGAATGGATAAACGAAGGATCTTTACTTAAAAGAACTTCCTCGATATAGATTTTTGGAGCGCTTTTCAAAAGTGATTCCAACGTTTTTTCATCATTCTTTTTTCCGCATTCTTTAGCGGAAGAATTATCGAAACTAAGTCCCGTTTCTAAAAAGTGCTCATCCTCTAAAGATATTAATTTATTGACTCCAAAAGCCTTTCCATAACTACTTTTATTAAATTCGCCATCATCGTAAAAATAGATTTTTACGGGAAAACATTCTAAGGGTCTATTAGAGCTAGGTTTCATTATGCTTGTTGCGTGATTCGGCGCGTATAAAGACAAATTAAAATCAAGAGTTAGCAAAGAAGAAAATAAAGAATTTCTAGTATCAGCCAAAAGATGATCAATTTCTTTTTCGGGAAATAAATTTATCTTTAAGGAATGAAAATACCCGCCGCGATCACGGTAATAATCTTTTCCTTCTTTATAATTCACGAGATACCTTTCATTCTGCATCGAAAGATCGCTCTTTCGAATATCCGTGCGATTGCCTAAAGGGACACGATTAATAGCATCGCTTTGGTAGATTTTTCGAAAACCAGTGATCATGTTCGCATCCTCAAAGAAAGAGAAAAGCGCTCCACTAGCGACCCCGAAGGTCAAACAAGTTGAAAAGAATAAAATTAGAATCGTAGAAACGCATCTTCCCATCCGCGAAAAAGCAAACGCCTTGCTCGCGTAAAGATAGGAAGAGGGTAGCATTTTCTTTAGAGTAGGCTCAGGCAAGCTTTGGGAAATCGTTTTATTTGTACGAAGCGTTTCATCGCGAGTAATATGTCCATCACTCATTGAAATATGACGCGTTGCAATATCTTTAACAAGAGCGTAATCGTGGGTGACATAAATAATCAAACGATTTTCCTTAATCGAATCAATCAGGGTTACAACCGCTCTAGCGGTTTCAGGGTCTAAATTCCCGGTTGGCTCATCAAAAATAATGATGGGCGAATCTAAAACAAGCGACCTAACGATGGCGACTCTTTGTCTTTCGCCACCGGATAAGTTCGACGTTCGCATCATCGCTTCTTTTTTGCCTAGCCCAACTTTCCGGAGGGCTTCAAAAGCCTTCGCCTTCGCTTCTATTGCTTTATACCCGCGCTTTAATAAAGCAAGGACGATGTTATCAACCGCTTTTAAACTTTCTACGAGGTTATAATCTTGGAAGACAAAAGATATGTAGCGGGCGTAAATTTCGCTTTTCTCGTTTTCGGAAATTCCCGCCAAAGGGATATCATCAAAATAGATTTCGCCTTCATCGAAATCTTCCATTCCGGTCAAAATGCGGATCAAAGTGCTTTTCCCAGCACCTGATTCCCCAGTAATCGCAACAAATGATCCATTGGTTTCAAAAGATAAAGACACATTTTCTAAGCCTTTGGCGTTTTTCCCTTGATCTTGATAATATTTTGAGACTTCTTCTAAACGTATTTTCATTGCAAAACCTTAAACGTAATTCAAAACGAATCTGCACCATTTATAGCAATGAGAAATGACTTATTCAATAATTAAAGATATAAGGAAATATCGTTTGTTTTGTGTTAAATGTTAAATATTTTTGAATGTGTAATTTAATGAATTATTCTCGATATCCAAAACGAGATACGAGCCAATTTCACTATCACGCGGATAAGATAAAGACCCAGGGCAAAAGACATAAATCCCATCAATTTCAGTGGCTTCTTTTTTATGGGTGTGCCCATGAACGAATATTTTTACATCATCCCTTTTTAGTGTTTCAAGTTGAGTAAGAGAAGAAAAAGGATGATGCTCGATTCGCAAAATTCCTAAAGGGGTATTCACAAGTCGAAATTTTGGATATTCATCAAAATAGGCATCGCAGTTACCTTTAACGCCGGCAAAAGGAGCGATGCTATTACTAGGTGCTTCGCTATCCCCAGCATGAAGAAAAACATCAGCGTTTTGTTTCCGTAAATAGACCTTCTCCAAAGAAGCGATATCGCCATGGGTGTCACTAACGATTACAATTTTCATAATGGAAAATTAGCCAAAAACAAAGAGAATGCCAAAGGAGCGTCCATTTCTCCCGTAAAAATCGATTTTTCCGTCTCATAGATTTTTTCTAGCACAATAGAAGGAGCGTTTATTTTCATCTTCCTTAAGTTATTCCCAATCGCGCGAACTTGATAAACACTCATTCTCATTGAAGATAATGTACTAGCGATAACGCCGTCGCTTTTTCCTTGCTTCAATAAAAAGCTAACCATATTCATTTTACGGAATTGATTCGCAAGTTGAATGAGAAGTGAGACTTCATCATATCCTTGAATTTTCAAATCATTATAGATGTGAAACGCTTCTTTAACGTCGCCTTTCGTTAAAGCATTAGATAACATGTAACTTTTATCTTCTAAAGGTTCAGAAATAAGCGTTTTGATGTCATCCAGATTTAATGTTCCGGTCAAAGAAGCATAGCTCAATAGTTTTTGCCGTTCCACTAAAAAGCGACCATAATCCATCGATAAGCGGCGAATTAGTTCATTGGAGGCGTCAGTAGTGATACGGACGCCTTTTTTCTCAAAAAAGGCAGGAACGAAGCTTTTCCAATCGCTTTCGGTAAAAGCATTAACGGCGCTAGGCTTAATTCCTAAAGAAGCTAGACGATGTCCATATTTGCCTTTATTATCAATATTGTCGCCATAAACGGCCATATATAGATATATAAAGGGATCAGGATTATCCAAATAAGATAAGAACGCTTCTTCTTTATCCCCTTTTTGAATCTTTAAGGCGTTACGACCTCTAGAAGGAGGAAGCAAAAAGAAGCAATTCTTCACAATGACGGCTTTTTTATCACAGCCAAGGGGCAAATTAAGACATTCTTCCGCTAAATCAGCCATCGTATTTTGGCTCATATCAAGAGTTACGGAATTCAAAGAAGTAAGCTCTTCTCCAAAAGTAGCTTTGATGACTTTATTTAGCCCTAGAAGCGCAAGTTGAGGGTCACTAGAATAAACGACTTGAATCATACGAAAACAATTATAGAAGTAATCAAATTATTTTGCATTGCTTAAGGTGAATGAAAGCGAATAATCCACGAGAGCACCATTCTTTAGCTTTTTTAGTGGTTTTTCATTAAGACAATAAAGAGAAAAATCATGTTCAGAGAGCAAGCGGAAGCGCTCTTTTACGCGCTTAGCAATTTCTCTTTGTTCATGACCAATCGTGATTTTTTCTTTGGTAGCGATGCGCTCTTGCGAAAAAGAAGAACCATTTTTATCAAACACAATGCGCGTTGTCTTTTTGAAAAGAGGGTCAGAAAGAATATCGTCGTAGAATAGAGGCTCCACTCCATCAATCGCCTTTCGGTACACTAAGCCAGTTATTCCTTTTCCATTTTCTGAAAACGAGAGGAAATCGCAATAAAAGAGAAATTTAGCAAAACGGTTCCTTGTCAAAGAACCCTTTTCGTCTTTCCCTAAAGTCAAAAGCGAAGCAATTGCATTCAGCGATAAATTTGTATCGCCTACCAGTGAGCTTTCTTCTAAATACGGAAGCATTAAAAAGCGATATTCTCTCTCTTTGGATAGGCGAATCATTGCTTCATTAGAAGAAAGTATTTTGATTTTCTTCACAAGTTTCTCTCTCGTATCTAAAGAAAGGTTTTTCTTATTCTCTTGATATTTTTCATATAGGAAAAGAGGATTAGTTTTCGCTTTGAGGAATAAATCATTAATCGTATGAGACTGAATCAATTTCGTTTCATAACGGGCGACCGAAATTTCGCCTAGTCCTAGAAGCAAAGAAAATTCTTTTTGATTTAATCCTAAGCTATTTCGAATTTCTTTTATCTCTAGACTCGTTAATAGGCCCTTGCTCTTCCGTGTTTGGTCTAATTCGCTTAGGGAATCACGATTGATAATCATGGTGTCTCTATCGAAATTCTTATCAAGGGAATTTACTATTTTACTCATATACGAACCTCGAATATTAGTATCTTTTGATATTATTATTATACCAATAATACCACATTAATTCTAATATTTAATCATATTTTTATTGGAGAATTCATGTAGGAAATATAGGAAATCGTTCCTTCTAAATCGGTACGTCTAATGGTAATGCCGTTCGCCTCAAGCTTTGCTAAAGTTGTTGGGTCAGGATGTCCAAATTTGTTTCTTGCACCAACGCTAATGATTGCGACTTTCGGCTGCACTGTTCTTAAAAATAAGTCAGAAGTAGATGTATTACTTCCATGGTGACCAACTTTAAGAACATCGCATCTTAAATTTGGATTATCTTGAATGATTTTTTCTTCGATTTTCTTAGGAGCGTCTCCCATAAATAGCCACCTTTTCCCTAAATGGTTTAGTGACAAAACAAGTGATTTATCGTTCTCTTCATTTCCTCCATAAAGATTAAGATTTTTAAATTCCATATTGCCGATTTTTAGCGGAAAAGAAGAAGGAGAATCATAATAATTTTTGATAGGAATCAGCTTCTTAAGCGACGCATAAGCCCCTATATGGTCATAATCTCCATGACTAGCAATTACGGCATCAAGATGATAAATCCGTCGTTTATATAAATAAGATAAATCCACTTCTTTTCCTAAATCAAAACTGGTGACGCCCCCTGTATCTAACAAAACGCTTTTCCCTTTTTCGCGAATTAAAATCGCATCGCCTTGCCCCACATTAATAAAAGTAACTTCATCGCTGAAATGTTGTGATATCGGCATCGCGCGAATTAGCAAAATGAAAGCGAATAAGGCCGGAGCCATTTTCTTTGCCTTACTAAAGCCGCATTCACTCAAATAGAAAAATGCATAATAAAAACAATAATAGAGAAGTGACAAATATGCGTTAGACCCTCCACCAATAGGAATAATGACATCTATTTTTTCTAAGAAAGAAAGCACAGAACTCAATAAAGACGCATAACCATTAAGGAAAGGAACGAAAGGTATTGTGAAAAACGATAAGATTGCGATAAACCGGAAAGGAAAAAGAAGAAAAGGAAGGAACAAAGAATAAAGATAAGCGAATAAATGAATGGAAGAATTCGAAACTAAATTCGGAATTAAAAAGCTATGGAAAGAAAAAGAAGAAACAATTTTTCTTTTCCGTTTTGAATCAATTCGAGAAATAATGGTCGACAAAAAAGAATGGTTAAGAGAAATTCCTATTCCAAGTAAATAGGCGCTTCTTAAAGGGGAGCGAAAAGAAAATAAATAAAGAATTATTCCAACGAGCGACGTTTTCCCTAAAGCATCAATTCCGCCTTCTTTATTTTGATAGATTGTGCCAATAACTCGCGAAAGAAAAACTCGATAATATCCTAGTTTTGCGATATAAAAAGGGGAAAGAAGGATAAGAGTAACAAAAGAAACATATTTGGTTCCTCGCTCGCTTAGAAACTTTCTAGCGGTGCCTTCAATAATTCGAAGAGCAATGCCTAAATAAATGCCACTACTAGAAAATAGATACAAAATTCCTAAGCTGGTCGCTTGCGTTAAGAATTCGCTTTGGCTGTCTTTTTTATCAAAAAGAAGGCTATCTAATAAAGGGCGGGTTTCTTCGTCAAAATAGGAAAGAAATATCTTTTCGTTGCTCCTTAGACGAAATGGCATTTCAAATTTCGGTGTGATCGAATAAGCTCGCAACGAGTATTTGATTCCTCGCGAAGCAAGATAATCTTGAAACGAAAAATGGCTTTCGTATTTCGTTTCGATAAATTCTTCTTTCTTGCCGTTAATAAGAAGAAAATCGCCAATTTCCCTCTCATTATCTTTTTCGTAGACGTAATAACGATGAATCCCGCTCTTCAAGAAAAAATAATTTTTCTTTGTTTCAATCACCATGCCAACAATTTCGCATTTTTCTTCCACTTCGATAGGAAAGGAAATCACTTGAAGAGAAAATGAAAATAGAGAAGTAAGTAGATAGATTCCTAAAAACATCTTTCCTTTTCGCAAAGCAAAAATTGAAAATAAAAGAACAAGGATGATAAAGAAGGGCAAAAGATAAAATTTTCGGTAATAAAAAGCAAGATTGCTTCCGGTTACAATTCCTAATAGTAGGAAAAAGGCGACAAACGTCTTTTTCTTAGTCCACAAGGGTAACGAAATCTTTCGCTTTGGCGAATATCGCATTTCCTATCCCAGTCACATTTTTTAGTTCTTCGATTCGCCCAAAAGACGCGGTTTTTTCTCGATATTCGATAATCGCGCTCGCGATGGTAGACGAAAAAGCGCTGACTTTCATAAGCGTTGTCTTGTCCGCGCTATTGATATTGACTTTATCAATAGGAGAGACGGAGCAGGTGTTACTATTATCGTAAAGAGGAGCAATATAGAACGATTGACCCGCGCTTAACAAAAACTCCGTATTATAGGCTTTAGAATCGGCGTTGCTTGTCACACCACTAGCGGCCTCGATTAACGTCAATAAAGTGCTGCCGGTGGGAACGTTATAAGTGCCCGTTCTTTTTACTTCTCCAGTAATCGATACCGAAAATGTATCATCTTGGCTAGAGGATTCGGAAGTCGAAGGATCAACGATATTCCCTGCGACTTTGTCCACTGCCGCGAATCCGACGAGCCCCACTAAGGTAGCGATAACGACAATGATAATAACTTTTATCATATTTTTTCCTCCTACTTTTCTATAGACAAGAAATCGGATTTTTTACAAAAAAAATAATAAAAAGTGTTATATTTTGAGTTTACATTTGCTAATTAATAGTTTTAAATCAATTATTCTTTCTTATTTGTAAATTTTAGATTTTTATAAGAAAAAACCAGTCCCAAGTAGAACTGGCTTAAAAAGTAATCGTTTTTATTTTGTGATTTCAGCAGAGAGAATTTCAATCTCGTATGGATTAGCGGCTTCCACCATAACTTTATCGCCGATCCAATGATCAATTAAGGCCTTGCCAATCGCACTTTGATCGCTGATGGAAGGAATCTCGCTGAACGGGTTCGCTTCAATCGTACCGACAAGGCGAACCGTTACCTTTTTATCATCATTAAGTTTTTTAAAGGTCACCGTATAACCAAGGTTAATCTTTTTGCCTGTCTTGTTCTCTTCGATGATGACGGCAATATCTTTGATGTGCTCAATTTCGGTAATTCTTGCTTCAATCTGGGCTTGCTTATTTCTTGCCGCATCGTAGTCGGCGTTTTCGCTTAAGTCGCCTTGAGAACGAGCAAGCTTAAGTTCTTCGATGACTTCAGGGCGTTGATTATCAATTAAATCACGATATTCTTTTTCGAGTTTCTCCATGCCCTCACGGGTCATGACGATTTTTTCTTCTGCCATTATTACTCTCCTAAAAACTGCAATTCGAATTATACTCTCTTTCCACTAAAGAAAAAGACAAGACTCATTTGCTTTTGATGGAAGCGATCTTTGGATCATCTTCATAAGTCTCTAACATTTCAGAAGCTTCTTCCATCTCTTCTTCTGTCGGTTCAATGAGCGATGACCCATCTTCACTAGCCATAACGAGCAAATCGTCGGGATTTTCGTCTTTATAGATGAAATAGAAGGTCTTCCTCCGCTCTGGGTTTTCATAGTAGAAAAGAATTTTCCAAGCGTCTTCGTTTCCGCTATCATCGGTAATGATGATGCTATTATCGGTGATTTCAGTCATATGTACTCCTTATTCTTTTAAAAGTGATGAATATTTTGCGGCAAGCACTTCAAAGCCGTTTCTCGTCTTCATTTGACCAGTCGCCATTTCAGGGCGTCCGCCTCCTCCTCCGCCAAGAGTTTTGCTCATTTCCTTTACGATATCACCCGCTTTGACTTTCGTTAAGGCCTTTCCGCCGACCATTGCTACGATTGGACGAGCGTTCTCATTTCCGCCAAGAAGGATCAAAAGATAATCTTTATCCTTGCTCTTAAGGGTGTCCGCCAAAGAAAGGAGGTCTTCTTTTTTAGCGCCATCTTTCACAAGAGCAACGTAACGAATCCCGTTAATTAAAGGAGCCTCGGCAAGATTTTTTGCTTCGATTGAAGATAGTTTAGCTTTTAAGGCACTATTTTCTTTTTCCAGCGATTTCTTTTCTTCATTGGTCTTCGTTAATCTCGCTAAGAAAGAGCTATCGTCACTTGAATAAAGATTTTCCGCTTCTTCAAGTAGCCTCATCTTTTGATGCAAATAATGAATCGCGCCTAAAGAAGTACGGGCTTGGATGCGGCGAGTTCCACTAGCGACCGCTTCATCGCTTTCAATGATGAATAAGCCGATTTCACTAGAATTTTTAACATGGGTCCCGCCACAGAATTCCTTACTATAATTGCCAAAAGTAACGACTCGAACATTCGCACCATATTTATCAGAGAATTCCATTTCCGCACCGAGCTTTTTCGCTTCTTCAAGCGGAAGAACCTTCGTTACTTCTTCAATTGCATCCGCAATCTTTTTATTCACTTCGGACTGAACTTCATTCAGTTCTCCAGCGCTTAATTTTGCTTCAGCGCTATAGTCGAAACGGAGGTAGTTTTCATCAACATAAGAGCCTTTTTGATCAACGTGTTTCTTTAACACATTGCTTAAAGCACGGTGAAGGAGATGGGTCGCACTATGATTACGTTCAATAAGGCGACGTCGATCGCTATCGATGGCTAAATGAACTTTATCGGCAACATGAAGAGAGCCATATTTTAGCAAAACGTGGTGAAGATGTTGACCGTTAGGCGCAGTGCCAACGTGCTTCACTTCCGCTTCAAAGGTGTCACCACGAATTAAGCCAGTATCGCTTACTTGTCCGCCCATCTCGCTATAGAAGGGAGTCTTAGAGAAAATAACATCTCCTTCTTCATCAAGCGCTTCAACGCTCTCTCCGTCTTTAAATAAGCCAATCACATTAGCCTCGCAAGTGTCTTCATCATAAAGGAATTCACTACTAGTTTTGAACGCTAATAAGTCTTTAGACTGTTTATGGAAAGAGTCGATTTCGCCTCGCGCGGAACGGGCACGTTCTCGCTGTGCTTTCATAGCGATAAGGAAGCCATCCATATCGCAATTAACGTGATATTCAGAAGCGATTTCTTTGGTTAAATCGCTAGGGAAGCCGTATGTATCATAAAGCTTAAAGATTTCTTCGCCCGTCAATTCATTTTTCCCTTTAAGCATGGATAACAATAGGTTTTCTCCGCTAGCGAGAGTGCGCAAGAATTTGCTTTCTTCGCTTTGAACCATTTTGGAGACTTCCGCAACTTTATCTTCCAAATATGGATAGAAATCTTTGTATTTGTCCGCGACAACTTGGATAAGTTTGTACATGAATTCGCCTTCGATGCCAAGCTTTTGGCCATATCGCATCGCGCGGCGAATAATGCGGCGTAAAACATAGCCTCTTCCTTCATTAGAGAAAGTTGCTCCATCGCTTAAAGCGAAGGTAAGACAACGCGCATGATCAGCGATAACGCGGAAGCTCATAAGGTTCTCGCCTTCGTATTTTTTATGGGAAAGTTCTGCGATTTTCGCCATGATTGGAGCGAATAAATCGGTCTCGAAATTGGTTTCCGTGCCTTGAAGAATGCAAGCGATTCTTTCTAACCCACACCCCGTATCGATGTTTTTGCTTGGAAGCTCTTTATATTCTTCTCTTGGGATAGAGGGGTCACAATTGTATTGGCTAAAGACAATATTCCAAATTTCAATATAACGGTCGTTTTCTAAATCGTCTTGTAGTAATTTTACGCCTAAATGCTTTGGGTCATATTTTTCGCCACGATCAAAGAACATTTCGGTATCTGGTCCACCAGGCCCTTTCCCGATTTCCCAGAAGTTACTAGCTAAAGGAATCAAATGAGTTGGATCGATCCCACACTTAACCCATAAATCGTAAGTTGCTTTATCATGTGGTTCATAGGTCATATAAAGCTTTTCAGGAGGAATTCCAAATCCTACTTTTTCGCTTGTGAGGATTTCATAAGCCCAAGGTATTACTTCGTTTCTAAAATAATCTCCAATCGAAAAATTACCAAGCATTTCAAAGAAAGTATGGTGACGAGCCGTATGGCCAACGTTTTCAATGTCGTTTGTTCTTAAGCTCTTTTGAACATTGACGATGCGGCGAGAAGGCGGAACTTCGCTGCCATCGAAATATTTCTTTAAGCCGGTGACTCCCGCGTTTACCCATAGAAGCGACTTATCTTCGTCACTAGGAATCAAAGAGACTCCTGGGAGCCATTTATGTCCTTTGCTTTCAAAGAAACGGATCCATCTCATGCGGATTTCTTGTCCTGATAATGGTTTCATGGTTTTTCCTCCAAAAATAAAACACCCATCTACGAAGGAACGCAGTTGCGCGGTACCATCCTTCTTCACCTAAGGGTGCTCTTGCTTGCTTATTAACGCTAAGTGGCGGCGACATTACTCGCATTGTCTAGAAGCGGCGTGCCCAATGAGTCTTTTCACCCTGCAACTCTCTCTAAAAATGGGCTTAACTTCTACAGCAAAATTTTATCACTTCATATTAGAAATAAAAGAGGGGCATCAATTTAGAAGACCAAGCAATTATTTCTCTTTCAAAGTAAGATAAATATCCATTTTACGCGCTTTTAAAATCGGGAAAACCGTGGCAAGAGATAGAATCACTACTGCAGCGAGAGCGCCAATTCCAAAATGGGAGAATTTTATCGATAATATCGAATAGGAATATTCATAGCTGGGATGAGAACGGAATGCCTTATCGAAAAGTGTCACTAAAAGGAAAGAAAGAAGTATTGATAAAGCGAAGGCAATAAAACAAAGTGAGGCATTCATTATCAAAAATAAATTCGAGACCTTTCTTTCTTTGATTCCTAAGGATTTTAAAATCGCGATTTCTTTCTCCCTCTCTTTGATATTCGAAAAACAAAATAAAAGCAAAAACAAAGACGATATCGTTAGGAAAGCAAGCTGAAGGCTTGCTAGAATCGGAAATAGACTATTTGAAGTTACGTCTTTTAATAGGTAAACCATGCTGGTTAAAGCTAGACTCGAACGGACGGGCGAATGAACAAATGCTTTCGCTAACTCGTTTGCACTATTTCCATAAGCAAAATAAGAAAGACCATAAAGAGAATATTCGTCGAGTAACTTTTTATAGAACTCCTTATGCGTATAGACATTCGCGCCCCTATTAACGTCTACTTTCATAATTCCAGTAACGACCACTTCTTTTGAAACATCCGCCAAATCAACGCGGTAAGCGAATCTTAATTCGGGGCAAAGGGATTCAAATTCTTTTAAACTTGGAACATAAAGCGTTTTGCCAATCAAATCCTCTTTTTTAATATTGGAGATAGAACGCGCGTAATAAGAACTAGATAAAACAATTTCATTCTCTTTGGTGGGCACTCTCCCGAATTCTAAAGAAGCATCAGAAGGAAAACGCGAAAAAGAAGTCGCTAAAAGAAGCTCATTTTTAAGTCCGCTTTCTAATTGCTCTTTGCTGAATTTTGGCGAGGATAAAAATCTCGAAACAGGCAAAGAAAGAGAATCGAAAGAGTGAATGAAAGACTTAAAACTATTTTTTGAGACAAGGATCAAGGCTTGAAGAGGATTTTCTTTTTGCGAGGGACGATTTTCTAAAGCGCCGTTTCTTAGCTCGTTAGCAGTTTCTCTTCCATTAGGAAAATCAAACACGCTTTTGACGCTAAATTCCTTCTCTAAATGAGATCCAATAGAAATCTTGATTCCTTTTTTCTTCTGATTTAGCTCGTCAATAAAAGAAGAAATTACAGCCTCATTTTTCTCTGGGACTTCAAACCTTTGATCAAAGAGTTGAACGCCTTTATCAATTCCAACAACATAACTAGATGGCGCGGTTAAGCTTTCAGAAAAAATAGCATTAACGTTTAGTGCCGGAAAATAAGGGAACTTTGTCTCGTTAAGCCCTTGCATTACTGTTTTTTGAGCAGAAAACGGTCCTTCTTTTAATTTTATTTTGTTCCGAGGAAAATCAATCGGAGACATATTTATCCTTTCCTCTTCGAACGCACTTTTTAAAGCGAATTCCTCACTATAAAAAAGTAAGGAACTCGTCGATAAAGTAAGCGATAAACTAAACGTTAAGATGAGAATGGAAAATAAAGAGCGTATCCACTTCCTTTTCAGTAAAGAATAGACGTAAGAAAATTGAAAAAAGAAGGGAAAAGAAGATGATTTTTCCTTGAAAAACGGCTCTTCCTCTTTTTGAAGAGTGTTCTCACATTTCGCTTTTTGAGGAAGAAGAAGATTTTTTTCAATCTCACCATCCTTTAAAGAAAGGGAATCGTCACCATACTGATTCGCACCCTCTAAGTCATGCGTCACAACAATAAGTAGCTTTTCTTCACTAATTTTCTTCAGCATAGAGAAAATAGAAGAAGCATTTTTAGAATCTAGATTTCCTGTTGGTTCATCAAGTAAAACGACGGGCGTTTCTTTGAGCAAAGCTCGCGCAATGGCTAGACGCTGCTTTTCTCCTCCGCTTAATAGCTTAACGGGAGTATCGATTTTGCTAGATAATCCCACCACATCTAAAATTTTTGAAATTTCTTCCTCGTTTTTCGTTCTTAATAAAAAAAGGTTATCTTTCAATGAAAAGTCATTCAAAAGATTGTAATCTTGAAAAACAAAACTCACTTTTTGCTCTAGAAACTTTTCTTTTTCTACTCTAGAAAGTTTCGTAACATCTTTCTTTGCATAGAAGTAGCTACCAGAGCTAGGAGTAAGCAATCCGCCCAAAATACTAAGCAAAGTGCTTTTTCCGCTTCCCGACTTTCCGACAATGAAAAATAATCCTTTTTTAGGGAATGATAGATTAATGTTTTTTAACGCATAGAAAGGGGAATTCCCTACTTGATATTCTTTTGAGATTTGACTGAGCTTAATCATAAAAACACCAATTAGTACTGATTTCTATATGCTGGGAAAATGCAACTGATTTGATAGGTTTTTGTCCCATACCAAAATTTGCCAAATAATTTGCATGTATGTTCTATTTCAACTTGTGGAGAGCCACGATTAGCTAGAAAAACAAAGTAGCCAAAAAACATCACGCTGTTTCGTGCGAAATCCCCCTCACCGCGAACAATATATTCCGTGGAATAAATCGAGGATGATGGTTTTGTTTTAGAAATAACATCGAATTCTTTTCCCTCGAAAGGAACTTGAACCGAAAAATTTATTCCGGAAGTTCCAGCGCTGAATCCAAGCGTTCCATTCCTAATACTGCCCTTATTTTGAGGTGACCAATAAGTGATACGATTTTCTTGTCGGACTCTAGCAACAGTGTTTACGCCCCTCACATACCAATCGTCTCCAGAACTATTCAGACCAAAAAATCCATGATCCCTAACCTGATAAGGCACAATCGTTATTTTATAGACAAAAGAGTATATTCCAGCGTAATCAATATTTTTTCTTAAAAGAGCATGCTGATAAGAAATGTCGTAGTTGATTCTTGTTTTTCCTTCTTCAATAAATTTGTATTCTCCATTAGCGACCCTATTGTCCTTCATCCCAAAAGGAACCCAATCACTCCCAATATCAAAGCCATGAGCTTGAAGCTCCTCTAAAAACATTTGATTCGTATTAGGAGTGCTTCTTTTTTTACGGACAAGAGAATCAGAATTCATAGCATCTACAGGATTATTTCTTAGAGATTTTTTATCATGGGGGTCGATACCACGATACCCAGTCAAAAAAGTCACAAAGCTGATACAGGAAACGAAAAACGAACAATTCATAGCTAATCCTTTCTAGTTCATCCAATTCTTGTTAGATTCTTTTTATCGTAAATTTAGAATTATCAAACCGGTTCACATCACAAAAGAAGGAGAACGTTTTGACCCATTCCTTTCATCACGAATAAAACATTAGAGCCTAACAAGCATAGTATCGGCAAAATAAGCTTGTCGAGGAATAGAATTATCTCTACAAAAACTCAAATAAACTCTACTTTAAATTTGCTTACCCAAGCTCTTTAAGAATATGGGCAATATCCATTTTTCTTGTTTTAAAGATCGGGAGAAGGCTAGAAAAAATAGTGACTGCTAGAACAACAATAAACAGGATTAATACATTGTCTCCACCAATTGTGAAAAATACGAGTGGCTTATCAAGATGTAATAACGTTGCAAAAACTGAATTCAACAAACGCACAACGAGTAGCGAAGAAAAGAAAGAAAGGAGAAGACATGGGAAAATTACAAAAGAATTTTCTAGGAAAAATATCCGCGAAATTTCACTTTCCCTAATTCCAAGCGACTTCAGAACCGCGAATTCTTTTTCCTTCTCTTTAACATTAGAAATGGAGAATAGTCCTAAAAACAATGAAGAAAGTAGAATCAAAGCGAGGAATATTGTTAAAGAAGCAAAGAAAAACTGTTTCGTAAAAATATCAAACAAGGAATATATCACCTCCGCTAATTTTAAATCGGCGCGAAAGCTAGTTCCTCCAATAGCATTTGCAAGTTCTTTGGCGTTATTACCGAAAGCGTAGAATCCATTTCCTGCATGAGATAAGAATTTTTCTTTTATTTTTTCAAAAAATCTAGGATGAACCATAACATCTATTGATTCATTTTCTTTCGAAATCCCAACAATTCTCACTTCTTTATAGAGGGAAAAAGGATCAACCATTCGTTCCTCAAAAAACGACTTAAGAATGTTTTGAAAATTCTCATAAGAATACATTTTGCCTACCATTTCCTTCATTTCGTCTTCTCCATAAACTAAGCTTGAAGCGTAAGAATAGGAAATGACAACATCATTTTCTTTAGAGGGTTTATTGCCAAATAAAAGCGTGGTGTCTTCGTAAAGTGAATAAGAAGTCGTCTTCGAATAAAGAGAAGAACTCGATAGAGAATAGCGATGCAAAAAATCCGCCGTGACTAAGCCAAAAGCAGCTGCAGATGCGATACTTTTATGAAATTGAGATAAGGAAATAAAGGCGATATTGTCGCTACTTAACTCCCCTATCCCATTTTGAATTTCTTTGTCTTTCTTAGAAGAATCAGTTGGTGAATATAAGAAAACACCTTCCACGGCAAGGTGTTCTTGGCGGTAAATTTCTTTTGGAAAAAGGATATCGAATTCTCTTTTATCTCCGATTTTTTCTTTTAAGGATGAAGAGATGACGATATGTCCATCTTTAGGAACCTCGATTTTCTTGTTGGAAATAAAAACAGGCTTACGAATCGCAAACAAACGACATTTTGTATCTTCGTGACTAGGGAAAGTAACATTAACGAAAGGCGCAGAAGGTATATTCCTTTCTTTTAAGCCTTCCGCCATTTCATTGCCATAACGAAGTATTAACTTTTGACTTGCATCTTTTTCTCCTAATTTATAAAGAGGAGCAAAAGTGATTCCATAAGTTTCAAAGGCACTAGTCAAAGCGCTTTTCTCATCGAATAGAAAAAAGACGCTCCACAATATTGTCAACGACAAAGACAAATAAAGAATTATAAAAGAAAGGGTAACTCTTCCTTTTTTCTTTTTTAGTAACGAAAATGCGTAATTTGTTCCCATCGAAAGCGAGAAATGCGGTTTATGATTCGCGAAAGGGATAGAAATATTAGAAGAAACTTCATTTTTGAATTTCTTAATTGCTTCCACTTTTCCATCCGCCAAGTGAATTTCATAATCCCCATAAAGTTTCACACTTTTTCTATCGTGAGTCACCGCTATAACAAGTTTCTCTTGGCTTATCTTTTTAATTAAAGAGAAGACTTTTGCGGCGTTTTTTGTGTCTAAATTGCACGTAGGTTCATCGAGCAAAAGAACTTTTGTTTTTTTGCTTAAAGCGCGCGCAATAGCCAAACGTTGCCTCTCGCCTCCAGAAAGAGAGGAAATTGGAACTTCCCGCTTATTTCCTAAACCAACAAGGTCTAGAAGCGATACGATGGTTTCATTCTCTTTTGCGCCAGCGAGAAAAAGATTCTGATCGATAGAAAAATCAGCCAGTAAATTAAAATCCTGGAAAACAAAGCTGACTTTGCTTGCTAAAAATTCTTCCTTTTCTTTTTTAGAAAAGTTTTTTATGGATACGCCTTCGAATTCGTATTCTCCATTCGTTAAGGATAATAATCCGCCAATCACGCTAAGCAAAGTGCTCTTGCCTGATCCTGACTTTCCCGTAATGAAAAATAGGCCCCTATCTTTAAACGCGAGATTAATGTCCTTTAAGGCGACAAAAGGGATTTTATTCGTGCAAAAGGTCACACTAGCATGAAAGAGTTTTACCATAATGATACGTAAAATATTGCGATAAACGCGCTATTTCAAATCACATTATGAAAGTCTACTCAAAATCGGAAAATCGAATAATCTCTAAAGAGGATGAAAAAAACTACACAAAATTATTCGTAATTTAAGAAAGCCAATTCTTTGGCATGGTGCGGTTATTTTTCATCCATTCGGTATCCTTTAATTTTGCTGAACTGGCGCTCCCTTTAACGCTTTTTTGCCCCGCTTTATCGTAATTCACAGTTATGTTCCCGTTTAAATCCATACAAGTACCTTTACCAGTGGAATCGGCATCGTATTTCATATAGCTAGTCAAATAAACGTCATCCGTATATTTTGCCCAATTATCGATCGTTCTTTGATAGGGCATCGTATTTTCTTTGTAGGGCGTATATTCCGTACTTCCGGCAACGCAGCACGTGCAAATGGTTTTTGGTTTTATGCTGCTCAGCAAGGAATCGGGGTTTGCGTTAATCGAACCATGATGCCCGCCTTTGTATAAATCAACTTCCCCGATTTCGTTATGCTCCAACAAACTCTTGCAGCCTTTTTCTTCTAAGTCGCCAGTAAAAAGCATCTTTTTCTCCCCTTGTTCAAAAAGAAGACAAACGCTGTTATTGTTTTCTTCACTATATTTTGGAGTATTATCGTAGGCTACTTGATATAGAATTCGCATCGAAAGCCCTTCACCTAAAGAATAGACTTTTTGAGCGCCATCCGTTTCATAGAAGCATTGCTTGCTTGAATAATATTTCGCACCTTTTTTAATCGATTCGTCACGACTTTTACAATACTTAGTATAGATATCGGTACTGGCCATGGTTTCACCAAAATCAATAATCGTCCCAACATCGTATTTTGCAAAGATTCCCTTGTCTCCACTAAAGGCAGCAATATGGTCTTGATGGGCGTGTGTAGCAATCACATATTCTAGTTTTTTATCTACGCAATATTGATCAACATACGATTCGATCGTAGGAGCACTATTGTTCCTGCTCCCTGCATCAATAAGAATATCGTTATCCCCGGCTTTAATATAAATGGAATCACCATTATAACTATTTCCAAGCGTCAAAAAATGGAAGGAAATCGGAGAATATTTCCCTTCTATCGTCGATTCGCTAGAAGAGTTTCTAACCAAATTCCATTTTAGGTTGCAACCACTAAGCGAAAAAGCCGATAAGAGAAAAAGAAAGGAGATCTTCATTCCCTTTATTGGAATTCTGGAAGGTCTTTTCGTTTTCATAAACACTAAAATCAAATGTCATTTCGTTTTCCGTGATAGAAAATTTGGTCAATAATTCCGCCTCCTAACATTCTGCCATCTTCTAAATAGAAAGCGGCGAATTGTCCTGGAGTTACTGCTTTGTAAGGAGAATCGTAAATGAGTTTTACGTTATCGCCCTCGAAATGAAGTTTGCAGGGTTGATCAGATTGCCGATAACGGAATTTCACTAATACTGGGAGTTCCTTTAAAGGCTTATCACCAATCCAATTAATATCGGTTACAAGACAAGAATCGCTATTAAGGTGTTCGTCTTCATCCCCGTTTGTGACATAAAGGATGTTGTTTTTGACATCTTTTTTGCAAACAAACCAGGCTTCTTCCCCTAGTCCCTTTACTCCCCCAACGCCAAGTCCTTTGTGCTGACCAAGTGTGTAATAAAGTACACCCATATGTGTACCAATTTTCTTTCCACTTTCGATATCGATAATATCACCTTTTTTCGCTGGGAAATAATTATGCAAAAATTCGCGGAAATTACGTTCGCCAATAAAACAAATTCCCGTAGAGCCGTGTTTAGAAGCTACTTCGGTAAGTCCGAGCTCTTCGGCAAGCTTTCGTGACTCCACTTTCGTGATATTGCACATTGGAAATAAAGAATGAGCGATTTGCTCTTCATTAACTTGGCAAAGGAAATAGGTTTGATCTTTTTTCTCGTCGAGAGGTTTAGCTAAATAAGCATGACCATCTTTTGTCACTTTTTTCGCGTAGTGCCCCATCGCAATGTAATCGAAGCCTTTCTCGTTAGCGAACTTCAAAAAGCTATCAAATTTAATGTATTTATTGCATAAAACATCGGGATTTGGGGTCCTGCCTCTTTCGTATTCACGAAGGAAATATGCAAAAACGTTATCCCAGTATTCTTTAATGAAATCAATTCTTAATAAGGGGATGGCTAATTTCTCTGCAACTTTTTGAGCATCATGATAATCGGCTTCTTGTGGGCAAATATTATCATTGATGGTAGGATTCCCTAAATAGTCGTTATTCGCCATCGCATCCCAGTTACGCATAAAGCAGCCAGTGACTTCATAACCGCTTTTTTTCAGTTTATAAGCGGCAATCGCACTATCAACGCCTCCGCTTAAACCAAGCAATACTTTTTTGCTCATTTCCCCCATAACTCCTTACTATCTAGCCATAAAGTAAATGGCCCATCGTTAATAAGACCTACTTTCATATCCGCTTGGAAAACACCGGTTTTTACGTGAGGAAATCTTTGTATCAACAAATTATTCCAAAGTGCAAAAAGCGTTTTAGCATCCATAGGTTTCATCGCTTCAACAAAGGAAGGCCGGTTCCCTTCTTTTGCGTTCCCGTATAAAGTGAATTGGCTCACCGAAAGGATTTCGCCGCACTCATCACGAAGCGAAAGATTTGTCTTTCCGTTTGTATCTTCAAATATACGTAATTTTGTGACTTTATCTGCCATCTTTTCTAAGACGGAAATGTCATCCCCTTCCGTAAAACCAACAAAAAGCAAAAGACCTTTTCCGATTTGGGAATATAGTTTTCCTTCGATTGTGACAGAAGCCTCTTTAACGACTTGAACTAAAACTCTCATTTGTGAATATATTCGTGAATAATTGGGCGAACTTTAAGCGGGGTATCGCTTAAAACGAAAGCATTATGAATATCAGAATAAACATCGTCAACACCGTTTTTATTCGTATAAGCGGTCGCAAGTAGTTCGCCTTTCTTAACTTTGTCCCCTACTTTTTTATTTAAAACGATACCGCTAGACATATCAATAACGTCGGCCAACGTTTCTCTTCCGGCGCCAAGTTTCATCGCACTGATACCAATTGACAAAGAATCAATTCGTTTTACATACCCGTCAGTAGAAGCGAATATTGGGGTAACGATTTTTGAAACAGGAAATTTTTCGGGGTGATCAAGATAAGAAACATCTCCGCCTTGTGCTTGAAAGAATTCTTTTTGTTTTTCAAAGCCTTTTCCGTTTTCTATCGCTTCTAAGATTTTTTTGCGTCCCTCTTCATAAGAAGAAACAATATGAGCTTGCTCAAGCATGATTGCGCCTGCCCCAACAACAAGTTCCACAAAATCTTTTGGCCCATGCCCTTTTAATGTCGCAATCGCCTCTTTGACTTCTAAAGCATTTCCTACGGCTAAGCCTAGCGGCTCGTCCATATCGGTTAAAATCGCGCGCGTATCTCTTCCTAAGGAATCGCCGATTTCCACCATGCAGGTCGCGAGCTCTCGAGCTTGATCAATCGTTTTCATAAAGGCGCCACTACCGAATTTAACATCCAATAAAATCGCATCAGCGCCACTAGCAAGTTTTTTGCTCATGATGGAACTCGCAATCAAAGGAATAGATTGAACCGTCGCCGTGACATCGCGAAGTGCATAGAGCTTTTTATCGGCTGGATCAATATCAGCAGTTTGGCCAATAATAGCGATACCAATTCGATTTACTTGGTCAATAAATTGTTTATCCGTTAAGGAAATCGACATTCCTGGGACACTTTCCATCTTATCAAGTGTTCCACCCGTATGTCCTAACCCTCTTCCACTCATCTTAGCGAGCTTAGCGCCACAACTAGCGACTAGCGGGCCAAGCGCTAAAGAAGTTTTATCGCCAACCCCACCCGTGCTATGTTTATCGACTTTAATTCCTTTAATCAAAGAAAGATCAATCATTTCGCCGCTATGCATCATGGCTTCCGTTAAATTGGCGGTCTCTTCTTTATTCATGCCTTTTAAAACGATTGCCATCGCTAGTGCACTCATTTGATAATCAGGGATAGAGCCGTTCGTATATCCTTGGATAAAGAAATGAATTTCATCTTTGGACAAAACGAATCCATCTCTTTTTTTGGCAATAATATCAACCATTCTCATAAGCGTATTACCTCATTTAGTTGCTTCAATTATAAAGCGCTAGATGTTTTCTTCAAACTCGAGGTAAAAAATCTTTATTTTAATGATTGTCAATTATCGTAAGCGTCTATCTTTTTTTATTGTTTTCGCCTATAATTAGCACCATGACATTTAAAGAAAGTTTACTTGAGTATTTGCCTGAAAGCGAAGCTGACTCCTTGATTGCCTCTATCGAAGAAGGGAAAGTGACCCACGCCTTACTTTTGAACACAAAGAAAATGAGCGATGAGGAATTTCTTTCCCGTTTTCCGAATGTGAAGAAACACCCTTTCGTGGAACACGCCTATTTGTATGACAAATCTGAATATGAATTCGGAAAAAGCATGCTTTATGAAGACGGCGTATTCTCGATTGAAGATCCAGCCGCGATGATGCCTGTTTATTTCCTCCATCCAGAAGAAGACGATGTCATCTTGGATATGTGCGCTGCTCCTGGCGGAAAATCTATCGGTGCTTCTTTGGCAATGAATGACAAGGGTTGCATCATCAGTAATGATATTTCTTATCCTCGCGCCAAAGCCATGAGCCAAAATGTGGAGCGCATGGGAAGAGGCGATATTATCGTAGCAAGTAACGATTTCGTTTTTAGTTATATCCATTTTAAGGATACCTTCGACAAAATCATTGTTGATGCACCGTGTAGCGGTAGCGCGATGATGCGCAAAAATAGCGAAGCGAAAAAAGACTGGAGTTACACAAAAGTCAAAAGCAATAGCAAGCGTCAGATTGAAATCCTTGAACTAGCTTATTCGATGCTAAAACCAGGTGGCACTATCTCTTATAGCACTTGCTCGTTCAATATCGAAGAAAACGACAACGTGATTCTTTCCATGAAGAACCGCCATCCAGAAATTGAACTCGTTCCTTTAAAAGACGACCCTTCTTTTTATCGCACCAAAGAAGTGCCTGAAGCCGTGCATTTATTCCCGAATCATTTTGAGGGAGAAGGCCAATTCATTTGCTTATTCAAAAAACCAGGCGAACTCGTTAAAACGAAAAAAGAAGTTCTTTCTTACCCCCGCTATAAAGAATTTTTGGGAGAATACGGTTTGCTTGACCGTAGTAATGAGGAAATGCGCCATAAATTCTATTCCATTTATCAGCATTTCGACACTTCGCATCTTAATGTGCTCCGATACGGCGTGAAATTGTTCGAAATGCGCGATATTTTCATCCCTGACCACCATTTAGCCCACTTCTTGGATAGCAAATATAGCATTCCGATTTCCTTAGAAGACGCGAAGAAATATGTTCATGGTGATGTGTTTGAATTAGATCGAAGCGATGGCTTTTATATCGTAAGCTACGATAAACGAAATCTTGGATACGTTAAAGTTACGCAAGGCATTGCGAAAAACCACTATCCAAAAGGATTACGCAGGGACTGGGAATGACGGGCTAAAACCCGTCTTCTTTTTTGGAGGAAGATAGATGATTACGAAAAGTTACATTGAGGGCGAGACCCCAATCATGGGTCCGAAAGATTTTTGTTCTAGTAAAGGCGATTATGGAGACACCTGTATCGCTTTTTTCTCTTTAGACGTTTTAAAGAAAGCGCTGGAACGCTATGAAACAGAAATTGTCGGATTAGTCAGCGAATCTATCGCTCGCTCATCTTTATATCGTATTAAAGGCACTCGAATCCTTTTTTATCTTTCTCAAATCGGGGCGCCAAGTGCTGGGATGATGATGGACGAAGCTCGTTATATTTCAGGCGCTAAAAACTTTATTGTCTTTGGAAGTTGTGGCATCTTGAATCAATGCATATCGAAAGGAAAAATCATTGTCCCAACTAGTGCTTATCGCGATGAGGGGTTTTCCTATCACTTCCGAAAAAATAGCGATTATATTGACATAAAAACAAGTGATATCACGGCAAAATTCTTCCAAAAGGAAAACGTTCCAATGGCAAAAGGAAAAACATGGACAACGGATGCTTTTTATCATGAAACGAAGGAAGAAATGGCGCGCCGCGTCAAAGAAGGATGCATCGCCGTCGATATGGAGTGCGCTGGCTTAGAAACTCTCGCCGAATACCGTGATTTTCGCTTTTTCACGTTCTTTTTTGGTGGAGATTTGCTCGACGCCCCAATTTGGAATCGAGAAAATCTAGGAGACGAAAAAGAAAAGAAAAGCCAACTAGACGCGTTTGATTACGCGGTTAAATTCGCTGAGACTTTATCTCATTGAAACGTTTTGGCGCTTTTTCCTTTTAAGGGAATCTTTTCTTCGTCCAATAAGAAATAAGAATCCACTAAGGCACGTTCCGAATAGACTTCTTTTGCGATCATTTCTTCTAGAATCGGAGCAAACTCAACCGCCGAATATTTTTGGTATTCTTCTTTATAAATTGGCGGGAAGAATGTCATATAAATCGGATAGCGTTTGAAATTCGTATCGGCATGAAGAGGGTATTGGGTTCCATATTGAGCTACCCCGATTACTGGGGCCCCTGCTCGATATAGGCTTTTGAGTGAGCCAGCGTGAAAAACCGCCAAAGGGCCAGAAGGTTCGCGATTTCTTGTTCCTTCCGGATAAATAAGAACAGAGCATTTCCCGCTTGCGAGTTTTTCTGTGGTGTCTTTTATCATCTTAATGCCATCGCGAAGATCGTTTCTGTCCAAAAAATACCCATCGATGGATTGAATGACCTTTCCCACAAAAGGGAATTTTTTCGTTTCTTTTTTGGCAACGAAAGTGAGAGGCTTTTCACACCAATAAAGAATGCAAATCGCATCCAAATCGCTTAAATGATTAGGAACAAGAAGAAAAGTTTTTCCTTCTTTCTCGAGCTTACGGATATTTTCTAGCCCTTTGATTTTCCAATCCAAACGAAAGTGATCTAAAACAACACCGAAAAGTTCTTTAACCCTCCGGTAACGTTCTTCTAAAGGATAGCGCTCTGGGTGACGCGCGTAACGAACGATATAGCGAAGATAAATATAGAGTAATTTCCATCCACAGGAAAGAATGATTCTTAAATATTTGAACATGAAATTATTTTATCACGTCTAATCGTAAAAGATTATGCGCTCTTTTGCCGTTTTAGTTCTGGTGCGTAGCATTCTCGGTGTTCTACCACCAAAGCGAGTCCAACGTTTTTGTCTTTCTCGATTCTTCCTTTAAAAACAATGAACGTCCCTTCTTTTTCTTTCATCCAAGATTCCGTCGCAAAATAAGAAACACGCACTGGAATTTCATCCACTTGGTATTTTCCTTCTTGGTTCACAAGAGGGCGTTCAACCAAAACGTATCGGAAATGTCTATCAATAATTTTCCCAATTCTACCCGACACGAAAACACTTGAAATCATATTGATTTCTCCTTTTAAGTATCTATAGAAACGCAGGGTTTTTAGCCGTTATTTCGGCAAGGCAGTTGCGATGAATTTGTGCGGAGGCACAATAACGCAAGAGCCTTTCGTCGCGACGAGAGAATCAGCTTTTCCAAACAAAGCAACTTCTCGAGAGGATGTTTTATGGAATAATTCTACATCGGTTGGGTTATAGAAGAAATGAATTTCTTTATATGGGGAGGCGTTTTCTTCTCCTAAAATAGAAACTAGCAAAAGCTCGCCATCGTTATTCACGTCAAGGAAGCGGTCCAAAATCTCCGGATCATAGGTGTGCAAAAAGCGCGTTTTCTTTCGGAAAGCAATTAAAGAACGGAGATGCTCCACCATTGTCGCTCTTTCATCAATTAATTTATAGGACAAGCGATTATACCAATCTGAGGCATTATAGGTATTCTCATTCATCCATTTGGATTGGCCCACTTCTTCTCCAGCATGGATAAAAGGAACCCCAATGCTAGTTAAAACAATAGACAAAGCAAATTGACAAAGGAGAAGTTTTTTATCAAGTGAAGAATCCGGCAAAACTTTATTTAAATAATCAAAATAAGTCGCATTATCATGGCATTCTACGTAATTCACTGACTGATTAGCGCTTAAAAACATTTTGCGATTTCCACAAAAATCAATAGATGAACCAGCGATGACGAACTTGGCCTCGCCAGTCGCGAAAAGTTCGCCAGAACTATAACGTTTTATCGCCTCACGATATTTATCGTTAAAGAAAGCATAATCTTTCTCTAAAGAATGGTTTTCCATCGTCAAAAGGGGTTCGCTTACTTCCCCTCCCATGTTCCATCCTTCGCCATAAGCGATGAAATAGGGATCCTTCTTTTTCGCGTAAGAAAGGATTTCTTGAACCGTTTTTACCGTGATAATTCCGCTTAAATCAAAACGAAATCCATCAACGCCGTAAAAATCAATCCACCATTTCGCGCTATCGACAATAAGTTTCTTTGCCATCAAGCGTTCGCTAGCGAAATCATCGCCACACCCACTTGTGTTCGCGATTTTCCCATTGCTCTTACGTCGAAAGAAATAATTCGGGACAATCTTTTCAAAACTAGAGAATTGATATTCGTAAACGTGATTATAAACAACGTCTAGCACAACGCGGATATGAGCTTTGTGAAAAGCCCCAATCATCTCGCGGCATTCCTTAATTCGACTATAAGGATCATAGACATTACTCGCATAGCTTCCTTCTGGCACAAAATATTGTGCGGGGTCATATCCCCAATTGTAACGTTTTTCAGGACGAAGTTCGTCAACGGTAGCATAATCTTGAAGAGGCTGAAGCTGAAGATGGGTGAATCCTAAAGAAGTGAGATAATCAAAACCAGCCGGATTTCCTTTTTGAGTTTTTCTCCCTTTTTCGATCAAGCCTAGGAATTTGCCTTTATGTTCGATATTCGTACTCGGATCAATCGTTAAATCGCGAACGTGCCCTTCATAAATAATCGCATCGCAATAACTATTCATCGCGGGTAAATTTTCACGATATAAAGGCGTCATTAATTTTGCAAAACAAGCAACAACGCTCCTCGTTCCGTTTGGGGAAGAACACTTTGCGTAAGGGTCGATACTGGAGATAGAAACTTCGTTAATTTTTACGTGATAAAGATATTCGGCGCGTTCATAATCGCCTTTTAAAGAAAGACGATAAACGCCACATTCTTCGCGTTTAAGAGGATAAAAGGAAGGGTGTTTTTCGTTTTCTTTTCTAATTTCTAGAATGACTTCGCTACTTAAAGGAGCCCATAAAGCAAAAGATGTTTTGTCTTTAGAATAAGTTGCTCCTAAGTCGTCGCCATCATAAGAATAATGCTTATCAAAATCGGGGAAAGAAGTCGCTTCGGTAACGTCAAGAGGAATCGTACCATAGCTAGGAATCACAATAAAATAGCTATGCCCTAAAGCAAGCGGCTCTTCAAAACGATAATCCAATAATATTTGGCTAGATAAAGATACGACTTTAGTCGGAGTAAGCTTGATTCGTTTCTTTTCATCGACGAGTAGCGTTGCTTCGATTCCTTCAAAAGGTACACTAGAAAAAATAGCTAAACGAATGAGATTTTCTTCGATCAAGCGTGCGGAGAGGAAAGTGTTTTTCACTAGAACTCCCCTCCTTTAATGACGCTATTATCGCTACTCCCCATCGGTAAGCCATCATTAATAGGCTCGCTATGCACAAGGACTTTGCACCCTTTTGAACTAGAGTTGCTTTCGGGGGCGCTAGCAACGATTCCTTCTTGTTGAAGGCGAGCGAAAATTCTTCCAGCGCGAGGGAAACCAATCCCGTTTTCGCGTTGAATGCGAGATACACTAGCGTATTCTTGCGTCATGACTTTTGCTTTGATTTGGCTATAGAGGTCATCACCTGCCATTTGTCGAAGTTCAGCGCGAGTTGGAGCGTTAGCTAAAGCGGCTTCTTCCGCTGCTTTTGCTTCGGCTTCATGATCCACCAAATCCATAAAATAAGGGTCATATTGAGGCTTACTTTGTGAACGGATAAAGTTCGTGACGGCTTCGATTTCTTTTGTTTCTACGAATGCACCTTGCGCACGAATTAAGCCATTTCTTAAAACTTCAGGGCAAACAACAAGCATATCGCCATGTCCAGCAAGTTCTTCAGCGCCGGCTTCTCCTAAAATGGTCACCGAATCAATAGAGCTATTCATACTTAAAGCAACACGAACCGATAAATTGGCTTTGAGTCTACCAGTGACGATATTCACCGTGGGACGCTGGGTCGCGATAATCAAATGAATGCCGGCAGCGCGGGCTTTTTGGGCGATTCTAACAACAGGATCCTCCACGTTTTTAAAGGTGTCCATCAAATCGGCAAATTCATCGATAATGCAAACGATAAACGGCAATTTTCTGAGATTCTTTTTACTCGCGTATTCTTCGTTGTATTCGCGAATTTCTCTTACGCCCGCTTTTTCGAAGATAGTATAGCGACGTTCCATTTCATGGCACAACTTATCAATACAAATCTTTGCTTGACTCATATCTTTCACGATTGGGCAAAGAAGATGCGGAATGGAATCATATTTAGCCATTTCGACACGTTTTGGATCGACCATAACGAGTTTAAGCTCTTCTGGACGATTGCGCATAATAAGCGACATAATGACACTTTGCATGAAAACGGATTTCCCTGAACCAGTGCCACCGCTAATGAGCATGTGCGGGAATTTGGACAAGTCCCCAGAAATAATTTTTCCAGAAATGCTTTCTCCAAAAGGAATATAGAGTTTCGTTTTTTCGCTTAAAGGCGGCAAAGCTTCAAAAATCTCACGCATAGTGACGGTTCGAGAATTGTCATTAGCGATTTCTAAACCACTCGTCATCTGTCCAGGGACAACTTCTTCAAAACGAGTCGGAATCCCACCGAGCTTAACTTGAATATTTTGAATATAGCGCTTAACGCTAGAAACGGTCACGCCACTATCCGTATCGATATTGAAACGGGTAACGGAAGGACCAATCGTAAAATCTACGACATGCGCGCCACTTTTAAAGCTTGCAAGAATCGCGTTGATATTCGCCATTCTTTCCTCGCATTCCTTCGTCTGTTCTTCTAATAAATTATTGTTAGAAGTTGGAGCAAGGAGATTTACGCTAGGAAGAATGTAGCTAGGAAGAGGCGTCGCGAATTTTTCGCCGGTTACCGGGTCAAAATCTATCTTCTTTGGTTCAGGAACGCTATTTGTTGGGTCTAGATAAGCGCTAGAAGCGTTAGAAATAGGAGTAACATTTGCTTGAATGATAGGATTAGAGTTAATCAAGGGCTCGTTTTGCCTTTTTTCCACTGTCTCCTGGATTGAAGGTTCGAGAATAGGAGCCGTTTCAAGAGGCCGAGAAACCGATTCATTTGGCCTATTACTAATAGGAGACTGAGGGATAGATTCAAACGATTGCGAAGAAATATTGTCTTCCAATTTAGGAGAAGGGACTTCTTCTTTAAGAGGGAAAGAATTCGTAGGAGTTTCAAAAGAAGGATTTAAGGAAGGAGCAGGATTAGAAATAGAAGAAAAAGAATGTCCAATTCCATTATTAGAAGAAATCGGCGCAGTTTTGACTGGGTCTTCCACTTTCTTGTCCGTTCCATTTTGAAGCCGATTAATAGACTTGTTCGCTTCAAAAATAGCGGCTTCAGGCATATAGGAAGCTTCTTGCAATCCAGCATTCATAAGCGAGGAAGGCAATACATTCGTAAAGGAAGCATCCGCGTCGATGATTCGTGCTTGTGTTGGCGTAATAAAAGTGTCTTCATGATGATATAAGTCCGTTCGTTTGCCAATATTTTCTTCTTTCGGCATAGACGGCAATGAAGAGGCGCTTGTAGAATCAGGGATTTGCGATTGAGGCGCATCAATAGTAGGCGCAACGAAAGGAGAAAAAGGCATATCGCTATCAATAGGGCGAATCGCCGCTTCTCGTTCGATTTCTTTGCGCCTAATCTCTTCTTGGTATTCTCTTTCTTTTTCGCTAGCGATTTTGGATTTATGAATCGCAAGTTTGCTCAAGATTTGCGAATATGCTTTTTTCTCAAGCGGGAAAAAGATGATGATTAAGCCGACCAAAATTAACAAGGTCGAAATAAAATAAACAAGCGAAGATCCTCCTAAGTTGAGAATCGAAGCCAAAAAGAAGCCAATCGCCCCTCCCCCAATCGAAGAGGCATAGAAGTAGCCACTTGGCTCTTTTACCGCATTGAAGGCATCCATGAACAAAGAAAAAGCAAAGGATTCCTCCTTATGTAGCCCTAAGTGGCTCCAAATTGCCCCAATGCCAAGTAGAGTAATCGCTATCCCGATATTGATACGATGACCATAGGAAGGATATTTTCCTTTGATGAACGTTAATAGAGAAAAGACGATAAAGGTAGGAAGAGCGATCCACACTAACGGCAATCCTCCAAGCCAAAATAGGGCCTTGCCGGGCCAATACAAATGCAAAGTCAAAGAAGAAAGCAAGCAAAATATGCCGATTAACGCGAGTAATAGCGAGACGGCTCTATGAATGCTTTCCTCATTAATGTTACGTTCTTTATAGTTTTCCATCGCACAATATTATAAGCAAAAATAGATTCGACTATGTTACTTTTTTAAGCGAATTTTCTTCTTAGGCAAGTTCAATGATTAACGGCAAAACCATAGGCTCTTTTCCGGTTTCTCTACGGATGGAGCGTAAGCATTTTTCGTAAACATCTTGCCGAATCGTAGCCAAATCATAATGTGTGTCGTTTAAATGCGATTCCACGCTACTAACAAACACTTGGCTTAATTCCCTAGTGACGATTTCGCTATCGCGATTGGTCGTAAGGCCTTTTAATTGAACATCCGGTCCTGCGACAATCCGATGAGAAGATTTTGAAATCGCTAAAGACAGTACCACAACGCCTTCGGCAAGCTTTTGGCGGTCAATAATCACAGCGCCTTGCACGTCTCCAACGCCGATTCCATCAATCATGATATCGCCATGAGGAATCTTTTCATCTAGTAGATGGGCGCCTTTTTCGTCATAAAGCCAGCTTAAGCCGTTTTCAAGCAAGAAAACATTGCTGTGATTTAAATTAATCCCCATCGAAAGAGCCACTTCTGCGTTATCAAGAAGATCTTTATAGTAGCCTTTCATTGGGATGTAATATTTTGGTTTGAATAAAGAAATCATCATCTTGAGATCCTCTTCGCTAGCGTGCATTTTGAGGAAATCTTTCTTCTTAATGCCAATCACGTGGCAACCGGCGCGGTAGCATTCATCGAGCGCATCAGTAGCTTCGATTTCGGTGTTGTCATTCGCAGGACAAGCAAAAATAAAGGTATCCGAGTTTACAAGAACGATTTGACGGTTTTCGTTCTCTTTAGCGGCGAGCAAAGCGATTTTGTTATAGAGTTTCGTTCCGCTTCCAAGGAGCAAAACCATCACATCCACCGCTCTAAGACGATTGATATCGTCGATAGAAGCGTAGTTTTCTCTAGGGATAATTAGCTGTCCGCAGCTTTGCATGGCTTCAATCGTATTCTTGGTTTCTTCATCATAGGGAATGATTTTCTTTCTAGAAGCGATTGCCAAAGAAATAACTTCATCGATGTTGTAGAAATTTGTATTGAATAAAGCAATGAACAATCTTCCTTCCACGTCTTTAACGTCACGTTCGATAAGGCGAGAAAGCTTGTAATTAGGAGCGGTATATCCACTTTTTCCCGCATAGACGGATTCATTCATAAGAACAAGCGTTGGTTTTTCACTAATGCGAGCGATGGCTTGTAAATCGTGAAGATAATTTTTGTTCGCATTATTTTCAACCACAAAATCACCAGTAATGACGATATTGCCATAGCTTGTCGCGATAGCGATTCCACTACTTTGAGCGATATTGTGCGCGGTTTGGAAGAAAGAAACCTCGTGTCCTGCAACGCGAATTGAGCTCGTTGGTTTCACGAATTGCATCTGGTAACGATTCGGGTTCTTCCCGATGTTTTTCGTGAAAATGCGGAACATGGTAAGTGTTACTTGCGAACCGTATATCGGAGCAGGAACATCATCCCATAAATAAGCCAAAGCCCCCATTTGGTCTTCGTGCCCATGCAATAAAAAATAAGCCTTTACGCGGTCCTTATTTTCTTTTAAATAAGTGAAATCAGCGATGACATAGTCAATACCAGGCATATTTTTGTCTGGATATTTCACCCCGCAATCGACAACGAAAATATCGCGGTTAATTTCTACAACCGTGCAATTTTTGCCGTCTTCATCTAATCCCCCAAGGGCAAAGATACGAATTTTATCGTTCATAAAGTTTCTCCAAAGTATGAAAAGTCAACTTTCCCTAAGTATAGAAGAAATTAAAAATAAAATGTAGAAGAAACCTCTTAGAAATCCATGGAAGCGATTACCGAAGAATCTAGGAGCCTACGAATCGTAATTCCTAGCTCATCAAAGAGGGCGTAACTCGCTTCATTCCCACCTTTTGGGAAGGAGGGACTACCCGGATTGCAATAAGTAATACCGTTTTTTTCTTGAAGAACTTGAATGTGCGTGTGCCCAGAAAAAAGGATATCCCCTTCTTTTAAATTTAAAAATAAAGGATCAGTATCGTCACCATGCACTAAAACGCAGTGTCTCCCATTGTAAGAAACAGACGCCCTTCTCGCTAATTTGGTCCCTAGTACCATTTCATCGACATCCGCGTCGCAATTTCCTCTAACAAATATCGCTTTCTTTAATAAAGGGCGAAGCATATTAGCTACCGCTAAGCCATCATAATCGGAGGGGACGCCATTTCGAGGGCCATTATACAAATAATCTCCGAGCAAAAAGAATTCATCAGGCTTTTCTTTTTCGATAATCTCCAATATTTTTTCCATCACGAGTTTACGCCCGTGGATATCGCTAAGAACGAGTATTTTCATTCTTTATTTCCTTTCCATGTTTCTCGTTACGACTAGATTAATGCCACTACCCGCCAAATTTTCTTTGACGACATCGCCAATATGAACCGGCGCAACAAGATGAATTTGATTAATTTCTTCCATCGCAAGGAACAGTTTTCCTTTTGGGATTGGCGAAGCGCTTTTTACGGGGCACATAGGGATGTCGCTCCCTTCGATTCGCACGGTGGAAGTCAAAACACGAGTCGGGTTTTTCACTTCTTGCAAGCCGTATTTCGCGCCACGTGGGCAAAAATTACCGGTTACGGTATCCGTATCAGTATCGACAGCCAAATGACACCCTCTCGGACAACAAATGCATATGAGTTCCGTCTTCATTATTTTGCCTCCTTTTGACGTAAGGAAATCGTAATATCGTTCCCTTTTAGGAATAATTCCTTCGGAAGTTTTTCAATTTCCATTTCGCTAGGGATAATCACGGGCTTAAAAACGCTTTTTACGAGTTTATCGCCGCTATAGTAATCGATATAGACGTTTTTAGAAGGTTTTCTGACCCTAAATTTAAAGGTGATTTTATCGCTAGCGTTACTAAAATCAAGCAAGGAAGGAACTACATATCCAATGCCTTCTCCAATAGAAACATTCGTCGGTTTTTCCTTACGAATCAAATAACCTTGGATGTATTTACTGGCAGCAATCCCAGCTTCTTTGGCCTCGCTTACGACATTATCGACTAAATCATGGACGTGAAGTACGTTCCCACAACTGAATACCCCTTCTAGAGGGGTCTCGTAATTTTCATCGACAAGCGCGCCTTTGCTTCTACTCGTAGGAATATCGATATTGCTCAATAAACTATTATTCGGAATTAAGCCAATCGACAAAATAAGTGTATCCACATCGAAGCGTTTTTCCGTGCCTTCGATCGGTTTCAATGAAGAATCGACTTCACTAATTTCGACGGCCTCGACACGACTTTTCCCAATGATTTTGCTAACGGTATGCGACAAAAACAAAGGAATCGAAAAATCATAAAGACACTGCACCATATTGCGGTTGAGCCCATTGCTCCAAGGGCAAATCTCCGCGACGCCCAATACCTTTGCTCCTTCTAGGGTCAAGCGTCTAGCCATGATTAAGCCAATATCGCCCGAGCCAAGAACGAAAACCCTTTTCCCCACTAAATAGCCATATTCATTGAGAAAAAGCTGTGCTTGCCCAGCCGTAAGTACCCCAGAGGGACGAGTTCCAGAGATAGCGATTGCCCCAGCATTCCTTTCATAGCATCCCGCTGCCATAATAATCGCTTTAGCTTGAAGAGTAACCGCTCCTTCTTTTTCATTCGTATAGGTGACGATTTTATTTTTTGAAATGTCGGTTACCGTACTTTCTAAACGATAATCAATATGTCTATCTTCGACTTGCTGAATAAAACGAGCGGCAAATTCTGGGCCAGTCAATTCTTCTTTGAATTCCGTTAATCCGAAGCCATTATGGATGCATTGATTCAAGATTCCGCCTAAAAAAGGCAGCTTTTCTAAAATTAAAATATCGCGAATCCCTTCATCGTAAGCGGCAACCGCTGCCGCTAAGCCAGCGCTTCCTCCCCCAATGATGAGTAAATCTTTCTTCACCATTATTTTGCCTCCTTTTTGACTTCCCTAAGGAGAATTTCGCTTCCCTCTCCATCATAAAGAACTTCTAAAGGAGAAATGCCTTTGCGTTTGGCTAAAATCTCTAAAACGAGCGGCTGACAAAATCCGCCTTGGCATTTTCCAAACCCAGCGCGTGTCCTTTTCTTTAAAGCTTTGATGCTATTAGTGGGGACGCTTCTAGAAAGAACATCCTCAATTTCTCCTAAGGATACTTTTTCGCAGTTACAAATAAGTTTTCCGAAATGAGGATTTTCTTGAATTAATTTATTGCGATTCTCAATACTCATGTATTGTGGTCTAAAGTAAGGCTTCACCGCTTTTTGATAGTCGCTTTTTTCTTCTAGAGGCAATACTTTTTTAACAAGCTCTTCGCTAACGTATTCCCCGATTGCTGGACTAGAGACTAAGCCTGGGCTTTCGATACCCGCAACATTGATGAAACTAGGATATTTTTTGCTCGGTTCAATAATAAAATCATGAGTAGAAGGCGTCGCTCTAAGCCCACTATAAACGCGAATTTGTTCCCCGAAAGGAATCAAAGGCACCAAGTTTTTGGCTTGTTCTTTCACGTTAAGAAGCGTCAAGGTATCCGTTGAAGTATCTTCTTTATCATTAACCCATTCGCTACTAGGCCCAATAAGCACATTCCCAGAAGTTGTCATCGTCACAAGGATTCCCTTTCCTTTTTCGCTAGGAAGAGGGAAAAGAACATGGTTTACTAGCCCACCAACAAAATGATCAAGAACATAATATTCACCTTTTCTAGGACGAATGTTCCAAGAAATTGGTTCAATCATTCTTGCGATATCATCGCTATGTAAGCCTGCCGCATTAATCACGACTTTCGTTTCATATTCGTGCTTTTTTGTTTTCACTAAAAAATGATCATTAGTGTGACAAATAGAAACCACTTCCTCATTTAAAGCAAGTTCTACACCATTATCGAGCGCATTTTCAAGTGCATGAGTAACTAATAAAAACGGATTGACTACTCCTCCCGTTGGGCAAAGCAAGGCCCCTTTAACAAGAGGATTAATGTTTGGTTCCATTTTCTTAACTTCTTCGGCAGTAAGTAGTTTTGTAGGAACATCATTAATAGAGCCGCGTTCTTGAAGCTCTTTTAATAAAGGAAGTTGTTTTTCATCAATAGCAACCGTTAAGGTTCCGCATTCACTAAAAGGAACATCAAGCTCCTTACAGACTTCTTTCATCATGCGGTTCCCTAAAACATTAAATTTTGCTTTTTTTGTATTGGGAAGAGGGTCATACCCGCTATGGGCAATCGCACTATTGGCCATGCTCGTAACGTCGCAAACATCGTTTTCTTTCTCCAAAACGAGAACGGAAGCGTGGTAGCGTGATAAGCTTCGAGCAATAAAAGCTCCAACGGCACCCGCACCGATAATGATTACATCTTTCATACGTTAAAATGATAACACAAATTCGTAATAATTGGCGAAAACACGTGCCTATTTTTGCGTAGGAAAGAAAAAAGCGAGCAGAAGGAAGCTATCTTCACTCTAACTCGCTTTTAATTTAGGAATTAGTGACGGTTTCCGCCTCTATGGTCATCGCGCCTATGTCCGCCATGGAAAGATCCATTAGACTTATTTGGACGTTCAGGACGCTCGACATAATCGGCTGGTTTATCCAAAAACTCGCGATGGGAAACTTTGACTTTGCCATCTTCAATGCCGATGACGACAACTTTGAGCTTGTCACCGACTTTGACGGCTTTAGTCGCATCTTCCACGTATTTCCAATCAAGGCGAGACACATGGCATAATCCATCGGTATCACCGAATAGATTCACGAAGGCCCCATAATTCTCAACGCGGGTCACCGTGCCTTCATAAATTTCGCCGACCTTTGCTTCGCGAACGATGTTTTCAATCATCTCTTTCGCTTTATTAATCATGTCGCGATTAACGTGATAGATGGTGACATCGCCACTATCTTCAACATCAATCTTGACATTATCGCATTGGGCAATGATGTCATTAATGACTTTTCCGCCTGTCCCGATAACATCCCTAATTTTATCTGGATCAATGGTGAAGTGAACCATCTTTGGCGCGTATTTGCTGACATCTTTACGAGGTTCAGGAATTGCCTCTTTCAGGACTTCGCGAATCTCAGCGCGAGCTTTATTGGCTTGTGCGAGAGCTTCGCTTAAAACTTCGCGGGTAACGCCATGAATCTTGATATCCATTTGAAGGGCGGTTAAGCCTTTTTCGGTGCCTGCGCACTTGAAGTCCATATCTCCGAAGTGATCTTCTAAACCTTGAATGTCGGTAAGGATGGTATAAGGATGTCTCCCATCGAATGGGCCACTAGAAATCAAACCCATGGCAATCCCACTTACAATCCCTTTGATCGGAACACCAGCCGCCATTAAGCTCATGCATCCAGCGCAAATCGAAGCTTGGGAGCTAGAACCATTGGATTCAACAACATCCGCGACCGTCCGAATGGTGTATGGGAATTCTTCGACACTTGGCAAAACATAAGAAAGAGCTCTTTCTCCTAATGCACCATGTCCGATTTCTCTACGACCTGGGGTTCCAATACGACCGATTTCACCAACGCTATATGGTGGGAAATTGTATTGATGCATGAATCTCTTCTCGGATTCACCGGTGAGATTGTCGATAAGTTGAGCATCGCTAAGCGGCCCTAAAGTCGTTGTGGAAATGACTTGGGTTTGTCCGCGGGTAAACATCGCGCTACCATGGGCGCGAGGAAGTAAATCGATTTGGGCATTTAACGGACGAATTTCATCCACTTTTCTTCCATCAGGACGAATCTTTTCTTCGGTGATAAGACGGCGAACTTCATTGGCGACCATTTGTTCGAGGATGTCATTAACCATCATCATGGTCTTCATGTGGACTTTTTCATTCTCGTATTTGCGGGAATCATAGTCTTCAAGAATTTCGTTCTTTAAAGCATCGATTGCGTCTTGACGTTCAAGCTTGTCAAAGATAGAAATCGCTTTGACCATTCTTTCGCCAATGCGGCTTTCGATGTCTTTTTTTACTTCTGGGTCTGGCGCGTAAAGATCGATTTGACGTTTTTCGCGACCGATTTCTTTGATAATCGATTCTTGGAAAGCGCAAAGTTTTTTGATGGCTTCATGTCCAAACATAATGGCATCAAGCATCTCTTCTTCCGGAACTTCTTTAGCACCCGCTTCTACCATCATGATGGCGTCTTTGGTGCCTGCGACAGTCAAATTGATGTCGCTCTTTTCTTTTTCTTCAACGGTTGGATCGATAATGAATTTTCCATCAACACGCCCAACGATGACTCCAGCCACAGGGCCGTCAAAAGGAATATCGCTGATGCAAAGGGCTAACGAAGAGCCAAGCATCGCGGTCATCTCTGGAGAATAGTCTGGGTCGCAGCTCATCACCGTATTGACGAGTTGGACTTCATTGCGGAAGCCTTCGGCGAATAAAGGGCGAATCGGACGGTCGATAAGACGGGCACTTAAGATGCCGTGTTCGTCTGGTCTACCTTCTCGACGTAGGAAAGATTGCGGAATCTTTCCGATTGCGTATTGTTTTTCGATGTAGTCGACGGTAAGAGGGAAGAAATCCCCTTCTTTTGGATTGTCGGAGCAGCAAGCGGTCGATAGAACGACAGTGTCTCCGAAGCGGATGAAGGTCGCACCATCGGCTTGTTTAGCGATCTCTCCGGTCTCGACGATGATTTTTCTTCCTTCAAAGTCGAGTTCGAATGTTTTTTTCATTTTTCCTTTTTCCTTAATTTAACGTTGTCAATCTTAGCATAAAGTTCGCGCGTGAGATACAAAAGAAAGGAAATACACAAGAAATTGAATGTGCGAATTTAAGAAGAAAAGAAAAACTTAGCGCGAAGTCGTCAACAAAACGTAAATGAATGGAAACATAAATTAGTCCTCTCAAAAACCAAGAGAACTTAAGCGGCAATAAAGGTCAAAGATTACGTTAACCTGTAAATTTCCGATAAAAAAATAAAACCTCGATTTTGCCGAGGTTCTTTATCGTTTGGTGCCCCGCCGCAGAGTCGAACTACGGATTGGTCCTTACCATGGACCCGTTATACCGTTTAACTAGCGGGGCATTTCGCAAGAAAATCTTGCGAGAGAGATTATAAGTTACTCTTTGCCGCTAATCAAGGCAAAAAAGAACTGAATTTATGAATTTTCATTCCGCTTTTTTATCGACAAATTCGCCAAACAAATCATAAACGGAAGAATCGGTAATTTTTACTTCGACCACTTCCCCTAATTTAAGAGTTTCATTAGATGTGAAGAAAATATTCCCGTCGATATCATCTGGCGCGTTCCAATAGCTTCTTAAGGAATAACGATGATGAATTCCGTCAAAACCCGTGACTAAGCCTTCCATCACTTCACCAATATGAGCCTTATTGTTTTCATACGAAATCTTTTGTGCAAGTTCCATGATCTCTTTTTGACGTCTTTTTTTCGTCATGTAAGGGATTTGGTCTTTAAAAGAATAGGCGGCAGTCCCTTCTTCGCGCGAATAAATAAAATCGCCAAGATGATCAAAGCGGACTTCTTTCATAAATTCTAGCGCTTCTAAATGATCCGCTTCGCTTTCCCCGGGGAAGCCACTGATAAGAGTGGTTCTTAAAGTGGCTTTTGGCATTAATTCTTTGATACGATGGAATAAAGAAAGCATCTCTTCCTTATTTCCATGTCGATTCATGAGTTTGAGAAGATGATTGCTCGCACATTGAATCGGAACATCGAAATACGGCTCAATCGTTTTCGAATCGCGGATAAATAGAAGTTCCACATCGGTGATTTCTTCAGGATATAAGTAAAGTAGACGAACCGAATAAAAGCCAATTTCATCAATTGCTTTTAACAAATCCAGCATGTCGGGTTTCTTATTTTTAAAATCGCACCCGTAATGCATCGGGTCTTGCGAAATGATGGAAATCTCTTTAATTCCTTCTTCTTTTAGCGTTTTCGCTTCGAAAAGGATTTCATCAAACGGCCGCGATAAGTATCGTCCACGAATATAAGGAATCGCGCAAAAAGAGCACATATTGTTGCAGCCTTCGCTGATTCTTAAATAGGCGGAGAAATCACCAGTTGAGACAACGCGGTGAAGAGGAGAAAGAGGAACGATATCGTTCCGATGAAGCAAAGAAGAAATAATCTCGTGAAGATGAGAATATTCGCGTAACGGAACCCAAGCATCCACTTCAGGAATTGCTTTTTTTAACTCATCGAGGTTTCTTTCTACAAAGCATCCGGTAGCCACCAGTTTTGCTTTATAGTGACTCATCTCGAGAATCTTTTCGATGGCTTCTTTTTTCGCATCTTCAATGAAACCACAGGTATTGACGATAATAAGATCTGCTTCTTTGGGATCGCTTACGATCTTGTAATCACCATCGCGAAACATCGCAAGGATCATCTCGCTATCGACAAGATTTTTGCTACACCCTAAGGAAACAACACCAATTTTAATCATAATCGTTTATATCTTTCTAATAATGGGAACAAGGCATGGAAACGTTCTTTCGTTAAGGAATAGTCAACGATTCTCCAAGTCCAATTAATCTTATCGATGACACTAGGAACGTTCAAGCGTGCTTCACTTCCAAGCTTAAGGATGTCTTGTAAGGAAAACAAAGCGTATTTAGCAGGCAAAGCAAGTTCATAAGCGATAAGCTTATCCACGAAATCCCCTTCGTTAAACCCAAGAGTCTTTAAAACTTCATTCCAAAGTTCCTTATCTTTTTCGCTTAAAGAAAGGTAAAAGCCTTTTGTTGTGTCATTATCGTGTGTCCCGAGATAGGCGACCATATTCTCTTTTTTGTAATTAGTAGAGCGATGAACTTCGCTATCGATGAAAGTAAATTGAACAACGTTCATCCCAGGAAAATGATAATGGTCACGTAGTAGTAAAACTTCTGGCCTTAATTCCCCTAAGTCTTCCGCTAAAATTTGCGCATCCGGCATTTCTTTCTTCAACAAATCAAACACTTCATAACCAGGCGCTTCCACCCAAGAGCCATCAATCGCGGTTCCGCAAGAAGCGGGTATTTTCCAATAGGTATCAAACGCGCGGAAATGGTCGAGACGAAGGATATCATATAGACGAGCATTATTTTTGATCCGGTTTAAAATTAAAGCGTAGTTCTCTTTTTTTAATTTATCCCAGTTGTAGATTGGATTTCCCCATCTTTGACCGGTTTTGGAAAAATAATCCGGCGGTACTCCGCTTATCCAACTAGGCTCGTGGTTCTCGTCAAGCAAGAATTCATCCTGCGCTTCATAGACATCACAACTATCATACCCGACATAAAAAGGGAGATCGCCAATGATACGAATTCCTTTTTTGTTCGCATAATTCTTTAGGTTTTCCCACTCTTCATAGAGGGTTTTCTGTAACCAAATCTCATAATTAGCAGCTTCCTTTTCGTCTAGAGAAAGAGATTGGTAGCCACCTTTGATTTTATTGATCTTTTCCTTTGGCCAATGATTCCAGCTCGCATTATTTTCGCTCCGCTTCATGGACATAAAAATGGACCAATTTTTCACCCAAGGATGAGAAGCAATAAATGCGTCTAGGCAATATGAATCAAGAGCCATTTCTTGACGAAAAGCGCTATGCAAAATAGGACGTTTATAGTCACGAATCGCTTCGTAATCGACACGTTCCTCTTTTTCGCGAAACGAAAGAGGTTTGTCAATGAGACGCTTTTGAAATAAATCGTCTAAATCAAGATAGATTTCGTCTAAAGCAAAACTAGAAAACGGTTGGTAAGGAGAATGTCCATAACCAATGGGATTCAAAGGCAAAATTTGCCATAAATGAAAGCCATTTTCCGCTAATAAATCCACAAATTCGAATGATTCTTTGCCAAAATCTCCAATCCCAAAGCGGGAAGGAAGAGCGCTGATGGGACAAAGAACCCCTGCGTAACGTTCCATATAATCCCCTTCTATTTTTCAATATGCGCACCAAGAGGCGGGATTTTTACTTCCACGATGCTATTTTCTTTGTAATAGCGTTTCATGCCATCCATAAAATCCAGAAGTTCATCTTTTGGCACAAAGTTAATGGTTGTGCCGACTAATCCGCCACCCATGACGCGAGAAGCGCCTTTCTTTAAAAATAAATTCGCACGCATAACGGCTTCTAGTGGGCTACCGGAGAACTTAGAAGGAATCATAACGTTTTTAAGTAAGGTTTCTTGGGAAAGCTCGGTTTCTCGCTCTAATTCTAAGAAAGCATCGCGATTATGGGAGATAATAGCGTCTTTTGCTCGAAGAACGCGTTTCTCTTCGCCATAAAAGTGGCGAGCACGGTCTAACGCGCGTGAGGAAACGAGCCCTTCTTCCCCCTTACTTAACGCATCAACAAATAAAGTTTCATCCACTTCCCCAAGCACTTCTTTATGGAAAAGAGTTTTCGCAACGTTTTTCATATCGAAAGGCATTTCGCTATATAAATCGCTTAATCCCGCATGAGAAGCGCCAGGATTTACGAGGATAATGGCTAAATCCCAATTGGAAGGGAAAACCAAAGGCGAAACAAGAGGCTTGTTTTTGTCGGCAAAATCCAAATAAGCGATTCCGCCATATGCGCTTCCGCATTGATCAAGCAGTCCGCTTGCTTTGCCAAAATAGACGTTTTCGGCGTATTGGCCCGCTAATGCCATATCCATTTTGGAAATCTTGTCATCGTTATAAAGATAATTTAAGGCTTCCGCGATAAATAATTCGAAAGCAGCACTGCTAGAAACTCCAGCTCCAGGGAAAATATCGCTCGTTAAACTAGCGTTAAAGCCCCCAACTTTATAGCCCATTCTTGCTAGAGCGTTAGTTACCCCGCGCGTCAAACTTTTCGCAGTGAATTTCTCGCTTTCCACCTTCTTTAAATTATTAATAGAAAAGGAGAATAAAGGATATCCATCGCTATTGATGGAAATTTTATCATCCGCTTTTTCGATATATCCTCTTATCCCTAAACTGCACGTCGCGACGAGGCATCTTCCTTGCTGATGGTCGGTGTGATTTCCTAAAATCTCAAGTCGACCATAAGATATCTCTTTAATTTTTGGGCTATGTTTGAAGGCTTTTTCAAAAAGTGCCTCAGCTTTGGTGAATGCTTCTAAATCCGTCATTTGGTTATCTCCTTTAAGAATCTATGCAAACCTCTATTTCCTTTTTCATCATTCTTGAATACGGCGACGTTACTTAAGATTTTTCGACAAACTTCATTAATATATTCGCGACTTGTCATTCCTTTTTCTTTCATTTCTAGGATCATGTCTTTGAAGATCGATAAATCAGGATAAATTTTAAGGTACTCTTCCTCAGAATAACCATTTTTAATCACTTCTTCCACTTCGAGGCATTGCCGTTTAAGACGTGCTGGAAGAATGAATAGCCCTGCCGCTTCGATTAAGCCAATCCCCTCTTTTTTAATGTGATGATATTCCTTATGGGCATGGAAGATACCATCAGGATAAGTTTCATTGCATTTGTTATTCCGCAAAATCAAAGTCATCTCGTATTGATTTCCGTTTTTCCTTAATAAAGGAGTAATCGCGTTATGTCGCCCTTCTTCATCTTCGCTAATAATGGAATTTTCTAAGTCGTTATAATGAAGCCACTTTTCTAAGATCATAGAGGCAATTAGAAGCATCTCGTCACGGTCAACTCCTTTTAAGCGAATTGCCGTGTCATAGAAATCCACAATCGATATGGCCGTAGTTTTATAAAAAGAAGGTATGATTTCCTTGTCCTTTGCTAGTAATAGAGGCAATAAATGTGCGCCACCTTGGAAGTGTTCGTGATTTAGAATCGATCCACCTACGATTGGAAGATCGCTATTGCTGCCGATGAAAAAATGCGGGAATTGATCGACAAAATCAAACAAGCAAGTCATCGTCCAAGGAGAGATTTCCATCGGAATGTGCTTTTCATAGAAAAGAATGCAGTGTTCATGATAATAGACATAAGGGGAATATTGGAAATACCATCTCCCGCCTGCCAAAGTTAAAGGAATGATGCGGATATTTTCGCGAGCAGGATGATGATTATTCCCTTCGTAGCCAAGATTTTCTTTGCACAAAACACATTGCGGATAGGAAGTAGTTATCGGGGCTTTTACTAATTTTGCAATGTCTTTATTGTTTTTCTCTGGCTTTGAGAGATTAATAGAAATCTCTAAGGATGGAGAAGAAATGAAAGAAGCGGTCCAAACTTCGTTTTTATCCACTTTGGTCTTAGCGATATAATCGTTAGCAATCGATAAACGATAAAGATAATCCGTCGCTTTAGAAGGATCGTTTTGATACAAAGAGAAGAAAGTTGAGCTTACTTCGCTAGGCAAAGGAGAAAGAATTCCCATGATATAAGTCGCTTTTCTAGAGGCTTCCCCTTCTTCAAACCCTTTTGCGACAAAATAAGATATAAAATCATTCACGATTTCATCAGGAACTTGCAAGGAAGCTAAATGCGATTCATCGATTTGGCCTTCATAAGGAGCTTTAGCCTCGCAATAAGCAAGCAATAGATTCGTAAAATAAATTGCATCTTCCTCTTTTAGCTCAAGATGTTTCTTTGCGTAAAAAACCGCTTCTTTGATGGTCTTTTCAATCATAATCATTCTCCAATTTTGTGAAATTCATAACGGATGGTGTTGATTTTCTTTTCGTTAGCCTTATTAACCATCGCTTCATAATCCATTGGCAAATAAACAGGCTCAATTGCTACGCTATTATGGGCATAAAATGGTTTATCATTACTCGCAATTAGGTTAGCAGGGAAGAAATTTGAGCTATAAACTTGCACTGCTGGGAGAGTAGTAAAGATATCTAGGCGAACCGAATTCCCTTCTAATGAAATCGGCGCTTCTCCTTCTTTCTTTTCGTTTAAATAGAAGCAATGATCATACCCATTTGTGCGAGTAAGGTGCAAATATGGATCACCAATATCCTCGCCGATCTTCTTTCCTTTTCTAAAATCTAAGCAATCCCGCACTTTTTCTAACCCCAAAGGAATAAGCTCTTTGGTGTAACGTTCCACTTCATTGCTTGCTAAGCGCAAGGATAGATTTTTAGCGTCATCTTCTCCGAGATTAAAATAAGAATGGTTGGTGAAATTAACCGGGGTATCTTCGTCACTAGTGGATTCAAAACGGATCATTAAGGAATTGTGATCCAAAGAATAAATGACATCGAGATGGAGATTTCCTATGAAATTAGAATCGCCATCTATAGAATCAAGAGAAAGAACGAGCTCATCGCCCTTTATCTTTCCAAGAAATTTTTGAAATGAAAAACCTTCTCCACCGCTATGGAGGGTGTTGCCATTTTCGTTAGTAGGAAGTTCATATTCTTTATCGCGGAATTTCAAAATGCCGTTTTCGATTCTTCCTGCGATTCGACCAATGGTTTTTCCATAATAGCTATCGCTATAGCAATAAACCATGAAATCCTTTGGTGTAATAACCATGTTTTTTTCATGGTATTCCAAAGAATAAATGCCAGCTCCAAAGGAAGAAACGATAACGTCAAGTTCATCGTTTTTTAATTCGTAAGCTTTTTCTCCTTCGATTACTAATTCCTTAATTTCCATAGTACTCCTTTTATATTCTATTTTTATAATAATTTTATAATAAAGGCGCGATTAATCTTAAGATTGGCCATAGCCAACCGCGTTTCCGTTTCATTTTTCGATAATCTTCCATCGTGATTTCTTTAGAAGAGAGGAACGTGTTTTCAAAATCCTCTTTCATGGTCAAACAAGCTTTGCTATAAGCGAAAAATACAGCGTTTTCATAGTGAAGATAAAGAGAGCGATAATCGAGATTGATGGTCCCATCAACCGCTAGATGGTCATCGACCAAAAAACTTTTCGCGTGAATAAAGCCAGGCGTATATTCATAGATTTTCACCCCTGCTTCAAGAAGCTCGCCATAATAGCTTCTAGTAAGTTGATAAACTTGCTTCTTATCGGGAATACCAGGTGTAATGAGGCGAATATCAATTCCGCTTAAAGCAGCGCGCTTTAAAGCTTCATTCATTTCGCGGTTTAAAATGAGATAAGGGGTAGTGATATAGCAATATCGCTCCGCTCTAGCAATCAAAGAAAGATAAACGTTTTGTCCAACAGCGCTATAGTCGAAGGGAATATCGTTATAAGGTTGAACAAACCCGTCCGTTAAAGGAAATCCACCCGCTTCAGCGATAAAAGTGTTCGCGGAATAATAATAGAAATCGATATTAAAGTTTTTCTCAAAAGCGGTCTTCCATTGACTTAGAAAAGCCATGGTCAAGTTGTAGACCCCTCCCCCAAAAAGGCGAACAGCATTATCTTTCCAAACACCAAAACGCACCTTCTTATTAATATATTCATCCGCGATATTAATGCCGCCTGTATATCCGGTGTGACCATCAATCACTAAAATTTTGCGGTGATCACGGTTATTTAATTTAACCGATAGGAATGGTTTAATCGGACGAAAATTATAAGCTTTGATACCATAGCTATTTAAGGTCTTAGTGTAATCAGCGGGAAGAGTCGTCAAAGACCCAAAATCATCATAAATGACGCGGACATCGACCCCTTCTTTAACTTTTTCTTTTAAAATATCGAGAATCCCATTCCACATTTCTCCTTCGGCAATAATGAAATATTCCAAAAAGATATAATGCTTTGCTTTTTTTAAATCCTCTAGCATCATCGGATAAGCATCTTGTCCAAAGGGGTAATAATCTACGCTTGTATTCTCAAAGCAACCATTGCCAGAACTTTCTTCGATATAACGGGCGATTGCAGCGGCATTAGGATCTTTAGCCAGAACCCGCTTTTTGGTGTCAACGCTAGTAGGTTCAAGTGAAAGCCGCTTCATTAAACGAATCGAAGCTCGTTTCTTTCGAGGGGAAATCCGTTTATTCGCAAACAAAACAAAAAATAAAATCCCGACAATTGGCAAGGCGCCAATCGCAAACATCCAAGCGATTTTGTATTCTGGTTCGGTTGTCGTATAGAAAGCATAAAATTCAAAAAATATTTGTAAAGCAAGATATGTTCCTAATAAAGGAACGTAGGCTCCATGGTATAAACCATCCACCGCAATAAGATAAGCGAAAACCGCTACAAGAACGATTTGCAAAAAGATAAAAAAGAGCGCAAGTATCTTTTGCCATCTTCCATTTGCGAACAATTTTTTCATATCTTTACTATTCTAATTGTCTTTATCGCTAAAAGCGATAGAACTTGCTTATTTGTTCTTTTCCTTTTTATCGTTTTTGCCTATTAGAATCAAAAAAGACAAAATTTTTGAAAGAGGTTTTGCATTTCTTTCGCGTTTTGTCTTCAATTCGTGTAAATTAATGCAAAGAAGAGGCTAGGATTATGGATGCCCAAGAATCATTAGAAGATTATTTGGAGCGAATTGTGATGCTCCACGAGAAAATGAACGTCGTTCGTTCAGTCGATCTCGCCAATAGCATGGGATATAGTAAGCCTTCAATTTCCATTGCCCTAAAGAAAATGAAAGAAAAGGGACTTGTGGAAGTCGACGAAGAGAACGGAAATATCTTTTTGACAGAAAGTGGAAGAAATATCGGCGAAAGCACATATCACCGTCATAAAGTCATCAGTCATTTGCTGGAAGAAATCGGCGTGAGCGAGAAACAGGCTTTGATTGATGCTTGTAAAATCGAACACGATTTAAGCGAAGAAACTTTCGAAAAATTAGAAGCCCATTTATTGGAAGTCGAAACGAAAAAAGAAAAATAGTCGCGATAATTGCGGCTATTTTTACCTTTCACTACTTCTTTAATAATGAAGTACCGATTTGAAATCCTTTCCCAATTTTCTCGCCGATTGCGTAATAAGACGAATCGATTTGACTCCATAAAATTGGATCCATTTTTGTGACATCAATTCGCCCTTCTTTGTCTAAGATATCTTGGTCCACTAATATATCCTTAATGCGCGCATAAACCAAAAAGCCGAGGTCATCATTAGTGATTTTTTCGACTTCGCATTCCAAACAAAGTGGAAATTCTTTCACAATTGGCGCATTAACATTTTCGCTTCGTTCGCTATGGAAACCGGCTTTGCTAAATTTCGTAGGCTCAACGTTTCCGCTCACTAAGCCAACATAATCGCATTCTTTGGCGTACATTTTAGTCGCGATTGACAAAGTAAAGGCGTGATTTCGTTTAATATTCGCGCTTGTTTTGTGAGATTCGTCTAGGCTTAAAACGAGTAAATCATTATCAAGAATTCCTCCCCACGCAGCATTCATAATGTCAGTAGTGCCATCCTCGTTATAGGTAGCGATCATTTGCACTGGCATTGGAAACAAATATGGAGCGGCTTTCAATTTAATTTTCATCTATTTTTTCCTTCTTTCGCTTCCATTATTGTGCGAAAAAGCAAAAATGAAAACTACTTCTTTAAAGAAAAAGACGAATTGCTTCGCCCCTCCTATTTCCGCGCGGATAGTTCGCGGTCTAATTGATATAAACCTAATCCGCCATCTTTTGCGAATAAGTCATATTTAAATAGCAAATCCTTAGAATGTTTTTCTTCTTCCGCTTGTTCAGTGATAAACCAATCTAAAAAATTTGTTGTCGTAATATCTTCAAGCTCGGAGGCTAGTCTATAAATAGCGATAATTGAGGCTGTTACTTCCTTTTCATGCTTAATTTGGAAAAGCAAAGGATCGCGATAATCCTTAAAATTTTCTTTTAAGACTTCAATCGAAAATAGCGTCACACTCTCTCCTTGGTCTTGAAGATATTCGGAAAATTTTTCAGCATGTTCCATTTCTTCGGAAGCTTGCTTTTCAAACCAGCTATGGAAACCGAGTAAACCTTTTGCTCGATAATATTCGGCAACAAAGTAATAGGCATAAGCACTATAAAGTTCTTTATTGATCTGTGCATTGATGAGTTCATGTAGCTTTTTGTCCATAGCTTTCTCCTTTAATTTCTAACCCATTATAACAAGCGAAAAAAGATGGCATCATTAGACGGTTCCACATTTTTGTTAGATGATACGTAAGGATTACGAAACGAATTACTTCTTGCCTAAAAGAGTTTGAATAAGGCTTTTTCGACTGATATCGCGATTATTTCCTTCATAGAAAACCGCGATTGTTCCTGGACCAACATGCGCGCCCGTCACTAAATCGAAATAATAGATTTCAGTATGGGTAATTCCTTTTGCGTGAAGGAGGCTTTCAAAGAATTTCACATCTTCGATGGCGTTACAATGCGTGATATAAACCATTTCGTCTTTGTTAGCGATATTCATTGCAACATTCTCGGAAAGCCTTTTTAGGGCGTTTTTTCTACCTCGAACATTAGCGAACGGAACAATCTTTCCTTCATTTGATCCATATAAAAGAGGTTTGATATTTAAAACATCCGCGATTGTTGCTTTGAAATTAGAAACGCGACCAGTATTAGCAAGATATTTAATGCTATTGACGGTAAATTCGCTTCTAACCGTAGAAAGATAACGCTCCGTCTTTGCAATTACTTCTCCAAAAGAAAGGCCTTCTTTTACCAAACGATCGGCGTAAATCGCAATCATCCCTTCGCCAAATCCTGCAGTTTTAGAATCGATAACTTTAACCACTTCTTCTTTCATCTCTTCATTGATTTGCTGAGCAATCAAGAAATTGCTTTGGTAAGTTCCAGAAATGCCACTCGATAAAGTAATACAAATCACTTTATTGCCGCGTTTCACTTCTTTCATTGCTTTTTCAAGAAATAGGCCTGGATTTGGCAAAGAAGTATGAGGGATTGCCCCTGTTTCCATTTCTAAATAAAAGTTCTTGGAAAACGTAGAAGCATCGATATTATCTTCATAGCACAAATATTCTTTGTCCTTGATTCGTAAAGACATAGGCAAAAGAGTGATATCTAACCCTTTTTCTTTAATGATGGAACCAAATAAATTAGATCCGGCGTCAGCAAAAATTTTAATTCCCATATAAGTTCTCCTAAGTAAGTACCAATACACGAGTTTATCTAGCGGAAATTAAAAAGTTTAGTTATTTAATTTCCAATGCTATCTATCATAGTTTTTAAAACTAAATAAATCAAGAGAAGTGATTTTTGTTCATTTTTCTTGCTCAATAAGCAAAATTATTACATTGCTTGAGAGAGATAGAATTCTTCGTTAGAATCCGTTTGGGGAAGCAGGACGCGAGGCTTTGTCCCTTGCCTAGGCCGCTTCCCTATTCTATTAGAAACGAGTAGTCTAGCCTCAAATGGGAGCTTCAAATCTAAAAACGCATACATTATGAAAATTTTTACTAAATTTATGAAAGCGATACTTTTGGAAGAGTTCTACGAGTGCAAGTCCCCTGAAAAGGGAGAAAACTCAGGCTCTATCGAAAAACCCAGAAAAACTTTTTTACAAAATTTTCCCACAGACAAAAATAAAACCTCGATAGAATCGAGGTTTTTTCCAAAATGGTGGCCCAAGCCGGGATCGAACCGGCGACACAAGGATTTTCAGTCCTTTGCTACTACCATCTGAGCTACCGGGCCATTTTTACGATAATAAATCTTATCGCAAATCGCTAATTGGCGGACCATACGAGATTCGAACTCGTGATCTTCTCCGTGACAGGGAGACATGTTAGACCGCTACACCAATGGTCCAACTAGGCGCTTAGATATTATCCACAAGTGAAAGGGTCATTGCAAGGAGGAAATTTAGGATTTCTCTAGCAAAATCGTAAAAGAAAAGGCCTAGGGAAAACCCTAGACCTAATAATCCTAGATGATTAGGCTTTAAAGAAACGAGAGACGAGGTCACGAGCGTATTCGGCAGTCTCTTCCATATCGCCAAAAGCCATAACTTCACCAGCGTAATAAGTATTGTCTTTGCCTTGCATGGCTTCAACTTTATCATACCAGCCATCCGCGTAATCTTTGCAGCTCACGTGTGGGAAATAATACCAATCATCGACTCTTTCAACCTTCTCGACAGGAAGCCCAGCATACGCCATATCGTTAAGCGTTGTTTCTTTCGCTTTCTCAAATGGCACATCTTCCATACCTTCGTGGTTACGAAGAGTGAAAGTGACAACAGGTTGAGCGCCGCAATTTGGCCAACGATGATAGAAAACCATAAGGTGTCCCATTGTTTCTGGAGTCATGTTGCTAAAGAAATAGTAAGAGATATCAGGTGTCTTTTCTTCGGCGGTACGAACAGCCATCGTGAAATATTCTTTATGAACGATTTTGCTGAATAAGGTTTTTTCATCTTCACGGGCATCGCCATAATTCAAGAATAGCTCTAGCGGTGTGCAGATGATAAGTTTATCGAACACTTCTTCTTTGCCGTTCACTGTGATGGTAACTTTATTGTCTTTACGGACAATCTTTGTCACTTCACTATTAAGAAGGGCAGGGTGTTTGAGATGTTTATTAACGCCTTCCCAGATGGACTGCGTTCCATCGTACCAGGTCCAAAGATTACCAGTCTTTAAGAATTGACGAACTGTGAAAGCATCAAGATATTTCAAAACATAAGCGGCTGGAATTTCGTCGAAATAGCCATATCCAAAGGAAGTGTACGGCCCTTTCCAAACCATTTCTGCATCTTCGCAATGATTGAGTTTAAGGAAATCCTTAAAGCTCATTGATAAATCCTTAAGATTTGGGTTAGTGCCTTCAATGTGAGCAAGCTTCATTTCCGGACTTGGGCATTGTCCTTCGTATCTACCTTCAGCAACCCCGCGATGTCCATTGACATCATAGCCATAGTACTTCTTTTTCAAAAGTTTGGAGAGCTTATTTAACTTCAAAAGTTTTTTAAGCAAAGCAAGCTTAGAAGACTTTAAGTCCGTGCCATCGTTATTTTTGAAGACACGTCCCATTTTTGGTCCATTCGCGTGAGTCGTTCCACCGAAAACTTCGGCTTCATGAACGGCAAAATAGGTATCGCAGCCCATAACCGCACCCATTTCGATGGTACGATCTTCCCATTCGCCTTTCTCATTTTTGACTTTCATTTTCGGGGAGAAGCATTTTCCACCTACACGGTCACTCTTCTCAAAAATGACATAATTGTCGTAGCCGTTCTTTTCTAAATACATGGCTACCGATTGCCCAGCGGGTCCACCGCCAACAATCGCGATTCTGACATTCTTATCTGTCATTATTTACTCCTTTTTGGTCTATTGACCATAAACAGTCATATTATAGGTACTATTCAGTAAATAAGTATAAAAATACTGAATTATCGATTTATTTATTCATTTTTTTGAAAAAAGAGCCGACATCCATCGGCTCTCTTCATTTTTTTGAATTTAATAATTTAAAGCACGTAGCTCAAAATAGGACTTTGGATGGCCACAAACCGGGCAAACTTCAGGAGCGTATTTTCCAACCACGATGTGTCCACAGTTACGGCATTTCCAAACCACAACATCTTCACTTACGAAGACTTTTCCGCCTTTAACATTATTTAAAAGTTTCTTATAACGTTCTTCATGGTTCTTTTCGATTTCGGCAACCATTCTAAATTTGGCAGCGATTTCTTTGAAACCTTCTTCTTCGGCAACTTTGGCGAATTCTGGATACATATCGGTCCATTCATAGTTTTCACCATTAGCTGCGGCTTCTAAGTTATCGAGCGTGCTTTTGATTTCACCGCCCTCTAGATACTTAAACCAAAGTTTGGCGTGTTCTTTTTCGTTATCAGCAGTCTCTAAAAAGATAGCGGCGATTTGCTCAAACCCTTCTTTTTTTGCCTTGCTAGCAAAATAAGTGTATTTGTTGCGGGCTTGGCTCTCACCAGCGAAAGCGGCAAGAAGATTCTTTTCGGTCTTCGATCCTTTTAATTCCATAATTTTAATTCCCTCCTACAGGACTGTAGCCATTATAACCCGAATAAAATCCAGCGCGAAAATGATATGCACATTATTTTTCTATCATTTGGCCTTTTTCCTAAAAATCATATTAAAACAAAAGGCGCAAAATTAAAGTTTAAGCAAAGATAGCACACCCTACCTTTTAGTATTCCTTCAAAAGCGACGCCGAGTCGAGTAGCTATAAAAATGTGCTATTTTTTCAAATATAGTATTTAACGATACTTTTTTACTAGCAATATCCTATTTTATTCCTTTTTTGTTAATAAGCATTGGCGGAACGACTATAAAAAGCTTAAAAGAACTATTAGGAACAACGATCATGTTAAAAAGGAAAGCGTATCAAGAACTATTAAATTGGAAAAAGGTTCATAAAAAAGAATGTTTAATGGTAAAAGGAGCTAGGCAGGTCGGAAAGACTTACCTCGTCCGCGAGTTCGGCAAAAACGAATACAAGAGTTTTGTTGAAATCAATTTCATCAAAAATCAGGACCTAAAACAAATTTTTAATGGTTCCTTAGATGCTGAATCGATTTATAAAAGGATGACCGCTTTTATCAGCGGCATTAACCTAATCGAAAACAAAACTTTGATCTTTTTAGAAGAAATTCAAGCATGTGGCAAAGCAAGGACTGCTTAAAAATTTTTGGCTCAAGATGCACGATTCGACGTTATCAGTTCAGGGAGTCTATTAAGTTTAACTTATGGTGAAGACGCAGATGAAAATACCGAGGAACCCGAATCTGTCCCTACAGGTTACGAATCGTTTTTAACGATGTATTCTTTAGATTTCGAGGAGTTCATATGGGCGGAAGGATACGAATCAGCAATAGCTTATTTAAAAGAGCTATTTACGAAAAAAGAAAAAGTTCCTTTCCCACTGAACGAAAAATACGAGACATTATTTCGCAAATATATGGTCGTTGGCGGGATACCAGAGGTTGTGGCAAATTACGTAGAAAATCATGATTTTACTAGAGTCAGTGCCTTACAAAATAGAATATTGGAGAACTATCGCTTTGATATTTCAAAAAGGGCAAAAGGTTCAGAAAAAATCAAAGTCCGAAAATGTTACGATTCCGTTCCAAAGCAACTTGCGAAAGAAAATACTAAATTCCAATACTCCAATGTCGAAAAAGGCCAAACGAGCAAAAAATATGGCGGAAGTGTCCAATGGCTTAAAGATTCAAATATCGTGAATGCTTGCTATAACGTGCATGAACCATATTTGCCTTTAATGGCGAATGCCAATGAAAATCAATATAAGTTGTATATTAATGACACCGGTTTACTATGCGCCATGTATGGATTCGAAACAAAAAAGCAATCCTAGAAAACACCATAAAAGGGAATGCAAAAGGTGGCATTTACGAGAACATTATTGCTGAAACATTAGTGAAAAAGGGTTATTCCCTATATTATTACAAACCAGATGAGTCAAATGAACTCGAATTCTTGATTGAAAAAAATGGAGAAGTTATCCCGATTGAGGTTAAAGCAGGTAACACTGTAACGAAATCGCTAAATAATTTTATCAAAACATATCGGCCATCTATTGCCTATAAAATTGTTGATGGCAACTTAGAAATAAATGATAAAAAGTTAACAATGCCTCACTACATGGCTATGTTCATTTGAGGTGACATAGTCACATAATTCTTTTGTCAAACAATTTCCGAATCAAAAAGCAAAGCTTATTAATCTTCGTCTTTTTCTTTCTTTGGACGATAAACGTAACGAACATATTCATAATTATCCAAAGAACCAGAAACATCGACCATGAAATTATGGACTTGTTCCCTTAGATCGTGGGCGCGTTCTCCTAAAGGAAGGGTGGTATCTGGATAAATCGGAGCGCTAATATGAGTAACAATCTTTGGAGGAAGCTTGCGGAATATCTTACGCTTTTTATAGGTATTGCAAAATGCGACCACTGGCGCGTTTAATTGAGCAGGATAAGTAAAACTTGCATCGGGAAAATCACGAATCAAGGTCGCATAAGGCCAAATGTGGGCTTCAGGATAAATGAGGATTACCCCACCTTTTTTATAATAATATTCCACCGCTTCTAAGAAATTTTGCGCTTGCTTTGGAGAAGAAGGAATAGGCAATGCCCCAAGCATCGTCACAAGCGTCTTTAGCCCAGGAATACTTACGGTTTCTTGTGAGCAAACCGTAAAGACACGTTTATGGTTAGCAATAGTTCCGTGCGGAATAATACCATCGGCTTCTTGCGTATGGTTGCCATACAAAAAATATCCACCATGGATACGGGCTCTTTTTAAACGTTTTTTTCCAGCTGCATGCGTATTCCAAATAAGTTTTGAATAGATCCAAGCAACGGGAATCGCAATAAGTCGATATAGTAAGCACGAAAAGAAACGCGTAAGAAAATTTCTTTTATTGAGGTATTTGAAATTATCAGAAAGAGGTTTTCTTTTGATTTTCCGTTTTGCGAAGTCATCGTTATTGAGGTCGCTATAATAAATAACGCGTTTTTTGCTCATGCGTCCCATTTTACACAAATTGAAACGCTAAAGAAATGTTATAAAAGCGAATTTCTAAAGCGTTTTGAAACAAAAGTACCTTAAAGATAGCTAAAATTCATTTCGGAGGAAAATAGACAAATGGCAAAAAGAATCTTAATCGCCTATTTCTCACATGGAGGGGAAAACTTAATCGATGACAAAGTCGTCAATATCGGAATGGAAGGAAACACTGCAAAAGCAGCGAAAATCCTTGAAAAACAATTAATTGATGGGGGATTTGCCGCGGATTTATACGAAATATCGCCTTTAGAACCCTATTCTTTCTTTTACACAATGGTCGCAAATCAAGCTAGAGAAGAAAAAGAAAAATCTAGCTATCCAAAATTAGTCCTTGGTCCAAAGAATTTTAACGACTACGATACGATCTTTTTAGGTTATCCTAACTGGTGGGGAAGTTGCCCTCGCCTCATCAATTCTTTCTTAAAAGAACATGATTTTAAGGGAAAACTCGTTATTCCTTTCGTAACGCATGGCGGACAGCTTTTCTTATATAGCTTAGAAGACATTCAGCATGAAATCCCTGGCGTTAAGGTCAAGGAAGGGTTTGCCATTTACGCAAATTATATGGAAAACGCCCCGCTTATCATCAAGAACTGGATCGCTGAAAATCTTGGTCTTCTAAAATAAGAGGTTCCATCGAAAAGATAAAAACTCCTGAATCATCAGGAGCAATTGCCGAGTGGTTGCGGGGGGTGGATTTGAACCACCGACCTCCAGGTTATGGGCCTGGCAGGCTACCAGGCTGCCCTACCCCGCGATAGATTTTCGGCTCGACTATCTTATACACAAGTGAAGGGAAAAACAAGGGAGAACTTATTTTCTACATAAAGGCCAAGAAAACAAACGGTGGATTCCCTCTCTTTTTAGCATATGAAAGAACCAAAATTAACGTAAAAGCACATTGCTATCTTAAATTATAAATGGCTTTCGGCGTCCTTTTCTTTTTTGAGGCAAGTTTCATTATCCTTTTGGTGACGAATTTCTAATTCCTTGAGAATTTGATTGTGTTCCTTTTCGCTGATTCTATAGCCAAAGCGAATCGTCAGGAATTCCCCGACTAAGCAAATAAGAATTGAGCCAATGAACCAAGCGGCAAAGGCAATTTTCATTTCATTGGAAATGCTATTAAAGGCAGTAGAAATTAGTTCGCTAGCCTCGCTAGCCTCTACTAAACCTGCTTCGCGTTTCTGGTTAGCTTCATTCACCGCGTCCAACGTGAGATAAACGCCACTTGCCACAATCGCAATGCTATAAAGGCCTTTTTCTAAAGCCCCAGCAAGCTTTGAATCAAGAGGACGCCACGCAAACGCGACCGCTTCTTTTCTTTCACCGAATTTCCATTCGTTATAATCAATCGAATCTTGAAGCAAAACAAGCTGCACCAAATACATAATGCCTAAGGCCATTGAGAAAAAGAATGTCGGAATGAAAACAAGCCACCCTGTGCCATTAAAAGGGTTGAGCAAAGAAGTTCCACTAAAGAAAGTAGGCTCGCTATAAGCGATAGGCTTATCGCTAAAAAGAGGGACACCAATTAAGAAAAATAGAAGGAAACAAGAAATGCAGGTGTAGAACCCTACGCGCATAATCGTCATATAAGAGAAACGTTTTGCAATCGTAGGATAAAGGATTTGCGAGGATAATGCCCCTAAAACATAGAAAGCTAGAAACCAAACCGCAACCGCCCCTCCAAGTTGAATACCTCCATATGTGAAGTAGAAATAGTCATAGCCAAATCCCATGGTGATATTGCCTAATAAGTAATAGAAAAAGATGGAAATAACTACCATTCGTAATGGCTTGCTTTGTTTAAACACTTTGAATAGATCGAAGAATTTCGTCTCTTTCGAGATTGCTTCTTGCACCAAATCACGTTCATGTTCTTTGCAAAAGAAATAGACGAGGAGTTGGGAAAGCAAAAAGAGAATGGTTGTTGGAATAGCGATGTAGCCAAAAAGACGATAATTATTCGAGCCATCCCCTTGTAGTAGAACGACAAGAACATTCATTCCGATATTACCTAGCATCGCCGCGATAGAAACTAGGGCGGTGAGTTTTTTCCGTTCCCCTTCTTCGCTCGTTAAACTCGGTAACATCGCCCAATATGCGATATCATTCATGGTAAACGTGAAGTCCCAAAGGAAATAATAGACTCCAAACATGGCGACAAACCACCATCCACGCGGTTCAAAAAGGAACATTGAAAGGACCACTAAGCTAGTTCCGATTGCCCCTAATAAAATCCAGGGGCGATATTTCCCGCTTTTAAAGTGGCAGCGTTCAACAATAAAAGACATGATTGGATCATTGAATCCGTCCCAAATTAGAAGTAACGCAAAGATGATCGAAATGGTCGAAAGCTGCTGAAGATATTCTTGGCCAGTTCCAAGTAAACCGCTAGTTTTAGCGAACGTTAAATAGAAACCAGAAACTAGAATCGTACAGGCATCACGGAAAATACCAGAAAAAGAATAGATAATACCAGTCGCTTTTGGGACATGATTCCCAGAAAACGTCCCTGCCGTTAGTCCATCTTTTTTTCGTTTTCCCCAATGCATCATTTTCGCGAAGATACTATACAAGGTTTTGAAGCAAATTCCTCAAAATATCGTCATCATTTACCAACGATTGAATACTTTTTCGGCAAAACCGATGACATTCCTGATTTCAATTTTCTTGTCGTTTAGGGAAAAATAGCCATTCCATTTTCCGAATACTTGGTGCTGATCGCTCACGAAAAATAAAAGATTTGCTCCACCATGTCTATCTAAAATTGGCGTAAATTCTAAATGGATATCGCCATTACGCGAAGTGACTAACCAAGGAGAAAGAAAATCGTCTTTTCCTTTTTTCTTAGGAATAAGAAAGGTGACATCGCGCAATTTATAGGCGTTTTGGTTCACGAAAAGCACGTTTTCACTAGCCTTAGAAGTGTCGCCAAAACCATATCCTAAATTCCATCCAATGACCTCGTTTCCGATTTTGCTAGATAAGCTACTCCAATACCAAGTATTTTGGTAAGTCCATACCCCTCTCCCCCAATCAAGAACGCCATAGCTATCTTTGGAGAAATCAATATATTTCTCGCCGAGTTTTGCGTAACCATGTGCCTCGAGATTATTGATTTTTTGATTGTAATAAAAGTGACGTTTCTTATAAAAAGGAGTCGCAATTACCATCGATTTATCACTCATTTCTTTTAAGGAAATATCCACTTTAAGTTCTTCACCCCATTTTCCGAATTTTGGAAAAACGCAATAAATATGACGAATTCCTTCTTCATGAACGAATTTCATGGTCACTTTTTTATCGAGATAAAGCGTGTCACCGCATACGGAAGAAGAAGGCAAATTTCTTTTTCCATTACTAAAAGGACGGGTGACCATCTTCTCTAAATAAGTTCCGCTCGTAAAATCAAGTAAACTCACAGAAGCTAAATCCATATAACTATTGTCGGCGATCGTTAAAGCAATGCCGCGTTCTTGATTACCAATGTAATAATAGTCCCATTCTTTAATGCGCGACTTATTGGCCTTGATTGAAGAACGGCGATATTCCTTAATTAGAGAAAACGAATAACCGGCTTCCACTAAATTTCCTTCTTCATTTAATAAAGGCCCCTTCGACAATAAATGCTCTTTTTGTTCCATGAATAAATTTTAAACGTTTTTCATAGCTTTTTTAAGCCATTACAGATGGTAGGAAAGAGAAAGCGGTGCTAAAATTTCTCCGCTTATGGATGAAAGAGAAAAAAATGCGACTATCACTAAAAAAGAGAACTGGCAAAGTTCTTTAGTAAGAAGCATATGCCAAATCGGAATGTTCACCGCCTTAATGTGCGTGCTTTCCCCTCTATCGATCCCGATTGGACCAGTCCCTATCACTTTAGCAACTTTAGTTTTATATATCATCGGCGCAGTGTTTGATTGGAAAATCGCCTGTCTCATTGTTGCTTCTTATTTATTATTAGGCACAGTGGGTTTACCTGTCTTTTCTTCTTTCCAAGGGGGATTTCAAGTCATACTTGGGCCAACCGGAGGCTTTCTAATCGGATATTTGCCATGCGTATTTCTCGAATCGTTTTTTTTGAAAAAGCGAGCCAACCAAAAATGGTTCTATCCACTTCTTATGATAATCGGAACGATTGTTCTATATTCTATCGGAACGATTTGGCTAGTTATCTATAGTAATTATGAGGTTTCTAAAGCTCTCATGGTCGCAGTTGTCCCGTTCTTACTTGGCGATACGCTAAAAATTGCTTTAGCTTCCATTGCGAGCATTCGCATTCGACCCCTTTTGAACCAACTTCATTAAGGAAAGCGATGCCTTATTTCGACGCTTCTAAGGAGCGTCTTTTCTTTTTTAAGAAAGTTCTACTTAGACAAGAAATAAAAGGTGTACAATGGGAGGGATTTCGAAAAAATTTACCTTGAACCAACGAGGAGGAAAAAATATGGGAGTAAAAATCGTCGATACAGCATTACGCGACGGTTCGCAATCACTTCTAGCAACTCGATTAACAACCGAGGAAATTTTGCGCGTTGCACCGTTACTAGATAAGGCGGGTTATTACGCGCTTGAAGTGTGGGGCGGAGCAACTTTTGACGCTTGCTTACGCTTCTTAGACGAAGATCCTTGGGAAAGACTTCGTGCCATCAGAAAAGCATGCCCAAACACAAAACTTCAGATGCTTTTCCGCGGTCAAAACATTTTAGGTTATCACCACTACCCCGATGATATCGTTGAGAAGTTCGTTGAGAAATCTCTAGCTAACGGCATCGATATTATCCGTGTCTTTGACGCGTTAAACGATGTCCGCAATTTAAAATCCGCGGTCGATGCTTGCAAAAAATATGGCGGGCACTGCCAAATTGCGCTTTCTTACACCACTAGCCCAGTTCATACAGTTGCTTATTATGTTGACCTTGCTAAAGAAGTCGAAAAGATGGGTGCCGATAGCCTTTGCATCAAAGATATGGCCGGTGTTTTATTACCGGAAGACGCCTATAAACTCATCCGCGAGCTCAAGAAAGGAACAAACCTCCCAATTGAACTTCATAGTCACTGCACAGGCGGCATTTGCCAATTGACTTATCGCCGCGCGATTGAAGCTGGTGTCGACATTATCGATACTGCCTTATCTCCATTATCTGGAGGTACTTCTCAACCAGCGACTGAAGCATTCAATTATGCCTTAAAAGGAACAAAATACGATCCAAAACTCAAGCAAGATATGCTTGACCAAGCTGCATCAATCCTTTCTCCAATCAAAGAGAAATACCTTAAAAACGGCATCTTGAAACCAAAGGCGCTTTCTTGCAATCCTAGCATTTTAAAATACCAAGTCCCAGGTGGCATGCTATCTAACCTCATGAGCCAACTTGAAAAGCAAGGTGCGATGGATAAATACGATGAGGTTCTCAAAGAAGTCCCAAGAGTTCGTAAAGATTTAGGGTATCCGCCACTTGTCACCCCACTTTCACAAATGGTTGGTACGCAAGCGGTGATGAATGTCATCACTGGCGAACGCTACAAGATGGTGCCAAAAGAAATTAAGGACTATCTCCATGGCTTATACGGAAAAGCCCCAGCACCTGTTGATCCGAAAATTCAAAAGAAGATTATTGGTGATGACCCAGTCATTACGTATCGCCCAGCCGATAAACTAGCCCCAGAATTTGAAAAGCTTAAAAAGGAATATCGCAAAATTGCAAAATGCGATGAAGACGTTTTGTCAATTGCCTTGTTTGAGCAAACCGCGATTTCTTTCTTGAAACGCAAATACGGGTTGGAGGCGGAGAGTTTCTCCGTTAGCTTATGATTCTTCCATTATTAGCTGACGCTTCAACTAGCGCAAGCAGTGAAGCATCCTCCCACTTATGGGAAGTAAATGGGTTTGGAGACGCGGCTTTGCTCTCACTACTATGCATACTCATGGTCTTTGTAGTCTTAATTGTGATTACCTTGATCATGGAAGCGCTTAATCACATTCGTGCCTTAGACGTCAAAGAGAATGTCGTCATGGCGGATGGTACGAAAGTCGATGATAACATGATGGCGGCGATTCTTGTCGCTTCTATCGATTATCGAAAAGAGAACAAAGAAGATTTTAAAGTCGTCAGTTGCAAATGCATCGATGAGGAGAAGAAAAAATGAGAATCTATAAAGTTAAAGTCAACGGTAAAACCTACGAAGTCAAAATCATGTCGGTCTCAGAAACTGAGCCATTAGAAGTCAAAACCGTTAAAGCCAGTGCACCGACTACTAAAAAAGAAGAGCCAACTCAAAAAGTTCCTGCTGCTACTTCCCTAACTGGTGGCACGCCAATCAATTCCCCAATGCAAGGGAATATCCTTGATGTTAAGGTAAAAGTTGGCGATAGCGTAAAGGCTGGCGACAATTTATTCATCCTAGAAGCAATGAAACTTGAGAACGAAATCAAGGCTCCTAGAGATGGAAAAATCGCTTCTATTGCCGTTAATAAAGGGCAAACAGTCAATGCGAATGACGTTTTAGCTACCTTGGAGTAAACCATGAGCACGCTAGTCTATAATGATGTCGGAGCTTTCTTCAAAGGGTTTTGGGAAAGCACTGGCATTGCGCAATTCTTCGTCGATGGTGGCTGGAAAAGCATCATCATGATTCTTATTGCGCTTCTATTACTCTACTTAGCCATCTTTAAAGAAGCGGAACCGTATTTGCTCATTCCTATGGGCATTGGGATGCTACTTGCAAACTTGCCCTTATCGGGAGTCATGGATCCAATTTACGCAAAAGAATCCACTTATACGACTTATACAGGACTACTCGGCTTATTCTACCCAAACGGTGAAACAGTTACGCGTATTACTGGATATTCTGGATTATTAGGTGTGCTCTATAAAGGGATTCAATACGAAATCTATCCTTGTTTAATCTTCTTAGGAATTGGCGCGACGACCGACTTTGGTCCGCTTATCGCTAATCCAAAGACAATGATACTTGGAGCAGCTGCCCAAATCGGCATCTTCGCTACTTTCTTACTTGCAATCCCTTGTGGTTTTACCCCTCAACAAGCCGCTTCGATTGGAATTATCGGCGGTGCGGATGGACCTACTGCAATTCTAACCACCACAAAGCTTGCGCCAGAATTACTCTCTTCTATCGCAATTGCGGCTTATTCCTATATGGCACTCGTGCCATTTATCCAACCTCCAGTTATTCGTCTTCTTACCACGAAAAAGGAAAGAAGAATTCACATGGAGATGCCTAAACCCGTCTCGAAAACAAAGAAGATTCTCTTCCCGATTATCGTTACGGTTGTTGTCACCCTCATTGTTCCAAGTTGCGCTCCGCTTATTGGTTGCTTAATGTTTGGTAACCTCATCAAAGAAAGCGGCGTCGTACCAAAATTAGTCGAAAATGCCTCGAACGCACTTCTATATTGCGTCACGATCCTCCTTGGATTAACCGTTGGCGCTACCGCAAGTGCCGCTAACTTCCTTACACCAAAAACGCTTATCATCTTTGGCTTAGGAATCTGCGCGTTTATTCTTGCAACAGCAGGCGGAGTCCTCATTGGTAAACTCATGTGCTGGATTTCGAAAGGCAAGATCAACCCAATGATTGGCGCAGCAGGAGTTTCTGCCGTCCCAATGGCCGCACGTGTTGTCCAAAAAGAAGGCATCAGAGAAGACCCAAGCAACTTCTTGCTCATGCACGCGATGGGCCCAAATGTCGCTGGGGTCATCGGCTCAGCGGTTGCGGCTGGCTTACTCATTATGTTATTAGGTTAAGTTTATGAATCACGTTTATCTTTCTTTCCCTTCTCTTACTTCTACAAACGATTATTTAAAAGATCACTATTCTTCTTTAGATAATGGAACGGTTGTATCGACAAAGCATCAAACTAGGGGGAAAGGAAGGTTAGGTCGCACTTGGGTAGATGAAGAAGGGGCACTACTCTTCTCCTTCTTACTAAAAGGCGATGAATACGAATCGTTTCTCTCTTTCTTGCCACTACTAGCAGGTGCTGCAATGGAAGAAGCCCTCTTAGATGAAGGGGTAGAAACAGAAATCAAATGGCCTAACGACATTATTCTCAACGATAAGAAATGCTGTGGAATCCTTCTAGAAGCGATTTCTGACTCAAAGTTACAGGCTCTAGTAGTCGGAATCGGTCTCAATCTCAATAATGAATCATTCCCACGTGAGCTAGGCTCCGCTACATCTTTATATCTAGAGACTGGTAAGCATTACGATAAGAAAAGCATCATGCAAAAATTCTTAGGACATTTCGATGAATTACTCGCTAAGCAAAAGCAAGGCGATTCCGCCTATTTCACGATTCTAAAAGAGCACGATTACTTAAAAGGGAAAGAACTGCTCCTCAACTACTATGGGGAAAATAAGCATGTCACTTCCTTAGGCATAAACGAAAAGGGTGCTCTAAAGGTCAAAAACGAAAGCGGAAAAACAATTACGGTTACTTCTGGTGAAGCGACGATTGTCAAAGATCAATCGCTAAACTAGAGCAATAAATAAAAGAAAGGAACTTGTTTAACAAGAAAAATCATGAAACCTCTTGATTTAGAAGCTTACGGCATTAAAGGTGCCAAAGAAATCGTCTACAATCCTTCTTACGAACAGTTATTCGAAGAAGAAACGAAGCCAGAACTTGTTGGCTATGAAAAAGGACAAGTCACAGAACTCGGCGCCGTCAACGTTATGACGGGCGTATTCACTGGCCGTTCCCCAAAAGATAAATACATCGTCGTCGACAAAAACTCTGAAAACACCGTTTGGTGGGATTCGGAAAGTTATCATAACGATAACCACAAAATGAGCGAAGAAACCTGGAAAAAGGTCAAAGAGCTCGCTTTAAAAGAGCTTTCCAACAAACGCTTATTCGTCGTTGATGCCTTCTGTGGTGCCAACAAAGATACCCGTATGGCAGTTCGTTTTGTTGTGGAAGTTGCTTGGCAAGCCCACTTCATTCGCAACATGTTCATCCGCCCAAGCGAAGAAGAATTAGCGAATTTCAAGCCGGATTTTGTTGTCTACAACGCTTCCAAAGCAAAAGTCAGCAACTACCAAGAACTCGGCCTTCATAGCGAGACATGCGTCGCTTTCAATATCACTAGCCGCGAACAAGTCATTTTGAATACTTGGTATGGCGGAGAGATGAAGAAAGGTATGTTCTCCATGATGAACTACTATCTCCCTCTTAAAGGAATGGCGTCCATGCATTGCTCCGCGAATACGGACTTAAATGGCGAAAATACCGCGATTTTCTTCGGTTTATCCGGAACTGGCAAAACCACTCTTTCCACCGATCCAAAGCGTCTACTCATCGGCGATGATGAACATGGTTGGGACGATAACGGCGTCTTCAATTTTGAGGGCGGATGCTATGCAAAAGTCATCAATCTCGACAAAGATAGCGAACCAGACATCTATAATGCGATTAAGCGCGATGCTTTATTAGAAAACGTCACCGTTAATAAAGACGGAAAGATTGATTTTGCGGATAAATCCGTCACGGAAAATACCCGTGTCTCTTATCCGATCTATCACATCAAGAACATCGTTAAGCCGATTAGTCACGGGCCTGCCGCGAAAAACGTTATCTTCCTAAGCGCGGATGCATTCGGCGTTCTCCCACCGGTTTCGATTCTCACTCCAGAACAAACTCAATACTATTTCCTTTCTGGCTTCACCGCAAAACTAGCAGGTACGGAAAGAGGAATCACCACTCCTACTCCAACATTCTCCGCTTGCTTTGGCCAAGCCTTCCTAGAGCTCCATCCAACCAAATACGCCAAAGAGCTCGTGAAGAAGATGCAAAAGAGTGGCGCAAAAGCCTATCTAGTCAATACGGGATGGAATGGCTCAGGAAAGCGTATTTCTATCAAAGACACACGCGGTATCATCGACGCGATTCTAAGTGGAGCAATCTTAAATGCCCCAACCAAGAAGATTCCTTACTTTGATTTCGAAGTGCCAACCGCTCTTCCAGGAGTTGATCCTTCAATTCTTGATCCTCGCGATACATATAGCGATTCTCACACTTGGGAAGAAAAGGCCATCGACCTTGCTTCTCGTTTCCAAAAGAACTTTGTCAAATACGAATCTAACGAAGCTGGAAAAGCCCTTGTTAACGCTGGACCAAAGCTCAAATAAAAGGAAATCTATGTTCTTATGCCCCTCTTTTAGAGGGGTTTTCTTTTAAAGCCGAAGTAAATTGTTTGCTATCTAAATCAATAGAAAAAACGGTTATCGATAAATGCTTCGTGTTCATAAAAATCATTCCTAATTTGCGTATGAAAGAAGAAATTTGTTGTCCTTTTTATCACGTTTACGAAAAGAAAAGTTTCTTTCTACCTCAATGAACTGGAAAGCTTTAAAATAGACGTATGGACATCATTGAAGTCACGGACTCATTGTTCTCTTCCTTTCTTCCAAAGCGAAAGGAAAACACTTCTAAATTCGATTATGGAAGAGCGACCATTATCGGAGGGTCTTTAGATTATGGAGGAGCCCCTCTATTATCCTTGGCTTCTTTAGGTGCGCTTAGGATGGGTGTAGGGTTCGCTACCCTTTACGTCCCCGCTCCTCTTTATGAAATTTATATTGGGAGAAACCCGCAGATTATCGTTCACCCCTTCCCCACAAAAGATGGCAATATCGCTTATGATGAAGCTATTCTTGAGAAAATCACAAAAGAATCCACTTCTATCGCAATCGGAATGGGCGTAACTGGATTTAAGCAATGTGAAAAGATTTTAGAGTATTTGCTTAGCAATTATCATGGTTCACTAATCGTTGACGCAGGAGCGTTAACCGCTTTAGCGAGTATAAATCCCATAAAATTACGTAATCCATCTTGTAGTCTCATTCTTACCCCACATACGGGAGAATTTTCGCGTTTAACGCATATCGAACGAAAAGAAATCGAAAAACACCCCATAGAGACACTTCTATCCTATGTATCCGACAAAAAAATCACCGTCTTACTAAAAGGACACACAACTTATGTCGCGAATAACGAAGAAATATATTCTTCAACATTCGGTAATACCGGTTTGTCCAAAGCAGGATCAGGTGATTTATTAAGTGGAATATTATGCGGCATCTTTGCGCAAAACATCGCTTCATCAATACCAAAAAAGGCGGCCTTTTGTTCTTATTTATTAGGAAAAAGCGCAGATTTATTACTTAAAAATGAAAGTGAATATTCCATAATCACGGATGATATTATCGCTACTTTACCTAACGTCCTACTACCTTGCGTCAGCAAATAAATATCTCGAAAAGAAGAAGTTAGAGAATTAGGAATCATTATTTTCGTTTTGAATAGGAATCATAATTCTTCACCCTCTTACCTTTACAAGACACTTTCTTGCTATCTTGATCTTTGAAAGGATCTAAACATCCGTTCCTATCCGCAACCACTTAATCTCAAGCCGTATTATCATCTCAGGAGTACGTGCTTTTAAAGAAGGATATCTTTAACGCTTACAATGTAGTAAATAAAAAAGCAAAAGAAAACACGGCTTACACCGTGCTTGATTTTCGATGGCGGAGAAATGGGGATTCGAACCCCAGCTGGGTGTGACCCCACTGCCGGTTTTCAAGACCAGTCCCTTCAGCCACTTGGGTATTTCTCCGTGCGAATTGGTGGACCATGATGGGTTTGAACCATCGACCCCACCCTTATAAGGGGTGTGCTCTAACCACTGCGCTAATGGTCCGTAAAACGCTTTGCTATTATAGCGAGTCGTAAACGCAAGAAAAAGTAGAAGCGTTACTTAATTACGATATTTTCGTTTAAAACTTTCTCTTTTCTGAAACATAAACCACTATAGGCGTAAATAATCGCAGCAAGAACAACAAAAATAGCGCTCACAATGCACATGGCAAGTTTGCTCGCCTCATATAGCCACCCATATAAGAACGATCCAAGGAAAGCAAAAACGCCATAAACCATTTCATACATTCCAAATGAAGTGGCTCTACCCCCTTTCGGCGATAATGAAGCAGCAGCACTTTTGATGGAAGTCTCTTTTGCGCCGATTTCCATTCCCCAAAGGGCTAAACCCACAAAGATTGCCCAGGTAGAAGGAATTAAGAAGACAAAGAAAGAATAAAAAGCCGTTAATACACTAGAAACAACAATGGTTTTAAAACCAAGCTTATCATATAAAATTCCAAATATCGCCGCAGAAAATGCATCAATTAGCATAGCGTAGCTATATAGAAGAGGAAGTTGATCTAGAGTTAAACTAATAAGACCTTCGCTAGATAGATGTACCATATGTTTGCTTAATAAGGTGTAGGAATCTTCAAATCCTAATGCGAGTAAGCCAGTTGCGACAAGAAATAAAATGAAAGATTCTTTTGCTAAAAAAGAGGTGGAATCGGTCGCTTTTTCTTTTTCAAGTTTTTCAGGATGCGGAAAAAGGATGCGAGCAACAATCACTAATGAGAAGCAAATCACAGCTGGTACCGCTAAAAAGGCGAATCCCATGATAAATTTATCGTATTCGCCAAAATTACTCTTCCATGTATAAACCGCAGTCAAAATAAGAGGACCGACACACGCGCCAATTTGATCAAGGATTTCATTGAAAGCAAACGTTTTGCCAACTCCCCGAGAATAAGCCGCGAAAGAAGTAATAGTGTCACGAGCTGGCTTTTTGATGGCTTTTGCGATGCGCTCAAAAAGAATTAAGGCGACAGCCCATCCCCAACCACCATTAGGCACTAAAGCAAGCAAAGGAACACTCGATAAATCTAATAAGTAACCAATAATAGTAATCGGCCAATAGGCTTTCGTTTTATCGGTAATCCAACCCGTTATAAAACGTAATCCATATCCAAGTAAGGCAGCAGCTCCTCCGACAATAGAAACCACCATCGTATCTGCGCCTAAAAAAGAGATAAAAGCACCGCTCATACTGCTAGCGCCTTCATGGGTCACGTCACTAAAGCAGCTCACAATCGCCATTAATATGATAAGAGCGAGCGCTCTATCGAAATGCTTATCAATTTTCTTTTCATTATCCATGCGGACCATTATAGCCGTCAATTCCATACACGGAGTGAGAAAGAATGCAAAAATGAGTTTTTTGAAATATCGATGTTTAATTCTAAACTAATAGAAAGGTAATTCTTTTCCTTAATGAGGTAAGACTCTATACTTTACGAATTTCATCAAAATGATAAAAATCATGAAAAGGCCGCATGGGAGCGGCCATTTTCACACATATAAGAATTTAGCAAACTACTTATTAGTAGCTTTATTCATTCTTACCCACATAGCCGGTCGGACGCAGCCACGTCCAAGCACGCCTTCATAAGTGGTACGTCTATTCTCGTCTGACAATTTTTTCATGTCAACGATACCATCGGTGCCGACAGTTGATCTTTCGTCTATTCCACTAAGAGTGCGGGTATCCCAAGTGCCAGTTCCATCAGTGGTATTTTGGTAAGAGCCCATTGCCAAAGCGTAGTCTGTCGGTAGAGCCGTTCTATCCTCGTCTGACTTGAAGAAAGCAGCGCATTCGTCATTGCTTAATAAGAAGACACGATCGCGATATTGAGGGAAGTCGATAACGTTCTTATCCCATTCTGTATGCCAAGAGCGATCAAAATTCGACTTGGTGATAGGTTTGTCCTCAAATCCCTCTCCATTAGGACCAAAAGGTTCGAGAGGATAAGAAGTATACGAATCGGGTCGAGTAGTAGGATCACCTTCACTGCGACAAGTTTCGAGAGGAAATGGAACTATATTGTAAAGCTGAGTTGAGGAAAAACTCATTTGTCCCAAAATGCCAATTTTTTCATTGAGCTTACTAGGATGGTAGCCACTATCGTGCGCCATTTTCGTGCTCATTAGCCTCTCGAATTTCTCTACGCTAAGTTTATTCGTCTGCAATCCATGATTGCTCGCCTCATCAATCACACGCTCCTTATAAGAATTCCATTCCGTAATGTGCGGGAACATCCATTTTAATTTTCTAAAAATACTTTTGCTAGAATAGCCATTGAACCAGGCTCTTCTTCTAGAATAGAAATATGTGCCAATAGAGACGCGGCCATCTGCGCCGCCGAGAAGATCGGGCTTTTCATCATAAATATCTTCTAATGACCCGGTTTTTATGCATTTTTCCCGATAGTTTTTGTAGTCACCTATATTATTGGAAGTAAAAAGTTTCCCCTTAATAATTTCTTTCTGTTTTGTTGCATACCAATAGGTTGATTCCAATTTCAAATCATCGTATTCATTGACGAAAAGCAATTTTTTGGGCGTTATCAAGGAATAGTCGCCAACCGTTTTGAGGGTTCTCCACTCAATGGGTTTAACTTCGAACCAATAGCGTTTCCCATCTTCGAATTTGGCCTTGCTTTCTAAAGTCATGATGGTTGAGCTATAGGGATGAGCAATCGCATAACGGTATTCTTTATTTCGGAAGACGTAATTCCCGTCTTCGTTCGTGCTCATTGTCTTATCCGCAGCAATGGCGTCTAAACTCTTAATGATTCCCGAATCCGTAACGAGCGTTTGTGGTACGCGACCGAAGTTGGAAAAATCGACCGGTTTTAAGAATTCTGGACCGACCTCCCCCAATCGATCAGTTTTTGGTTCTGGGTAAAAATCAAAAACGGAACCTTGACGATAATCATGATTAAATCCAGGGTTCAGGCCTTGCGTTTTAATCCGATAGAACTCTTTCCCGAAAAGCTCTTCCGGGGTGGACGCATAAATCGACCCAGTTCCCCATGTTTTGGCGACGTATTGGAAATCGAAGTCGCTAGAGCTAGGAACATTGATTTCCTCTCCACCATAACCGATAACCGTTTTTGCAAGTTCCTCATCGTCTCTAGACAAGCGACTGGCTTCCCTTAGTTTTGAGATTAAGTCTGGCAAGGCGCTATAGGCTTGCTCAGTCGAAACAGAACCCATGTCGAAAGGTTTGCCATATTCAACGTTAATGTTGTGCGTTATATCAAATTCGCTAAAAGGTGCGTGGAAATTGAGGCGAAGAGGATAGGCGTCGTATTTGGCGTAAATGTCAGTCGGACAGTTGATATGAAAGGTTTTAAAATTCCAAGGTTTCGTTAATTTCGCGTCTTCATACCAACCATAGAACTTTTTTATCGCACGCGGATAGTTGCTATTTTTCTCTTTGTTTGGTTCGTCAACTAAGTTGCCCCCTTCAACTTCTAGTGTGATGGGATTAGCAGTCCCGAAATAGAAACGGACGGGGTAAGTGGTTTTCTTGCTTGGCTCAACCGGGGAGCGAATAGGCTCTTCGGGGCTTATCTTCTCCGGGGCTTTCGGCTCGGACTTCTCCGTCTCCGTCTTTGACGAGGCGCTAGAGCCATCGCCCATAGAAGCCTTCAAGCGGCTAGCTGAGGGGGTAGGCGCATCCGATGGGGAACACCCGCTAATGGCGGCGACGATGAAGGCCGGCGCGAAGAGTAAATAGCAAGCCGCCTTCGCAAAGCGGCACAAAGCCGGCCTTTTCTCTAAAACTTTCTTTTCCATAAAACATTTTCTCCTTGTTATATAGTGTTATGTAATGGGGAAGAACCCTTTGTCTTAACCCACATTCCAAAGCGAACGCAGCCACGTTTAACTAACTCCTCATAGCCACTACCAGGTACGTAGGTTGAATTGAAGGCGCCATCCGCCCGAATATAAGACCTCTCATCTTTACTATGGACAGTGCGAGTTTCCCATTCGCCAGCCCCATTTACGGGATCTTGATAAGCCCCCATCGCTAAGGCATAGTCTGTAGGGTAAGCGACCCTATCTTCGTTAGACTCAAAGAAAGCCATAGCCTCAGCATCACTTAATAGGAAAACCCTATCGCGATATTCTGGGCGTTTATGATTGCCTTTTTGCCATTCTTCCGACCATAAATACAATGGATTTTCCCAAAATGAAGTCGATTTAGGTTTAGATAAGTTATATGGCGTATACGGTGTATCGTTAACGCAATCCGCAGTGAGAGATTCCCTGCCATCCTTTTTTAGGGTTTGCTCATGTGGGTTAAGACCACTAGTGGGGCAAGTATCGATTGGATATGGCATGATTCTAAGTAGCTCGGAATCCTTAAGGCACATAACTCCCAAAATACCGAGTTCCTCGCGGAGAGAAGAAACATGATAGCCACTATCGTGAAGAGGGGTTTTCTCCCTAGCGTTTACGGCTTCAAGTCCTTTCCCCTTTAGCGAATTCTTTACCGGATTTGACCATTTTAGGAATTTGGGCGTAGAAGAATACCCATTAAGCCAATGCCTTCTAAGAGAATGAATATAAGTTGCTCTAGGCAAAGTGCGCGCACGAAGATTCGGGGTAGATAAAGCGGTACTAGCCGACTCTTTCTCGTCATCCGCAAGATTCTTTTTAAATTCATCGATTCTATCTGCCATCGCGTAAAAAGTAGAATCATCTCCTTGCGAACCATTTCGATCCAAACCGTATTCATTGACAAAAAGCAATTTCTTGGGCGTTATCAAGGAATAGTCACCAACCGTTTTGAGGACTCTCCACTCAATTGGCTTGACTTCAAACCAATAACGCTTCCCATCCTCAAATTTGGCATTAGTGTCTTCCGTCAACACGCTATCATTATAAGGATGGGCGATTGCGTAACGGTATTCCTTGCCTTGAAACACATAATTGCCATCATCATTAGGATGAAATTCCCGTTCGATTAATCCATCCAAACTTTGGCTAAGGGCATCTTCAGTTACAAGAGTCTGCGGCATTTTCCCAAAATTAGACAAATCAATCGGTTCTCTAGTGTCTCTACGAATCTTGCTTACGCCAGGAACTTGAAAATCAATGCTATCTTGATAAAAGTCAAAGACGCTCCCTTCCGGATAATCATAAGTAATGACCCCGTGTTTAGACCCTTGTACTTTGATTCGGTAAAATTCTTTCCCGAAAAGTTCTTCCGGGGAGGAAGCGTAAACCGAACCCGTTCCCCTTGATTTGGCGACGTATTCGAAATCGGTTTTTTGGTGATGCTGTTTAATCTTGGCTCCACCATAATCATAATCAACAACCTCCTCAAACTCGCCATTTGGGAGTTCCCTAACTAGTGTCCCCCAATTTCTTCGAGAAGGTTCGTCTTTCGAGTAGGACACCATTTCTTGATATTTAGGCAAATTGGAGAAGGCACGCGATAACTGCATGAAGCCAGAATCAAAATATTTCCCGTATTCAACATCCATCGCATAAGTAATGTCATAGGCGCTATAAGGCGCATGAAGGGCAATATGAAGAGGGTGGGCATCGTATTTTGCATAAATGTTTGTCGGGCCATGGATATTAAAATCGTTGAACCTCCACTCGCGCGTCAAAGCCATATCTTCGTACCAACCTTGGAGGCTTTTTATTGCAAATGGGATCTTTTCTTTACTTGGCTCTTCGACATGAGCACCTTCTTCAACTTCAACCGTGATGGGATTAGCCTCTCCAAAATAAAAACGGACGGGGTAAGTGGTTTTCTTGCTTGGCTCAACCGGGGAGCGAATAGGCTCTTCGGGGCTTATCTTCTCCGGGGCTTTCGGCTCGGACTTCTCCGTCTCCGTCTTTGACGAGGCGCTAGAGCCATCGCCCATAGAAGCCTTCAAGCGGCTAGCTGAGGGGGTAGGCGCATCCGATGGGGAACACCCGCTAATGGCGGCGACGATGAAGGCCGGCGCGAAGAGTAAATAGCAAGCCGCCTTCGCAAAGCGGCACAAAGCCGGCCTTTTCTCTAAAACTTTCTTTTCCATAAAACATTTTCTCCTTGTGTGCTATAACGCGCCATTATGGAAAGTTTGGCGCGCGATAACTACACACGATAATGAACTCCAATAATTCGAATTACAAAGGTTTAAAGTTTCGATATTCATTACTTATTTTCTATATTTGTAAAAAATAAAAAAATTCAAGATTCGCTTCGAAATGTGTATAAAAGCTAAATTCAAAATTTCATAATTTTTCAAAAGATAACCTCTTCATCGCATGTTGTGAATAGTTGAAATCGGGCCTTCGTTTTCAAAAAAGCCTAAAAAAGAATTTAAAAGCAAAATTTTCTTTTGCTAGAAAACATCTAAAATAAAGGAAAATCGATTCAAAAAGAAACGCAATAAAAGCATTGCAAAATCTGATATTTCAAGCTGCAATCGATACTTTTTATCAGTTTTCTTTTTAAGGTCTCCTCAAAATGTTTGGTTATATCGCCATATTTTTGTTAGATGAAAAGTGTTTTTTATGCAGGCTATCATTCTCTTTTTTCTTACAAAAGAGGAAAAGCAACCGCTAAAAGTAGAGTTTTTTCAAGTAGATGTAGAGGTTATCACATTCCTCGTGGTTACTGAAATCATCAAAATCAAGGCATAAAAGGAGAATAAACAATGAAAATGAAAGGCTACGCGATGAGCAAAATCGGCTCCTCAGGATGGATTGAAAAAGACATTCCTGAGCTTGGGCCCCTTGACGCATTATGCAAACCATTAGCGGTTGCCATTTGCACTTCCGACATCCACACCTTATATGAAGGAGCAATCGGAGAACGTCACGACATGATTCTAGGTCACGAATGCTCTGCAGAAGTCGTTAAGGTTGGATCTTTGGTCAAAGACTTTAAGCCTGGCGATAAAGTTTTAGTCCCCGCGATTACTCCTGATTGGAATTCTTTAGAAGCCCAGGCTGGATACTCTATGCATTCCGGTGGCATGCTAGCAGGATGGAAATTCTCAAACTTCAAAGATGGCGTTTTTGCGGAGTTTTTTCATGTCAACGACGCGGATGGAAATCTTGCACTACTTCCAAAGAATATAGATCCAGTCGAGGCTACAATGCTTGCGGATATGGTTCCAACTGGCTTCCATGGCGTTGAATTAGCGGATGTCTCTTTTGGCGATGAAGCCTTAGTCATCGGCATTGGGCCAGTCGGCTTAATGGCGGTCGCTGGAGCAACATTACGGGGTGCTTCTAGAATCATTGCGGTCGGAACTAGAAAAGTATGTATTGAAGCCGCAAGAAAATACGGGGCAAACGAATTCATCTCCTATAAAGATGGGTCAATCGAAAAACAGGTTCTAGCATTAACTAACGGTAAAGGCGTAGATAAAGTGATTATCGCCGGCGGTAATTGCTCTACCTTTATTTCAGCCGTAAAATGCCTAAAACCCGGTGGAAAAATTGGCAATGTAAATTATTTAGGCGATGGCGAATTCATTTCTATTCCCCGCTTAGATTGGGGTGTAGGAATGGGTCATAAGCAAATTAACGGCGGCTTAATGCCTGGAGGAAGATTAAGAATGGAAAAACTAAGCGTTTTAGTTAGCAATAACCGTTTAAATGTCCATCATTTAATCACACATGTTTTCGAAGGCTGGGAACACTTAGAAGAAGCTCTTCTATTAATGAAAGAAAAACCAGCTAATCTCATTAAGCCGGTCGTAAAAATCGGATAATTACTTTTTCTGAAACGGTAATTCCAAGTGATCAAGAGGAGTGAGCTCGTGACGAGAAACAAACGCCCTTATCCAATCGTAAGGAGAGTCTTTTAGTTCGTGAGGATAATGATTATCAACGCCGATAATTGTCCTCACATCGCTTTTTTTCACCAAATGCCAGAATTCTTCATTAGGATAAGCAACCTCAAAGCCATATGGGCCAACTTTCCGCTCTCCCCATCGAGAAGGCCCCATATTGATCTCTAAAATCATGTTCTCTTCTTTAGCCGCTTTGATGATTGCTATAGCGACTTCTTTAGCGAAATCATCCCATTTTTTATACCAATTCATATATAAATCAGGATGGGCAACATAAATAAAATTATGGGATTTCATACCCGCGATTAAATCAGCAAGGTATCGTTTTGTCGCTTCTTTTTTATCATAGATTTCGCCATAAAAGACAAATTTATTATTTGCTTGATCGATGAAGCAATGCTGCCCAAGAATCATGTAATCGAGGATGTTGTTTCGTAGTAAATTATCGTAATAAGAAGCGTATTCTTCGTAATACCATTCCGCTTCAAAAGCGAGATGAATTTCGATTTTACTTGCGTATTTCTTTTCTAAGTGGCGAATGCTAGAAAAATAATCTTGCGCATCGTTTTCGTAAGACCCTCTCATTCCAGGCTGGTTACGATATGGAAGCATGACGTGATCGCTAAAACCATAGATTTCATAGCCATTACTAATTGCTGAAAGAACGAAATCTTCGTCCTCTCCCATTGCGTGTCCACATTTTTTGGTATGAGAGTGGTAATTCACGTTAAACGGTTTATTGTCCATATTATTCTCCTAGTTCTAGAAGTCTCTAGCGAAAAGAGCCACTATTATATCAATGTTTTAGTCTTTAAGAATAAAAATAAACCCCGATATTATCGAGGTTTCAATTCGAATGGTGGCTCAAGGCGGACTCGAACCGCCGACATACCGGGTATGAGCCGGTTGCTCTAACCAACTGGGCTACTGAGCCAAACACAAGACTGGTGGAGCATATCGGGATCGAACCGACGACCTCATGCTTGCAAAGCACGCGCTCTCCCAGCTGAGCTAATGCCCCAACTTGTCTCCGCTTGCGCGGCTCGATTATTATAGCGAGGTGTCTTCCTCTTCTCAATAAGGGAAATAAGTAAAATTCGCTCTCTTTATTTATCTAAGAAATCCTCGCGATTTAAGCGATATGTCGCAATTAGAATCGTCACTCCTTTTTTGGCAATGAAGTATTCTTTATCGCTTTCTTCTTCTATCAAAGAAAAAGAAAGCGATTCTAATAAAGCTCGCGATGGGAGATTATTGATATCAGTAATCGCCAAAGCGTATCGATAAGCCGTATGGGTAAATAAATAAGAAATGGTAGCGTTTAACGCTTCTTTCATAAGCCCCTTTTGCCAATAATCCTCATGCAAAATATAGCCAATCTCAAATCCATGACCATCTAAATCTTTGATGACTTGAACCTCGCCAATTGCTTCATGATCATATTCAATGCACCAACTATAATTTCTTTTCTTCCGAAGCCAGTTTTTTAATAAACGCATGGTTACGTTTATGTCGCGATGCGGATACCAAAATAAGTATTTTGTAACAGAAAACGAGGAACACCATTCATAGACTCTAGGTGCGTCAAGCAAAGAAAACGGCCGAAGTAGCAAACGGCTCGTCTTAATAATAGGAGTGTCTTTCATTATCCTTATTTGTTCTCTGGATAAAGAAAGTACCGTTTATCAGCTTTGATGACTTTCACTTCAACCGCATTTGGATCTAATTCGACTCGATAGCCAGGACGTTCGTAAACGTTATCGTCAACAGTCGCATAAACTTTGATTTTCTCGTTTTTTCCTTTCGCGTAGTAGGCTTTATTGTCTCGTGAGTCGATAACGACACTGTTTTCTTCGATTTCGTCTGTGCCAAAAAATGAAAGATATCCATCTTTTAATTCGCCATATCGCGCCGTTCCGCCAAAGATATTGTCGTGAATGGTATAAACGTCGAAACTTCGATGGGCTTTTTCATAAGAACTCTTGATATTGCTTTCCAAAATGGAATCATTAAAGCTCTTCTTCAAACGAGAAAAGAACCCAGAATTCTTTTCTTTTCCGTTGCCATTATTGTTTTCAACCTTTTCCGCAACGACTTCTTCTTTATTGTTCTCTTCCATGTTTTATACCTCGATAAATTTATAGTGAATCGAAGGAAGGCTCCTCTTCTTCAACGTAGATTCTACGTCCCTCTCCTCGTTCGATTGCAAGTAATTTTTTAGCGATTTCGTGTAAAGAAGGAGGGAAAGCAATCACTTCTCCTTTATCAGAAACGATTCGATGAGTCGGAATAAAAATCGGCAAAGGATTTTTTAATAAAGAAGTCAAAATCGCATTTTCTTTTAATTTCGTTTCTTTCTTCATCATAGATAAGGTCCGCGTTTCTCCATAAGGAACGTTATGACAATATTCGTAAACAAGGCGATCAGCATCACTTTCGGAATAACTAAAGGATAAATCAAAGGATTTTCTTTGTCCGTATCCATATTGGTTTAACTCAATAATCGCATCATAAAGGGCGGAATTTTCTTCATTTCTGGCGTTAGAAGGATCAAATGCACCAAAAAATAGGCGTGCAATCTTTCGCCCTTTTGCAACAAGTGTCACATCGCCAATAGCGGTATCATAAACACCATAACGAACAACAGGGTTGTCTATCATGTTTCACTCCGTGTATTTAATATAAAGCGAAAAGCGAACAAAAAACAAGTTTTTGTCTTAATTTAACGTAAATTCGTTCTTAATAGGGGAAAGAAACAATCAATCCCACTTGCAGTTTCTAAAGAAAAGAGGATAATAAGCGCGTCGATAAAGTAGAAAGCAGTTCGCAAGACTCGCCAGATTTCAAATAGAAATTGGCTCATGGCTACCCAAAATTAAAGGTAAATCATGATGGGGAGTGGAGCGAATGGCCACTCTATTTTATTTCCTGAGGAGGAACAAACTATCGCATACTTCAATTCGAACAATCGACGCCCTGAAAAACGCTTCGACCCCATCAATGAACATATCCGTTATCCGGAAGTTCTCGTGATTGGTCCTAATGGCGAGCAAATGGGAAAAATGTCATCTAGAGCCGCGAACGAACTCGCGATGCGCTATGACCTTGACTTATATTGCGTTGCCCCTAACGCCAATCCACCCGTCTGTAAAATCTGCAACTATGGCAAGCTTCGCTATGAAAAAGAGAAAGCGGCTAAGGAAGCAAGAAAAAACCAACAAAAGACGGAAATGAAGCAAATCCAGCTCACACCACAAATTGGTGCCCATGACCTTGATACGAAAGCCCGCCAAGCACATAAGTTCTTGGAAAGCGGCGATAAAGTCCAGGTCTGCGTCGTCTTCCGTGGGCGTCAAATGACCCACAAGGAAGTCGGAGAGGATGTTATGAAACGGTTTGTTGACCAACTCGTCGACGTGAGTACCATCGATAAAGCCCCTTATTGGGAAGGAAAATGGTATAACTCGATTTTGGCACCAATCAAGAAGAAATAGGAGGAAATTCTTATGCCGAAGATGAAAAGCAACAGAGCTTTGATGAAGCGTATCAAAGTCACCGGAACTGGTAAAATCAAAAGAAAACACGCTTATATGGGTCATTTAGCCCCAAGAAAATCTCGCAAGCAAAGAAAACACTTAGCCGTTGCGACTTATGTGAACCCTGTCGATATGCCACGTATTCGTGACATGATCAACTACAAGGCGAAATAACGAGGAGGAAAGACAATGAGAGTTAAGGGTAGTGTTGCGACTAGAGCACGTCGCAAAAAGATTTTAAATCGTGCTGAAGGCTATTTTGGAAGCAAACATTTGCTTTTCAAGACTGCCAAAGAACAAGTCCTCCACAGTCTTCGTTATAGTTACGTTTCCCGTAGAGAAATCAAACGTGATTTTCGTAAACTTTGGATCAAACGTATTAATGCTGCTTGCCGCATTAACGAAATCAGCTATTCCCGTTTCATGGATGGTTTAAAGAAAGGCGGTATCAATATCAACCGCAAGATGCTTTCTGAGTTAGCCATCAATGACCCTGCCGGATTCAGCAAACTCGTTGAAACCGCTAAAAAGGCTGCTAAATAAGCTTGATTATCTCAATTGGCCCGCGTTTTGCGGGCTTTTTTATTAAACGAATCAAATCGATACCATCGAAATCAAAAGAATATTTCGTACATTGACGGGTCGAGATAACAAAAAAGGACTTCCTATTTGGAGAAGTCCTTTTTCACACCATTGACGTAAAGCACTTGAGTGACATCTTTTAAACAATCTTGAATCATGCTTTCATAGTCCCACTTCTTTTCGTAATCTAGACACTCATCAATCTTTGGTTTTGTCTTAGGCTTTTTGGGGGCAAAAATCGTGCAGCAATCTTCATAAGGGCGAATAGAAATATCGTAGGTTCCGATGCGTTTTGCGATATTGATAATATCAATTTTGTCACTAGTCGCTAAAGGACGAATAATTGGGTAATTAGTCACGTCATTAATCGCAATCATAGAGTCTAACGTTTGACTAGCGACTTGTCCGATGGATTCCCCTGTCGCTACGCCTAAACAATGATCGGTTTTTGCTAAAGAAGTCGCGATACGCATCATCATTCGTCGCATAATGGTAATGCAATATGGCTCATCCACATTCGCGTAAATCGCTTCTTGCAATTTTGTAAAAGGAATGATGTTTAGTTTGATTTCTTTTTGATAGAGAGAAAGTGCTTTAATAATGTCTTCTAGTTTTGTAAGCACTGCGCTAGAAGTATATGGTGGGGCGGCAAAATGAATGCATTCAAGACGAATCCCTCTTCTTAATAGCAAATAGGAAGCGACAGGAGAATCGATTCCTCCCGATAGTAGCATCATCACTTTTCCATTCATTCCAAGGGGATAACCGCCGGCGCCATGATAAGAATGGGCGCTGCAATAAGCGGCATCTTTTCTTAGATCCACGCTTAAACGAATATCGGGATTATGCACATCAACCATTAAATCAGTGTGCTCTAAAATATAGCCACCTACTTCTCTAGCGATTCCATAGCTATCAAGAGGATAGGTTTTATCGGCGCGTTTTGCTTCTACTTTGAACGTCTTTCCTTTTTCTTTACGAATGAGTTCTAAGGCAGTCGCACAAATATCATCGATTTCTTTCTTTGATTTATAGACGGTCGATAAACGTTGAATGCCGCTGATATCCTGAAGACGAGAAAGTACCTCTTTTTCGTTATTTTCAGTCAAGGTAATGTAAGTATGGTCATGATCACTAGAAACGCTCACGCCTAGAAAAGAAGAAAGAGCTTCTCTAATATTGTGATTCAGTTGACGAATGAACAATTTTCGGTTTTCACCTTTGGTTCCTAATTCTCCATAATGAACCATAATCATGTCGCATTTCATCGGTCAATAACCTCCTTCATGATTACTTTTAATGTCAAAACAAATTCTTTCGCTTCGAGTAACGTATTCGCGCTAGAAAAGGAAATGCGAATACTATTGCTTGCTTCTTCTAAAGAATATCCGCAAGCAAGCAAGGTATTTGAGGCATGCGCTTCTTTACTCGAACAAGCGGAAACGCTAGAAACATAAATACCATGGTTCGATAAAGCTTCGACAATAACGGACGCTTTCTTTTTTAACAAGCCAACGTTTAAAACGTAAGGAGTTTGCTTCTCACTCACTTCATCGCTATGAACGTGATACTGAGTAGGATCAGAAAGAAAATATCCCCGCAAATATTCATAGATTTCTTTCACGTTCTGGTAATTTTTAAACCGATTAGACAAAGAAATTTCTAGTGCTTTTGCGGTAGAAACATCGCCTGCGACGTTTGTCGTCCCAGCCCGAAATCCGTTTTCTTGCTCGCCACCCGCCAATAGAGGTTCAAATTGCATGGTTTTTTTATAAAGGAGTCCTCCAGTTCCCTTCAAGCCACCAAACTTATGTGAGGAAAAAGACAATAAATCGACTTTTTCATAGGGTAAATCGACTTTGCCTAAAGCTTGCGTAGCGTCTACATGGAAAAAACATTTTGGGAACTTATGAACAATAGATGCGATTGCAGTTATATCATTTTGGGAACCAATTTCGTTATTCACGGCCATAACGCTTACTAAAATGGTTTGGTTATCAAGGCAAGAAGAAAGAGATTCCACTTTGACTCTTCCTAATGAATCAACCGGAAGTTTTATTACTTCAAAACCAAAAAGATCGGTAAGCTCTTCTAAGGGCTTATAAACGCTAGGGTGCTCAGTAGAAGAGACTAAAATCCGTTTCCCTCTATTTTTGTAGTGGATTGTAGTTCCTTTCAAAGCGAGATTGTTCGCCTCTGTTGCTCCACTAGTGAAAATTAATGAATGGGTTTTCTCGACATTAAGTACTTTCAAAATAGAAGTTCTTGCGTCTTCTAAAGCACGCGAGGCGCTTAAACCAATTGCATGATTGGATTCACTATTTCCAAATAATTCTAAGCTAACCTTTCTAAAAGAATCGACGACTTCAGGATATGGTTTGGTCGTCGCAGCATTATCAAAATAAATCATTCATTGAAATCCTTCATGACTCGCTCCGCACTAAGCGTAGTTTCGTATGCTTGTCTAAAATCCCCATTCAGTAATAGTCCTTCGGCTTGTGAAAGTAAGGAATTAATTTCCCCATTCGTTTTACGCTTACGGTTTGCTTTTACAATTTCTTTTTCGGCGATAGATAAGTCAGAATTAGCCTTAGTTACAGCGGCAAAAGTTTTGTCGCCTAGAGTTTTTAGATTTGCATGAAGCTCACGGACCTTTTTTACGTCAATTGGCGTTATAAACAAAACTTCATGGAGTGCATCAACGGCTTCGTGAAGGGAAAGGAAATCATTTTCAAAACGAGTACAAATTGCGGGGATATTCATTTTTCGCACAATGATTTCGGTTTTTTTGAGTTCTTCATAATAAGTAGAAAGATCATCTCTAGCCGTTTCGCTATCGGTCTTTAAGGAGGCAAGAGAATCTTCAAGCGATTGAATGGCCAAAGATGCCTCTTTGTTTCGGTCACGGAGATTATCCATTTTCTCGACGAGTATCGAATAAGGCTGATGAGTCATGCTATTCATGTAATTATCCAATGTCCGCTTACTAGCACCAGACTTATTGATTGTATCTTGAATCGTATTGATTAGAGTTTGTTCCGTATCCCCTAATAAATAGATATTCTTTAGGGCAGGAAGAGCGTGGCACAAATTAATGAAAGTCGATTCAAGAATGGTTTCTTCTTTCACGATATTGCTGCATTCGCTCTCAAATGATTTTCGAGCAGCAACTTCTGTGTCAAACTGTTTCATGTAGCCTTCGATTTGATGCGTGATATCGTCTAGAGCGCTATCCACTCCTTTGAGATTAAGCCCTTGAATACGAAGAGCAATTTTAGACAAACGATCATCGATTGCGGTGATATCGCCTTTCACCAAGATGTGATGAAGCGGATAGCCTTCATTGATTAATTCATCGTAACGGTGAGACAAGCGCATTACTTTTTCGGGCAAAATCGTCACAACGCTTACACACATATTGGGGAGATTTTTCAAAATGTGCCCTAAAGATTCCGTTACAGGAGCGATATTGTTCGTAAGAATCGTTTTGGCATCGATATATTGGGCGTTTTCAATGTCAGTGTCGACATTCACAAGCAAAGAATCGATTTTGCGGAATATCGCCTCAAAAGAGGAACTTACCAAAGACAAATCCGCTTGTTTTGCGTAATATTCTTGTTTTACTTTCCGGAAACGTTCTCTTTGCTCACAGGCGAGTTGACGGCACGTTTCTTCATCTTGAAATTTATGGCGCAAGGAGCGATCTAAATCCTCCACCGCTTTTTCATAATCATCGACACTTTTTTTGCAAGTTGGTATTGCTGCCTTTAAATCGGAGAATCTTTTTTCCGCGATGTAATCTTGCATAGAATTGATACTCGCTTGCGCATTCGCGTCTAAGACATCCCGAATATCTTTGAATTTTCTATTCCATTCCGAATAATCTTGGACATAAGTTAAATTCATGGAAGAAATTGTCTCTAAACGCTTGATGTATTGGGAATCTTGTCCAAATAAAATCGCATGGCTTTTTTCAAAACGGCTTTGGCAATTTCGCACGAATTTTTTTAATTTCATATTTTGGAAAACCGTAAAATAAAAAATTAAAAATATCCCGACGAGTAATGCTGCCCCTATAGCCGCTATTGCAATGATTCCACCTAAACTCATAATACAAAAATCCTTCTTGAAATCATACCACAGAAAAAGGAGGGTCAAAGCAAATTGTCATCAAGATAATGCAAGAAGGATTTTCTTGACAGAAGTAGCGGTAATACTTAAAGTATTAGTCGCGTAAATAGAGCAGCAGGTCATTATCATTCTGTCTGACGTCATCCAAGCCGAATCAAAGTAAGCCTATGCTACAAGGCCGAAATTAGAGGGTGACACCCGGGAATGAGAAATCACCCCAGTCTTTGTTTAGGCAAAGAAAGGAAATTAATAATATGTCAAAGTACACCGGAAGTAAGTGGAAACAATCCCGTCGTCTTGGTTTTAGCACGCTTGAAAGCGGCGATGAGCTCAAGAAACGCGCTTATGGTCCTGGACAACATGGCCAAGACCGCAAAAGAAAGCCATCTGAATATGGCAAACAATTAATCGAGAAGCAAAAACTTCGTCAAATGTATGGAGTGAGCGAACGTCAATTCCGTCGTTTATTCCTCTTAGCGAAAGCAGAGAAAGACACCGTCACTGGTTTAGCCTTCTTCAGAATTCTTGAAAGCCGTCTTGATAACCTTGTCTATCGTATTGGCTTTGCCCGTACTCGCGCAAGTGCTCGTCAACTCGTCAACCATGGTCACATCTTAGTCAATGGTAAAAAAGTTGATATCCCAAGTTATCTTTGCAAGGTCGGAGATGTCATCACTCTTAAAGAAGAGAGCCCACTTAAAGTGGTTAAAGAATCCATCGACGGAAAACCAAATATCCCAGGCTATGTTTCTCTCGATGCCGAGAAGTTCTCTGGCAAGTTCGAAAGACTCCCAGAAAGAAACGAACTCCCAGCCGATATCACCGAAGCCCAAATCATCGAGTACTACAACCGCCTCTTATAATCTTCATCTACATTGTAGCAAGGCACCGATTCGGTGCCTTTTCTTTATGAAAGGCACTTTTCTAATTTCTAGAATTCACTAAAATAAGTCGTATGAAAGAACTAAACGAAATTGTTGGAACAAACTTACAAGAATTAAGGAAGGCACGTCATTTGACTCAGCAAGAACTTGCGGAGCAAATTGGCTTTAGCGATAAAAGCATCTCGAAATGGGAATTAGGAAAAGCGATTCCAAGTGTGGACATTCTCATGGATTTTGCTTCTTTCTTTGGAGTTACGGTCGATTATATCATTACCGAACAAGCGCCTGGGGAAGTCCAAAAATCCATGAATGACTCTGTAAAACGAAAAAGCAATCAGATCATACTTATCGCTTTAGCGGTTTGTTTTATTTATGCGACAGCAGGAGCCATATACATCACCAATATCATTAATGGCAATTCCTTAAATTTATGGATTGCCTTTATTTGGGCTATCCCGATTAGTTTTTTCTTCTGCGCGGCATTTAATTTCCACTTTTGGCGAAGAAATATTTCCTTTTATGTCTTCGTATCGCTATTTGCTTGGACGTTAATTATGGCTTTCCAAATCCATTTCTTGTTCTATGTAGGCGAAAATCTTTGGTATATCTATTTTTTGCTCATACCAATTCAAATTGCGATTATCTTAATGGCGAACTTAAAATGACGGAACCCCGTCATTTTTTTGAAAAAGATTTTTTCATCGCATCATAAAAAGGCCACATATCGTGGCTTTTTTACAGGTTTTTCCTTAAAATGTAGCAAGATACCAATTCTTTTTGCCACGTCGGATAATGAGATATTTCGAATACATCGCATCATTAATGGAATAGATATGAGTTGGATCATTTACTTTCTTTCCATTAACAAGGACACTATTTTGTTCAATGAAGGTCCGAGCTTGCGTTTTGCTCGTTGCCGCCCCTACTTTAATGAGCAAATCAACAAGATTGATGTTCTCATCGACTTTAACTTTGAGCGAACCTAATAGCTCTTCGATTTCTTTTTCGTTAAGGCAATTCACTTCTCCAGAGAACAGAACACCACTCATCTTTAAGGCTTCTTCCGCCGCTTCTAAGCCGTGAATGTCTTTTGTGACTTCATAAGCGAGCTTCTTTTGAGCGATTCTTTGTCCTGGATTTAGTAGATGCTCACGGGCAATGTTTTCGATTTCTTCGTGAGAAAGGAAAGTGAATACCTTTAAGTATCTAACCGCATCTTCATCAGTTGTATTAATGAAGAATTGATAAAGTTCATAAGGCGAAGTCAATTCCGGGTTGAGGAACAAAGCGCCTTTTTCGCTTTTCCCGAATTTTTTGCCATCGCTTCTAGTGATAAGACGGCAAGTAAGGGCTTCTACTGGCTCAGTGTCACCATCAAGCTTACGAATGAGTTCTAACCCGCTCGTTAAATTGCCCCATTGATCGTTTCCGCCAACTTGGATTGATACGTCTTTTGCGTGGTGAAGGTGATAGAAATCAATCGACTGAAGGATTTGATAAGAAAATTCGGTAAAAGAGATACCCGCTTCTAATCTTGAAGAGACAATTTCTTTCGAAAGCATGTAATTGATAGGGAAATATTTTCCATAATCGCGCAAGAAATCAAGCGTAGACATCTTTCCTAACCAATCATAATTATTGACGATTTCGCCTTTATTAGGATCACTTAAATCCAAAAAACGCTCAAGTTGAGCTTTAATCGCGGCGGTATTCGCGGCAAGTGTTTCTTTAGTTTGAAGATTTCTTTCTTTGCTTTTGCCACTAGGATCACCAATCATCCCAGTCGCTCCACCGACAACGGCAACAATTTTATGCCCCGCTTTTTGGAAACGCATCAATAGAGAAATCATAACGTAATTTCCAACGTGCATCGAGGAAGCACTAGGGTCGAATCCGCAATAAATCACCGTTGGCTTAGAAAGGAGTTTTGCAACGTTTTCCTCATTTGAGTACTGTTCGATAAGTCCTCGATAATTTAAGTCTTCGATGATATTTTCCATAATTATTACCTACCAATCGTTTATTCTACCTTCCTTTTTAAGGAAGTCGAGAGGAAGGCGAAGAATATCAACGTGATGTTGCGCTTTTTATTCTAGATTAGTTGGTATAGATGGGATTTAGATTTTTGCACCATTTAGAAAAGAAAAAAGAGCATGAACCTATTCGGTTTCACGCCCTTTAAGCTAAAGAAGGATTAATACATCCCACCCATTTCAGGATTCATTGCTGGAGCAGCTGGTTTTTCTTCTTTGATTTCGGTAACGGCAGCTTCGGTAGTGACAAATAATGCACTAATCGAAGAAGCGTTCAATACAGCCGTACGAGTAACCTTGGTTGGATCAACGATGCCTTCTTCAAGCATATCAACCCATTTACCAGTAGCGGCATCAAAGCCAACATTGCCTTTGCTCCCTTTCATCTTCTCTTCAATCTCATCGGCGTCATAGCCAGCGTTATCGGCAATTTGGCGTAATGGAGCATAGAGAGAATCTAGAACCGCATTGATACCTTTTTGGATATCAGGATTTTCATCCTTTAAGGTATTGCGGAGCGCTTTATAAGCACCAGCTAGAGCAGCACCACCACCAACGACGATTCCTTCACTAACAGCGGCTTTCGTCGCGTTAAGAGCATCTTCGATGCGGAGTTTCTTGTCTTTCATTTCACTCTCGGTTTGAGCGCCAACCTTTAACACGGCTACGCCATTTGAGAGCTTTGCGATACGTTTGCTAATGCCTTTCTTGTCGTATTCACTCGTCGCAATAGAGAATTGCGCTTGAAGTACAGCGATACGGTCAGCAAGGTCTTTCTTATTGCCTTCACCATCGACAATCGTGGTGCTATCTTTCTTGACGATAATCTTCTTCGCGTGGCCAAGGTCATCGATTGTGACATCTTTGAGGTTCATGCCAAGATCTTTGCTATAGAATTTCGCACCGGTGAGAATTGCGATATCTTGAAGAGCCACTTTTTGAGCATCGCCAAATTCTGGGGCTTTCGTAGCGACAACATTGAATGTGCCGCGGAGTTTATTCAAAACGAGGGTGCTAGTAACATCTCCATCAAGATCATCAGCGATAATAAGAAGAGGCTTATGACTATCCACAACAGCCTGAAGCATTGGAATGATATCTTGAATGTTACTGACTTTCATATCCGTAACTAAGACATAAGCATCTTCCAAAACGCTTTCCATCTTTTCACGGTCACTCGCCATGTATGGAGAAATAAAGCCTTTATCGTATTCTAGACCTTGGGAGACGACGAGTTCGTCTTCGCTGGTCTTACTCTCATCAACGGTAATAACACCATTGTTGCCAACTTTTTCCATGGCCTTAGCAATGAGTTTACCGATTTCTTCATCGTGGCTAGAAATGGTCGCAATGGATTCGATATCTTCATTGGTATCAACTGGTTTGCTCACTTTAAGAAGTTCGCTAGCAACAGCCTTGCCAGCTTTTTCCATACCAGCACGGACAAAGACTGGGTTAGCGCCTTTTTCAACCGCGTTAATTCCGCGATGAATCATCGCTTGTGCCAAAACGGTTGCCGTAGTCGTGCCATCACCAGCTTTTTCGTTGGTTTGGTTAGCAACTTCATAAACGAGCTTCGCACCCATATTTTGGACAGCGTTCTTGAGTTCAATCTCTCTAGCGATAGAAACGCCATCTTCGCAGATGCTTGGGCTACCATACCCTTTGTCTAGCGCAACGTTGCGGCCTTTCGGACCAAGTGTCACTTTGACCGTATTTGCAAGAGTATCAACACCCTTGACCATCTCGTCACGGGCGCTTTTTCCAAATGTAATCTCTTTTGCCATAATTATTTACCTCTTTTCTAATGCAAGATGAATTTAAGCAACTACTGCAAGGATATCTTCAGCCTTGAGGAGAAGGTATTTGTGATCCCCTTCTTCATAGTCTGTACCAGCATATTCGCGGTAGATGACTTTATCACCGGCCTTGATTCCTTCAATTTTCATTAATTTGCCGTCACTAGACATCTTTCCGCTTCCGATAGCGATAACTGTAGCAACGTTTCCAGTTTTCTTTTCGGTAGCCAAAACTATGGATCCGACTTTCTTCTCGCTAGGAAGTTTTTCAATAAGAACGTAATCGTTAAGTGGTTTAATCATGTTTACCAATTGCCTCCGTTTTTACGATACATGAAGTATCTTAATCGCTATTTTGGCACTGTCAAGATATGAGTGCTAATTTTTTGAAAATTGGGCTTAAAAAAATCCCTCAGTGATATTACTAGTCACCAAGGGATTATTTTGCTAAAGATTAAGCAGTCATTTTCCAGGACTCATCGATGGAATAGACATTATTCCAAGTGTATCCGCCGTCCGATTTAGTTTTCTTTGCGATATAAACCGCGTTAATCAAATCATCTTTATGTTCATTAATATAGCAATAGAAAACTCCATCGTTAGAGAATTTAGAATCAGCAATATCATTATGGAACATGGCCGCGTTGTCAATTTTTCTCGTTGGGTCATTGTTCACTAAGTTAATCGTTAATCGAATTCCTAAATAAACCTTAATATCCGCGTAGAAGCTAGCTAAAACATCATCTTTTGTCGTTATTTCAAGTGAAAGGTCCGCTAAATGACGGACATTCATATCAAAATCAAAAGAGGAAGAACGAACGCTCATTACGCCAAGGAGTGAGGCTAAATCAAATGTGATACCGTAACTACCATTTTCTCCAACTTCAGGTGCGTAATAGTCTTTGATTAATGAGTCGTATTCATTATCCAAAGTAATTTCGCTACTAGAAGCATCCACTACTTTCTCATTGGAGTTTTGTTCTTGATCATTATTCTTTAATAAGTTTGGATAAATATCGAGAACGTATCCTAAGAACACATCTTCAATATGGTTCAATAAATAATCGATATCGAAAGAGGCATAATCTCTAGTGTCAAACGCGTTGCCTTTCACATCGCTTAATCCACTAAAATAAACGCGTGAAGAGGAAATATTGCTTTCATAATCCGTATTCGCATCGTAATAGAAATTCACACTTCGAGTGCCAAATCCTGATGCTTCGCGTAAGGTATCTACCACATTTTCCGTTGGACCATTGACATCCGGGATAAGCGGCAAGGAGAAATCGCCCATCATCTTGAAGGAAGAACCATTCACCTTAAGATAAATATTTGTCTTCACATTAACAATACCGATTAAAGTGCCTAAGTTCACTGAAACATCACCACTCCAATAATAGGAATCTTGCTTTAAACTCGTATTGATTCCAAATTTGGCCAAAGTGGCAAGGCTAGAGAAATCATAATAGTTTTTTGCGTCTTCTTCTTGGCTATCGGCTTTATCAAGAGGGCAATCTTTCGTAAGGACGTCTTCATAACGCTCAATATTGAATGAAAGATTGAGGGTTTTGCTTCCGCCTAGCGAAAGATCAACAAGGTTGAAACTCGCTAATTCGCCAGCTTCATGATTAGCATTATCATTAACATAACGACCCATTACAAATGTGATGTCATTATCTAAGTCAAATGCTTTTCCGTTAAGAGCAATCGTCAAATTCTCGAAGTCGCCATTAGTCTCATTGCTAATTTTAGAAATATAGCTTGTCTTTAAGAAATCGAAGTAGCGTTTATCGTTATTACTACTATTAGTACTAGCATTTTTATTGATACTAGAGAGATTGATCACCGTCACTAGGTTACGAATTGGACTAACAATTCTATCGCGAAGTGTCGTCTTTTCATCGCTGAGAAGGTTTCTAAGATATTTAAATAGGTCAGTGAGAGAAGAGAGATATCCTTTTCCGTATAATCCGCCTCTTTCGCTTTCTTTTGCTTCCCCTTCGTCTTTGGATTGATAAGCGAATTTCGTGAGGTAATCGTGTTCTTCAGGGGTGAGCACTTTGCCATCAGCATCGCGAGTTTCTCCTTTGCTTAGGATTTGCCCTGCTTCTAAGCGAATATCGTGCTTCACATTTTTGCTCGGCTCATTAGCGTAAATTTGTTCCATATCAATGGACATTTTCGCGCCTTGATTCCCAACGCTCGCGTCAAATTTCGCTGCACCTTCGAAAGAGAAAGAAGATAAAGACTTGCTTCCTAGAGGAATTTCGTTAGAAAGACTGCCAGAGAACACTAATCCCGCTTTTTTTGCGTCAGCGATGGTCATAAGTTCATCAAACATCGCCGGCATATTGTTCACTTTTTGGAAACTAGTCCCATCAATTGCAGGGAATTCATTTTTTACTTCGTTAACGACAATAGCGAAATCTTTGAGCTTAAAGTCGCTAAATTCTAATTCCCCTAACGTGATTGAAACTAAATCCTTGCTCATGGAGGTTGAATTATCAGCAAGCGTCAAAGTGATCGTTGCATTCTCGCCTAGTCCGAATGGAGCAAGCGTTAAAACAATAGAAATAACGTTATCACCTGTATAAATGCCTTTAAGAATCTCGAAGCAGCGTTGATAATGGCCTTCTTTGATTTCATCGATTAAAGAGAGGCTATTTTCTTTCCACCCGTTCTCCTCTTTCGTGAATTTATGGTTATTGTCTTTATTTAAATAGGTATCACCGACATTTCCAAGATCATTAGATGGCTCGCCATTTCCTTCAAGTGTAGCTTTGCCTACGATAATTTCTTTTGTATCGGCGACTAGAGACGAAAAATAATTCACCACGTTCATTAGTTTTTGCGTATCGAGGTTACTTGCAATATTGCTAGATGAGCTAAAAATGCTCCCCAAGAATTTATCGATCGTTTTGACATTGGTGAAATTAAGCTTCGCTAAAGGAGATTCATTTACGTTATAGCTAAGATAAAGATTCGATTTATCTTCTATAGAACGAAGCGACATATCTAAGCCATACGAATAGGAAGATTCTTCATCATCGAATTCACTGACTAGAAGCGGAGAGAAATCTAAGAGATTATTCGGATAGTCAATAGAGAGCTTCGCTCCTAAAGAAAGGGTTTCGTATAAATTTTCTTTTTGTGTCGATTCACCATTAAGAGCATCCTTTTCGCCATACTTATGAATGAGTTTTCCAGACATATCAAGGTCAAACGATTCTTTATCAACGATATTAAAAACTTTCTTCATCAAGCTAGTAGAGTTAATCAAATGCGAATAGCTACTCGCATCACTAGGAGAAAGAATCTCATTAGTCTCCGTCATATTCACATCTTTCGCGTTTAAAGAAATGAGACAATATTTATTGTTCTTCGCATCAAGAGGAATTTTGATTGGATCATTAGTCCAAACACCGGTAAGATTGCATTCTTCATCAGAAGACATCTTCAAAACGATAGGGTCCCAATCTTCTTTCCCTAAATCGATAGTGAACGTATATTCGTAGCTTTTATTTTCATCTTCCACTAAAGACATCGATAAGTTACTCATTAAGTCACTTAAAGAAGAATCACTAGAAGAATTATTCGACTCATTATCATCATCTTTCATATAGGAAGAAAAACGGGTGCTTTCCTCTAACATGGTGTAAATCGTATCGATTAAATCATCGTATTCGGTACCACTTACGCAATAGCGGATACCCGATGTATAAGGATTCCCTTCATAAACGACAGTTTTCTTATTGCCGTTTTCATCTACATAACCATCCGTCAAAGAAAGGTAAAGATTCTTTTCTTCGCCTAAATAAGTGATATCGAGATCTTTTTTGACTGGGTTTACGGAAGAATACCCATCATAAGTAAGCGTCGTGTCCAAATTTAAGGAGAGTTCGCTAAGTGAAGGCATAGATAAACTAACATTGCCGCTTAAAGAAATGTGATTGCTTGTTTCTTCGCTAGAATCGTTATCGGGGAGAGTCACATCGGCCTTCAAATCTTTCAGCGTAAGCTTTTTTAAAGCGGAAATATTTGAAAAGAGAATATCACCGTGAGTTTGTAAAGTATTATCGTTATCGTCAATTCTATTTGGTCCCTTAGAATTACTACCAGGAGCAATGAAATAAGTGAGGGTAGCAGTCGCTATCGAAGTAACAAGCCCAAAGGAAAAATACTTTAACCCCTTTAATAAGATTGATAATGTTTTCTTTACCTTTCCATTCATGCTCATTGCCTTCCTAAGATGCGATTCTTTAATTTGCTAACACTCTTTTCACGCCTACTATTCTAGAAACCATATTGTCAATTGCTTCCTAGTGCTAAATTCTCTATTAGAGAATAAACTCTCCAATTTAGAGAATGGGGTAAAGAGGCGGGAAATGATGGCGAAAATATCGCTATTTTGAATAAGTAAATACATTATTTCCCTCCTTCCAGGTTCCATTGGATTGGCGAACAAACTCCAAGATTATAGTTGAATCAGCAGGAGACCAAGCAGGCTTATCATCACGGCCTTTAATGGAAATTTTAAACTTACCATCTTTATAGTCATAATTTGTGTTTTCCCAAGAAGTCTTTGCACCATTTTCATCATAAACAAACCAATCGTGAGGTGTGATAACGCCGTTATATTTAAAATAGTTAACCCAATTACCACCACTGCGTTTTTCCGCAAGAATGCTTCCATCGTTTTTGATGGTGATTCTTACGCTATCGCTTGTGTATACCCCTGCAAAATCCTGCGCTTTTTGAGTAAAATCGCTACTGACTGCATCCTTAAAGGACTCGAAGTTTCCTTCGTTGGTTCCTACTTCATTGTGCCAACTATCCACCCATGCGCTGAGAGTAGAATCGTCAGCTTTGCCATCACAATTGTTGTCAAGAATGAATGATCCTGATTCAATCTTGGCGTTGATGACGTCCGCGAAGGAGATTTGGCCAGTCGCAATTGCTTTATTGAGAGTATTCGCATTTGCACTTCCATAAAAGCTTAAATTAACAGAACCTTTCAACTTGTCGATATTGAAGCCATTTAAATCTAATGCAACGTCCGTCCAAGAAGGGTTGCCATCGGAATCCGTAGTATATTTAAATTCATTCCCAGTAAATACTTTTTCAATATAAATTGGAGACTTATCGCTCGTTGTAGTTGGGGTGCTGCTGAAAGTTTCTTCAAGTTTTTCTTTTGCTACACCATCTTCAAATCCCATCATATAGAGAAGGACAGTTTCTCCAATTTTATTCAAAAAATCAGAGCCAGACATCTTTTTGTTGGAAATATTCTTCACCTCATCATCATCGTTCTTTTTTACGCGATGGATATACATTGTTCCATTCGGATTGTCTTTGCTTGTCTCGTAACCAAAATACGCGAAGTATTTGCCTGCATTTGCTTCAAGAAGAGAACCAATTATTTGAATATGTGGCGTATACAAATACCCATAAACTTTAACGGTTTCGCCTTTTAAATAAACATAAAAATCAAGATTTAAAGTAATTTTCTTAATTTCCCAGCTCCACAAAGAAGCACTTAACGTGATTCCATTTTCATCTTTGACGTGATAAGTAGAATATCCTTTTGCCTTTGTCACTGCATTGACGGAATTGTTTTCGTCAAATTGATAGGTTTCATCGTTCCCTAAAATCGCGCTATTGAGGAGATATTGGAGAAGAAATTGAATACTAGACCAATCAGTATATTTCTCTACATTGTGCTTAGCATATTCGCCGTTTTCATCAGTGACGATAGAACCATTAAATCCATCGCTTGAATATTGGAATGCGTTCCAATTATAAGAAGAACCAAGTTTTCTACCTGGAGCAACGTAATTCTTTTCAAATTTCAAAGTGAAGTCGATATCGCTATTTTTAGTCTTCGTTTGAATATTGATGGATTCAATGTTTCCTTTTTTGCGGCCACTATTTTCCTTAAAACCATCTTGGTTCTCCAACGCATAGTAATCACCCGAATAAGCAATAGACAAAATAATATCGCTATCAAGCGATAAAGTTGAGCCATTAACGGTAATCTTGGCTACTTTATTTGTTTCATCTAGATTAAATGATTTTAATAAAGAAGAAGATAATAAAGGATTAATTTCATTAGCTTTTAAAGCCTTGAGGAGCACGGAACTGCTTTCCACGTTAGTAAACCAATCAAGATATTTTGTGAAACGCTCATCCTTTGTTTTGGTGAATGCCTTAAATAAAGACAAAATCCCTTGCAAAGAATCCATGGTGAACCTTCCTTGGAGAGGCTTTGCTCCACTTTCAGGAGTGTTGATCATGAAAAACATGTTGTTTGCTTTGGAAACGCGATGATGTTCTTCCCAAGCGTCATCGATAACATCGATACCAAGCTGATAATTTTGTGTTTTTTCATTCCCATCTGCGTCTTTACCTTTAATATCTTTGAATACGATTTTCCCAGTGCCTTTCCGTTCATTAATATCAAATGTAATTTTGCTATCGCTATCTTTATCGATATAAAAGCCATCAGGATTATTGCTGTCAAGGCTCTTCATGTGCCCAGAAATAGAAATCGTCGCGTGTTTCTCGTTTGCAAGTTTCTCTAGGCTATCAAAAATATCGGGCAATCTTCTTAGATACGCTCTTCCTTCTTCGCTTGGCTTAGTGATAAAGAAAGAACTATTCGTGGATTCGTCATTAAAAGCGAGATAACCATTAATAGCTATTTTGCCAAAGGCGAAATCATAAATTTCAATTCCTACGAGTCGCTTATGAGAACCATTATAGATAGAAATAACTAACGAGCCACTAGATAGTCCCAACGCTTTTAAATCAATTGTTAAGTCTAAGGTAGGAACGGTTTTGTTACCGACTTCTTTCGAACTTTCTTTGATGGAACTAATCAAACGAAGCATTTTTTCATATTCGCCCGTTTCAATTCCGCTTAACGCGCTACCACTAGAAGTGATTAAAAGATAATCGTCTAGAATCGCATTAATCGTGTCCACTAATTTAAATTTCCCAAATAGGCCATTTAGAATATCTTTGATATCAAGGACTTTTGTTTCGGTTAAGGAGCCACGCAAAGAAGTTTTGGAATCACTATTTGTCAAATCTAAAACCTTTCCAATCATGGCATCGAGGGTGAAAAAATCCATCTTCGTCTTTAAAGCATTCGTCGTAAGATATGCGTATCCTTTGTCTAGATAAACGCCCTCGTTTTGCTCACGAACAAAATCTAAGTTTAACTTTTTTGAAACGGGGTTTTCTTTATTTGGTTCAATAACAAAATCGAATTGACCGTTTAACGCATTAGGCAAAGAATCGCTCGATATTCTTTTTCCTGAGGAAGAAAACGAATTAGAGACATCAGCTTTTATAGATAATCCTAAGGTGGCTTCTTCTACATTATCATTAGCGGAACTATCAGAAATAGAGTGAGCGAGATTAAACTTTCCCTCCAAAGAAAAACGGGGAGATTTGGCTAAAGGATATAAGCGGTCCAATAATCCAGTAACATCGATTAAACGGCTATATTGAGCGTCTTCCGCTTTTAAATTTGGGAACGAATAACCCTCTTTTAACGGAACAATCGAAGATGTTAAACGAATTTTTTTCGAATGTACGGAATTAGAAAGACCCACAAAATGTGAGGATTCTTTTTCATCATAAATCGCAATGGAACGAAGATTTCCTTCCGCGTCAGAATTCAAGCGGATGGGTAGAGAAAAGGAATCAATGTTCACTTGGAAAGTATATTCATAATTGCCATTCCCCTTATCTTCCCCTTCGCTCAAAGAAAGGCTTGTTTTGGCTTTCTTTAGGGTACTAGAAGAATCGTTAGAAAAAGAGTTCGTCTTTAAAATGCTCGTAAAATTAGAAACGATAGACCCGTATTTATTAATCAAATCAAACAAGTGGTCAATGAGTTCGCTTAATTCGTCTTCTGAGCTACCCTTCGCGATGCCGATTTTATATTTAAGATCGTATTTCTTTTCGGATGAATCGATATCGGTGAGAGATAAATACAAGGTTTCATTCGAATAATTAGCGCGAATAGAAACAACGCTTTCATTGTTATAAGTGACGGGTAAAGACGCATCAAATTGTAAAGGTTCATCATCACTAGGGACCTTTAAAGAAAGCGAGCCATTATTAATTTCAATCGTTTGGTCATGATAATTCCCATTCATGGCTTTCGTAGGAACTAAGAAAGCAAAATCAAGGTTAGAAATAGAAAGACCATTTTCTGCTTGTTGCCTAATCGCTTCCGAGAGTTCTTCCCCGCTTAAAGGGGAATGGGAAGAATAGTGAGAAGAAGAATCTTCTTCACTCGTTTCAATTTCGTTATGATTCGATTCGTTCTTAGCAAGTCCGTAGCTAGAAACAGAAAAAACACTCGCTAAGGTGAGTGACCACAAAGTAAGTTTTGTGACGAGTGTCTTATTCATCACATTTCACCTCGATAAGAGCAAGGCTCGTTGAGCTCAGGAATCTTATAATCGCCACCACGCTCGTACACTACACGGATTTCGGAAGTCGTAGAGGATGGAAAAGGGACGCTAGCTTTAGTTACAGTATATTTTTCAAAGGAAGTAAGGGAAAGAAGGTTAAGCTTTTCATCAAGTTCGAAAACAAGATGGCAATAATCAAAATCTGGTTTGCAAGAAAGCTCCGAAATCGTTTTCATTTGGACCGCATATGCAAAAACGCCTTTAACTGGATCAAGTTCAATATTAACGGTATAACCATTATCGGTTTTTGTAGCCTTTGTTTCACCATACATCGCGTCTTTCTTTTCGCCAACTAAAACGGTTTTATCACTCACAATATAAGAACTTGTTGTGGATAAAAGTCTACCCATGTGGGCAATATATCCTTCTTTATCAAAGGTTTCCTTTTTACAATCGGTAAAGTCGAAAGAATAGGCACCTTTGTTATTTTTTTTAGAAGAATAGTTCATCGTGACAGAAATATTGTCTCCATCATTCGTTTGATACATCCGGTCCGCCACATTGACTAAGCCTGTAGAGATGGATTCTTCAAAAAAGAGATTGCCATTACGAATCGTTGTGCTGCGAATATCTTGATGAACAACGCTAACTACAGCATCCGCATCCGCATAGCCCACGCCTTGACTATAGAGATGCTCTTCATTTTGAGCTAAGCAAATGGATATTTCCGCCATTTGAGTAGGAGAAAGGGCTTCGGAATAATTTGCAATGCCTTTCTTTTGAGCCTTTTGGTAGGTTTCATAAACTTCATCATAGTCAGGATAATAACTTTGATAATTGGTGGAACCAGCGTCCACTTCTTGGCCAGCAGATAAAATTTCTTTGGCCTTAACGCCGATAAAAACACCGAGAGTGATTGAAGGCACTAAAACAAGCGCATACGAAAGTGCGTGAAAACGAAATTTTCTCGCCTTTTTTGGTTCTTTGATTTCTCCTTTATTTTGTGATTCGATAGAAGGAGTTTCCGTTTCGTTTTTGATTAGACTTTCTTGCTCGTTCATAACCAAGCTAATCTTAACAAATTACAAAAAGCAAAAACGCTCACGCGTAAGGCGCGCGAGTAGAATTTAATCTACGAATTGTAGAATAATCGATATTATCGAGTCTTTTTTAAGCATTTTTAGCAATAAATGAGATTCTAAAAAACTAATAATTTCTTGAAAAAACATAAAAAGCCAGCACGCAGCTGGCTAGTTTTAGAAAGGACAATTAATCGTGGATTGTGGAATTTCTTAACGTTAATCTTGCCTCAAATTTATAAGTTTTCTCCGTTAAGTTACCATTGATGAGATCAATAAGCATATACATGCTGCGCTTACCAACTTCCGCCATATCAATATCCATAGAAGTCAAAGTAGGACGAATGATATTCGCATATTTCGTGCCGACTAAAGAAAGCACTTCTACGTCTTCTGGAACACGAAGCCCACTATCGGTAGCGGCATTTTCTACCGCAGCGGCAATGGAATCGCGATAAGCAATAAAATATCCTTCTCGATGCGTTTGAAAATATTCTAAGAAATCGTGATAAGTGCGATTATAGGAATCATCAACATTGATGATGCTATATGGCTTTCCTAGTTTCTCGTTTGCTTCCACGAAGAACTTTTCCGCTTTCGCGAGCATTCTTCCACCATCATGAACGTGAAGGAAAGTCATTTGTTTTCTTCCGCCATTGTAATAATAATCATTGATAATGCTCTTCAAGATATCGCCGAATCCAAAAAGAACAGAACCCGTTCTATCTCCAGTTACCTTATTATTAACAACGATAGAAGGGACATTATAAGAAGCGATTTTCATGATGTCTTCTTCTTCAAGCTCATCGTCAAAGATAATTGCACCATCGACATGGGTCGTGATGACTTTTTCAATCATCGAAAGGGCTTCTTCATGACTATGGCTCGTTGTAAATAAAGTAAGAACAAATCCTTTTTGCTTAGCGATTTCGCTTATCCCGTTAAGCATATTAGAAATATAAACGTAATTCGCGCTTGGGATGACAACGCCGATATTGGTTGTTTTGTTTGTAGCGAGGGCTTGCGCTAATCCGCTAGGTTTATAGCCAAGACGACGAATCGTCTCTTCCACTCTATTTCTAGTTGCTTCAGTGACATTGCCTTGTTTGTTGATGACGCGAGAGACCGTAGCAAGAGATACTCCCGCTGCTTGAGCGACTTGGTATATCGTGACTCTGTCTTTAAGGTTTTCCATGGTTTGCCTCCATTAGCTTCAATCATAAATGAAACAAAATGAAAAGCAATGAAAAACGAAATTAAAATGTATGGCGAACAATTTTTAGTGATTAGTGTTTTGTAAAAATGTCACTAATCATCGGACTTTTATTCATTTTTTAAAGAAAATTAAAATGTAAATCTTTGAAAATAAGAGACGATGAACCGTTAAAAAATCTTAAATATTAAGCAAAGAAGTCCGAGCCTTCGCTTTTATCAACGACTAGATATGCTACTCCTTCGTTTTTCTTGGAAAGCCCTAATTCATAGGCGTTACAGATCGAAACGTCGATTGGAATATTCTTTTCAACGTGGCTAAGGAATAATTTCCCTTCGTTATCTAAAGAGCCATTAACTTTCACCACGACATTTTCATCAACATTAAGATTAGAATAAAAAGAGACCGTTTGAACTTTTTTCTCTCGTAGGGCCAAAGTGACAATATGAGCTTTTTCTTCTAACGGATGTTCTTCTAAGGAAAGAACTTTTGCGACAAAGTAGCCACTATTCTCATTTCGTTCAAGTGGTGGCAATTTTTCCGCTAATAAAAGAATATTCACGGCCGTAAAAATTTGGGTATCGTTACTTAAAATCGCCCCATCATGAGGAATAATGATGTGTTTAGAAATATGAAAGAGATTAATCCCAACGCGCTCGCCATTGGAAAGCAAAGTTACAATATCCCCATTGCGGGTGGATGAAGTGACATTCTTAGTTGGATCAATCAGGACGAAAAGAACATCTCCTGGAATTTCATGATTATAGTAAAAACGATACATGATTAATTCTCCTTTTTAATAATAATGCGATGAATGGTTTTATGAATCGAGCGGAAGTTTTTTTCGTATTCGCTCATATAATCATCTTCCGCAACTTCCTGATAATCTTCCTCATTTAAGACTATAGGAATTTTCCCTATTTCAATCTGCTCTAAGGTAAACGCATAAAGCCCATCGTTATCGGTTTTAATGCGGATTTCGCCACCCGGAAGAAGTAACGACATCATTTCTTGAAGACGCTTAAGGGTAGTAAGACGTCTTTTTTCATGACGTTTTTTTGGCCAAGGATCACTAAAGTTCAAATAAATGCGATTAAATTTAAATTGAGACAGATTCTCAAACGCGTTATCAAAATCGCTTGCCATGATACGCAGATTATTGGCTTCTTGCTCTACCGCTTTTTTCGCAAAAGTCCCCGCAATAGAAACATCTCGCTCTAAAGCAAGCAAGTGGACATTTGGATTATTTTTAACGAGCGCCAAAGCAAAATCACCTTTGCCTGCACCGATTTCTAAATATAGAGGGGATGCAAAAAAAGAATCAGAAATGGAAATATCAGAAGTAACAACTTCTGGGTGCTCTAATAAATACGGAGCTGCCCATTTTTTGTAGCGTCCTCTCATGCTTTTAATTTCCCAAGCATATAAATAGCACGTGCATAGATCGCAATATCTTTGTAAAAGTCATCTAAATAAAGATATTCGGTTGGCGCGTGCATATCACCAGGATGGTTTTTGAAAGCGGCGCCAAAGGCAACGATATTTTTCGCTTCTTTTGCGTAAGTTCCTCCGCCAATCGTGAAAGGCTTAGCGAATAAATCAAGCGTTTCGCGTTTATAAGCTTTCATAAGGGTGGAAACCAAAGGACTCTTTTTATCAAAAAGAAGCATAGAAGTACTACTGACTGTAGTTACCGTTAAGCCACTCTCCTCACTAAGCTTTTTTAAGCATTCATCCGCGCTAGCGTTCTCGCCATAACGGAAATCGAGAGAAATCGTAAGTTCGTGATTAGCATAACGAACTAAGCCGTAATTATACGTATTCGCGCCAAGTTCTTTTGAGAGACAAGCTCCACCAAAAGAAGAACCATCGCTATTGTGAAGCGCTTTTTCAATACGCTTTAAAGCGGCGATGTTATAGAAATCTCCTAGTGCCTTAAAAGCGATTAAAGCGGCATTCGTGCCTAATTCTGGCGTTGAACCATGCGCAGCTTTCCCTTTGAAAGTAACAATCGTAAGAACTTCGTTGCTTGAAAGATCAAAAGAGATGTTATTCTTAGAAAGATATTCTTCAAACTTTTTATCACGAGGCAAGGTCGTAACGATTTTATCGCAAACGGCATTGGCGACTTCTCCGCCCATCATTTCAATGATCGGTCCAAGTTCCCCTTTGTAAGAAAGCGTAGCGCGACGAATGGCTTTTTCTCCATAGATGAGAGGCCAATCCGCATCCGGAGTGAACCCATAATCGCATTCTTCTTTATGAAGGGTATGGAAATAATAATTAAGGCAACTAGATCCTCTTTCTTCATCACCCCCGCTTACAAGACGAACGCGGTAACCTTTGATTAAACCATTATCTTTTAGTAATTTAATTGCATATAAAGAAGCGATAAGAGGCCCTTTATCATCCGCACATCCGCGGCACACCATCTTGCCGTCTTTTACGATAGGTAACCACGGGGAATGCTCCCACTTTCCTGTCGCAGGAACAACATCGCTATGGCCGTAAATTCCAATCAAAGGTCCTTCTTCCCCAATGGAAAGTTCTGTGCAATATCCATCGCACGTATCGACCTTAAAGCCATAATCTTTTCCAAGCTTAGCTAAATAATCGAGCGCCTTTTTGACGTTTGTCCCAAAAGGTTGGCCATTCTTTGCCGTTGAAGCGTCGTAAACGCTAGGGATACGAATGTCTTCCTGTAACGCATTCAAAGCGATTTTTTCATAATTCTTCGCTAATTTTTTGAAATTTGGCATGCAATATTGTCCTCTCTATTTTCGTAATAATTTTGTCAATGTTTTTCCAACAATCGGGGTAAAAATAGCCCCGAGAATCGCTTCTCCTAAACTTCCAAGCAATAATATCACCGTAACTCCGACAACAATTCCATTTCCAATCGGACTAGAAAGCGAGAAAAACGAAATCATTTCCGTTGGATAGAATAGGAAGAGATCCGCAAATACTAGGCCCGTATGAAGTAAAGTAAGCGCGAAACAAATGGCCGCGATGACGAAGCCATTCCGATATAGTTTATTCCCTTTCTTAAGAAAGAAAAAGGCAAGACCGGCAAAAAATCCAAAGAGAGCACGTGGCAAGACGCTCACCCAAGGATAAACAAAAAACGCATTTAGACCAGCGGCGTTTTGTATCGCTTGGAACCAGCTTGTTAAACCAAAAGCAACCCCATATAGAATCCCTCGTTTCCAATCCCCACGATACGCACCAACTAAAACAGGCAGATGAAGCAGGGTCAAAGATATGCCTGGCACAATGGTAATGTAGCCAAACTGAGGGACAAAGCCCATGATGATGATTAAAGCAATAATGGCGGCGTCTTCCGTAAGAGACGAAACGCTTTCTCTAGAAGAAGAAGGAGAAACAAAATGCAAAAAACGGAAATAGCCTAATAGTAAGCAAATCATTAAAACCCAAAAAATAATTGTGGTCATTTCCATAAAATTACTCCAAATTCGTAGCGATATTTCGATTTCGCTTATCAATCTCTTTTAACCCTAATAGTAAAAGCCATTCTTCGAAATGGAATTCCGGGAGAAGTTCTTTGACATAAAAAGAATTCCCGCCAGTCAAAACAGGAAACAAAGGACGTCCCACTTCTTTTTGAAATGATTCATAAAAGCCTTTGATTTCATAAACGGTGCCGTTAAGAATCCCGCTATTCATGGAATCGCTTGTGTTTCTCCCGATCACTTTTTTAGTGATTACGCCGCTTACTTGCGGAAGAGTGGCGGTCCCCCGCACTAAAGCGTTCATGGAAATTAGAAGCCCCGGAGCAATCGCACAACCCCCAAAATATCCATGCTCATCAACATAAATATATTTATTCGCCGTACCTAAATCAGCGATAAAAAGATTGTTACCAAAAATAGAAGTTGCTCCAACCGCATCGGCAACCAAATCGCTCCCGACTTCAATCGGGTTCTCTACCGCTAATTTTATCCCTGTTTTTAAGCCTGGCCCTAAAATCAATGGCCGTATTCCTAAAATATCCCTGCAAACCCTATCCCAAATACGAGTAAGAGAGGGAACTACGCTAGAGATGATGGCTCGCGAAAAAGAAAAATGCGCCGCTTCTCTTTTCAAAAAAGAAGAAAATAGGACGCGATATTCATCTAAGCTCCGCTCGGTATTGGATTTCGTCTTAAACGTTTTTAATAATGTATCGCCATCAAAAACGCCTAAATCCGTCATCGTATTGCCGATGTCTAAAACTAATAGCATATATGGTCTACCTCCGCTTCCATCCTTTTCCAAGAAGGTATGGAGCAAATTAAATTATAACGAAGTATTTTTTTCTTTCTAGCGCTAGAATAATTAGCATGTCAATTTGGAGAATTTACGGCATCAAGAAATGGTTCATTATCTCACTAATCGCTTTAGTGATTATTTGGGGTGCTTTCTTTACGGCGTTAGGATTTTATTTTGTCTATCCTTCTCATCTCTATATTTATTTGCTGGTCTTTTTAGGCCTATATGCCTCGAGCTCAATTTATGTTCTTCTGAAGCAATCGTTATTCCGCTTCATTAAATTCACAAAGATGGGTGGAGAGATAATGCAAGGAAAAATCATTTACGAAATTCCTTCTACCGGTGAAGCGAGTTCTCGCCCTTTAGCGATCATTGAAGTTAATAACAAAAAACGCGTTGTCGCACTTTTAGCGATGTTTCCTCGTTCTTTCAAGAAAGTATTAAAAGAAGGTGACAAAGTTACGATATACAAAATAATAGGAGAGCAAATCGCTCTCCTATTAACGCCCATTAACCAATAACGAAGTTAACGATCCTTCCTTTAACGACAATTATCTTCTTTATCGATTTATCGCCAATGAAGGCTTTCACTTTCGAGGTGAGGGCTTTTTCTTTAATTTCCTCTTCGCTACAATCAAGAGGAACTTCAATCAAATCACGTAATTTCCCATTCACAGAAACGCTGAGTTTCATGGTGTCACTAACGAGTTTTGATGGGTCGTAAGTCGGCCAGCTTTCATAAGCAATCGTCCCCTTATGACCTAGTTTCTCCCACATTTCTTCGCCTACAAACGGGCAAATGCAAGAGAAAATTTTTGTGAATCCTTCTAAGTAAGGACGATATAATTCATTTGCCTTATATGCATCGTTTACGAAAACCATCATCGCACTAATCGCGGTATTGAAAGAAAGAGATTCATAATCTTCAGTCGCTTTTTTCACCAATGCGTTATAGCTACGATCAAGCTCGCCGCTATTTTTTTCGGTGATTTTTTTCGCGAAAGCCTCATCATCGACAAGGCGATAGGCACGTTCGATGAAACGACGCGCCCCAACAAGTCCTTTGGTACTCCATGGCTTAGAATCGCTAAGAGGGCCAGCAAACATTTCAAATAGGCGCAAGGAATCTGCACCACTCTCGTTAACAATCTTATCCGGGTTGACGACATTTCCGCGTGATTTACTCATCTTCTCGCCATTCTCTCCAAGAATCATTCCCTGGTGATAAACACGTTTAAATGGTTCGTCACAGCTTACTACACCGATATCCTGAAGGAATTTATGGTAGAAACGAGCGTAAAGAAGATGCAAAACAGCATGTTCTTGGCCACCGATATATAAATCAACTGGTAACCAATGATCGAGAAGCTTTTTGTCTGCGATAGCTTCATCATTATGCGGATCAATATAGCGGATGTAATACCAACTCGAACCTGCCCATTGTGGCATAGTGTTAGTTTCTCTCACCGCTGGCTTTCCTTCATAAGTCGTATTCAGCCAAGAAGAAGGAGCCTTAGAAAGAGGCGGTTTCCCATCTTTCGCAGGTTGATAGTCGTCAAGAGGTGGAAGAACAAGCGGAAGATGGTCTTCGCAAACGTGTTCCTTGCCGTCTTCAGTTTGTACCATCGGGATCGGCTCGCCCCAATAACGCTGCCTCGAGAAAATCCAATCACGCAATTTGTAATTCGTGACGATCTTGCCTTTTCCTAAGGAAACGAGTTTATCTGCGATTGCAGCTTTTGCTTCAGCGATATTCATGCCATCAGCAAAATCGCTATGAATATGAGGAGCGTCTCCGACAAACGCTTTTTCCTTAATATCGCCTTCTAGCACCTGAATCATAGGGAGCCCATGGCGTTTAGCGAAGGCGTAGTCCCTTTCATCGTGAGCGGGAACCGCCATAACCGCGCCAGTGCCATATGAGCCAAGAACATAATCGGCAACGTAAATCGGGATGACTTTACTATTGATTGGATTAACCGCATAAGCTCCCAAAAAGACACCTTCTTTGTCTTTTTGATTGAGCTCACTACGATCAAGATCACTTTTGCTTGCGGCCTTTTTGACGTAAGCTTCCACTGCTTCTTTTTGTTCTTTGCTCACAAGTTTTTTAACAAGCGGATGTTCTGGAGCTAAGCAGCAATACGAGCAACCAAAAAGCGTATCGACTCTCGTGGTGAAGACTTTAAAGAAATCGGAAGTATCTTTTACCGCGAAAGTGATTTCGACACCTTGGCTTCTACCAATCCAATTTTTCTGAAGCTCAATGGTGCTTTTTGGCCAATTGAGTTCTTTTAAATCTTTTTCAAGACGATCAGCGTAACGCGTGATACGCAAAACCCATTGGCGCATCGGTATACGAATGACTGGGAATCCGCCACGCTCACTTTTGCCATCGATCACTTCTTCATTAGCGAGAACCGTTCCAAGTTCTGGGCAATAATTCACTGGCATATTGCCAACATAAGCAAGATCATGCTCAAACATCTTGGCAAAAATCCACTGCGTCCACTTATAGTAAGAAGGATCGATTGTCGCAAATTCCTTGCTCCAATCAATGGACATGCCTAGCATTTTGATTTGTTCTTTGAAATGCGCGATATTTTTGCGGGTAAATCCTTCTGGGTGCTCATTGTTTTTTCTAGCATAGTCTTCCGCTGGTAAACCAAAAGCGTCCCAGCCCATTGGATGGAGGACGTTAAATCCCTGCATTCTTTTCATACGTGAGACAATATCAGTCGCCGTATACCCTTCTGGATGCCCGACATGGAGCCCTTGTCCACTCGGATAGGGGAACATGTCTAGTGCGTAATATTTCGGTTTAGAAAAATCATGGGTATCGCAATAAAAAACATGATTGTCATCCCAGTATTTTCTCCATTTTTCTTCAATGCGTTTATGATCGTAAGCCATAATATAAATTCGTCTTTCTTCGACAAAGTTAATGCCGATTCACCAATTCTAAATACATGCCCATGTAATTTCTTGCGCTATTGGACCAACTGCGATCAAGCTTCATGGCATTGCGCGCAACGGCGTAATAATCTTTTTGATTAGCATAGAGGCGACTAGCGACTCCAATCGCGTAATCAAGCCCTTCCGCGTTATAGTCATTAAAGCCAATACCGTCTTTCCCTTTCGTCGATATTTCGTCATATCCATGAACCGTATCAACAAGACCTCCCGTATAGCGAACGATAGGAAGAGTGCCATATCGCTGCGCAACCATTTGTGAAATTCCGCATGGTTCAAATAAGCTTGGCATGAGGAAGAAGTCACTACCGGCGTAGATTTTATGAGCCAAAGCATTGCTATAGCCAATATAGATACCGCATGTATCAGGGAAATCGTTACGCAATGATTCTAATTTTTGCTCAAGTTCATATTCGCCTGACCCTAAAACAACAAGGTTCGCACCATTAGAAAGAGCTTTTCTACCGCTTTCTAAGACCAAATCAATTCCTTTTTGCCAAGATAAGCGAGAAACTAATCCATAAACCGGGCCGCCATACCAATGAATATTGAAGGCGGATAATAAATCCTTCTGGTTTGCATGCTTTGCGCTCACTAAGGTTCTAGAAGTGTATTTTTTCGCTAAGAATTCATCATGAGAAGGATTCCATTCTTTAGTATCGATGCCATTCAAAAACCCTGCAAAATCCGCTTCTCTAAGACGAAGAACATCGGATAGACCTTGACTTCCTAATGGGGTAAGGAGTTCTTCTCGATGCGTTGGAGAAACGGTCGTAATTTTATCGGCATAGATAATGCCGGCTTTTAACGTGGAGAACAAATCCTGGAAGCGAACATTGCCATTACTATAAATCTCATCGCTGAGGTTGAAGAAATTGCCTAAGAAATAACGGTCAAGCATCCCTTTAAAGGCAGGGTTATGAATCGTTAAAACAAAGTGCATCTCGTTATAAAAGGGGTCACCTTTCCTTCCTTCTTTAATAATGCAAGGAACCATCGCGCTTTGCCAATCGTGAACATGGACAATATCTGCTTTGAAGGATAAGAATTTCAATAATTCTGTCGCTGCCAAAGCGTAGAAAGCAAATCTCTCTCCATCATCGTTATAACCATAGAGATTTTCGCGGTCAAAATAATAAGGGTTATCTATAAGATAATAATGAATCCCGTCGATCTCAGTAGCGAATATCGTTGCCGTTTGTCTTCGCCAGCTCATCGAAACCGTGAAAGAGCCGATTTGGCGAATCGGGTATCCACCCTTCCTTTTGATTGACTCATAAAATGGAAGAGCAATGATAACATCATTCCCTTCTTTAGCGAGTTCAGCGCTTAACGCATATGCTACATCCGCTAAACCGCCACTTTTCGCGAGTGGGTTACTCTCGCTGGCAAACATTGCAATCTTCATAAAATAGCCCCCTGTTTCAAATAAATAATGTTATATGGATCGCCTTTTATCGTATGGCGCGCGGTGATGATGGAATATTTATCCACGACAACATCGCCAAGTTTTACTTCATCCCCCACAGAAACTTGGCTTAGGATAATGGCGCGTTTAATCACGGCGCCTTTCCCGATTTTAACGCCACGACAAAGGATAGAATCGGTCACTTCCCCTTCTACGATGCAGCCATTGGAGACAAAGGAATTACGAACATCGGCATTTTCTCCATATAGAGCGGGTGGGGTGTCGTGAGTTTGCGTATAGATTGGCCAATCTGGAACGAAGAGCTGTTCGGCAACATCGCGGTCTAATAATTCGAAGCTATATTCCACATAATGAGGCAAGGAATCGAAGCAACGGGCATACCCTTTAAATTCATGGGCATGCATTTTATAGGCGCCGATTTCCGCTAGCCAAGCAAGAGTCTCGCGCATGCCATAGGCACTACTCACTTCATTATGGCGACGAATCACTTCCGCTAAGACTTCCCGGTTAATGATCCACACTTCAAGAGAAACATTCGCGCTTTTCTCTTTTCCTTCATTTTTTCTAGCGCGGCGAACATAACCATTTTCATCGATATCAAAAAGGTTAGAGCTTCCGAATTCGCGGTCAGCATCATCAATCTTCTTATATAAAACGGTGATGTCTTCTCCTCTAGCGATATGTTCTTCCAAAATTGGGCGCAAATCCAAATTCATGATGATGTGGGCGCTTTGGAAAACGACATAAGAGGCATCGCTATCGTATAAAACCCAATCATTTTCAAGGATGTTATTAATGTCGGTGTTATATGCTTCATTGAGTGAGCCTTTTTCATTGAAGAAGATGGTTTCTTTTCCAACTTTGGTATTGGTAACCCAGCTCATCATGCTGCCCATGTGTTTAAGGATGGAACGTTGATGGTTTTTTACCAAAATACCAACGTTATCGATTTCGCTATTGCAGAAATTACTGAGGGCGAAATCGCAGAATGCGTAACGCCCCAAAAAGGAAGTCGAAGCAAGAGGGCGGTTGCTCGTTAATTCGCCAAGTTCTGGCGAATTGTGACAATCTAAAAGACCAATGACGTTTTTCATAACAATTATTTCCCTGCCTTTCCATTGCAAACGAGGGCAATGCCGTCGTGCTCGAGATTGATTTTTTCATTTGCTTCAACTAGCGTCTCAGGACCAATAATTGCGTCCTCGACTTGCGCGCCTTTCTTAATCAAAGCGCCATTCATGATAACGGTGTTCTTGCAATAGGCGCCAGCTTCAATCGTAACGTCGCCAGAAATAACGCAATGGTCAACATTTCCTAATACAATCGCACCTTGGTTAATCAAAGAATCCTTTACTTCAGCGCGTGGCCCAATGTATTGAGGGTGGCTTCTTAAATCCTCAGAATAAATTTTGTTTTCGCCTTGTACGGTATATAAATTGACTAAGGGATCGCCAGAGAGAAGTAAATCCATGTTGGCTTGATGTAAGCTAGCGACCGTGCCGACGTCTTTCCAATAGCCATGGTAGGTATAAGCAACAAGCTTCTTTCCTTCCGAAAGCATAGTAGGTATGATGTTTTTCCCAAAATCGTGATCGCTATCTAATTTCGCGTCAGCAATAAGCTCTGCGCGTAACACTTTGTAAGTGAAAATATAGATGCCCATCGAAGCGAGATTGCTGATTGGCTTCTTTGGCTTTTCGACAAAATTCGTGATGTTGTCATCTTTATCGGTAACGAGAATTCCAAATCGAGACGCTTCTTCCATTGGAACTGGATAAACCGAAATCGTGCAATCCGCCTTGCTATTAATATGTTTTTTGAGCATATCTAAATAATTGCAGCTATAAATATGATCGCCCGAGAGAATCAAAACATATTCTGGATTGACGCTATCAAGCCAATCGATGTTTTGGTAAATTGCATCAGCAGTTCCTAAATACCAGTTGCTGCCTTCTTCAGTTTGCTTTGGCGTTAATACAGAAGTTAAGGATTTGTTTCCATTAAGCCCCCATTTTTCACCATTTCCGATATAAGTATTTAATTCACTGCTTTCGTATTGGGTTAAAACGCCAACGCAGTGAATCCCACTATTTGCGCAGTTGGACAATGGAAAATCGATGATTCGGTATTTTCCTCCATAAGAAACAGCAGGTTTTGCGCGCTTTTTTGTCAAAGCCTGCAAGCGGGTGCCTTTTCCACCCGCTAAGATCATAGCGGCCAATTTTGTGCTCATTTAGTATTCTCCTCAAACGGCGATCTTTCTTTGAAATACTATAACATAGTATTTGCCTAGAAAATACGCTCGAACCAACCTTTTCGTTAATTTTTTTCTTTTTCTTTACGAAATAAAACCGAAAGACAGTCAAGGAAAATGCACTTACGTCATTTTTATTAAGAATTGTTTTGCGCTCAATATACCGATATGGTATATTTCTAAGCGCGCTTTTAGCGTTGTAGAGGTAAAAGTTATGTCAAGAGTATGCCCAGTTTCCGGAAAAAAGGCGATGAGTGGTAACAACCGCAGCCATAGTGTCCGCGCTACACGCCGCACTTGGAACGTCAATCTTCAAAAGTACAAAGTTGAAATTAACGGCAAGATGGTTGAGGTCAGAATGTCCGCTCGTGCTTATCGCGCTTTGAACAAGAGCACCAAGAAAACCACCGAAGAAGCAAAATAAATTATTTCATTTCTAAAGCAAAAGATGCCCGTAGGCATCTTTTCTTTTATCGATTTATCGTAAGAAAATAGAGACCAATTAAAGCGATGAGGTTATTAAGAATCGCTACAAAGTAAAGCACCCATTCACTATACGGAAGAACGAACCTTTTTGGTCTACAATAACTAACGGAGCCGTCCTCACTCACACTCTTTTCTAATTTTGCCCAGTCCTTAAGTTTGGGATTAATAAGAAGCAAAACAGAAGCAAATAGTCCTAAAAAGAGAAATATGGTAACGATCAAGCTAAAGACATCTCTTAAATTGCGGTAAACCGCCGCAAAATAAAAGCCAGACATCCCGCAAAACAATATTTCGCCAATTCCCGTAACGCAAAATAAGGATAGATGCTGCTTTGCGAAAGATAAATCGATATAGCTTAAGAAATATTGCCCTAAGGGTGCAATAATGCCCGCTAAAGAAAGCCCGACAAAAAAGAGACTATAATTCAGGTCGAATTGTTGAATAGCAAATAAGCCGTATAAGCCTGGTAAGATTCCAGTCAATAGGGATAATCCTTCCAATACTCTTAAGGGGTAATACAACTTGCTCTCTTTAGGTGGAAATAATTCATAAGAAAAATAGGAACGAAACGAAAATCTATCTTTGCTTTTCTTTTGAGTTAATGCTAAAAAGAGAAAACAAGCGGGTAACAAAATCGTAAGCAATAAGAAGATGATGAAAAGAATCATTCTTTTCCCTCCAAAAGGGCAAACCGTTTTGCAAAATCGTCATGCCCATATAAATAAGAGCCAGCGACAAGGAGTTCGGCACCTTTTGCGATTGCCTCTTTCGCCGTTTTCTCGTTAACTCCCCCATCGATTTCTAAAATCGGGGGGTTGGATAAATGGTCGAGTTCTTTTCTTAACTTTGAAATTCTTTCTAGCCCATTCGGATCAAAAGGTTGCCCTCCCTTCCCTGGATGAACCGTCATAAGAAGAATTAAATCGAAGGAAGATAAATAAGGATAAATGGTTTCTAGAGGAGTTTCAGGATTGATTGCAAGTCCCGCAAACGCGTGATTTCTTTTAATGATAGAAGCCCCACGCAATACTTCTTCTTTTTGATTAATTGCTTCGATATGGAAAGTAACAATGTTAGACACTAAGGAATAATCGCTAACAACAGCAAGAGGATTAACGACCATTAAATGGGTGTCTTTTAAAAAAGGATGACCTACATGGGGGTCAACAATATTTCTAGCGACATCAATTCCAAAAGAAGTATTGGGGACGAATTTTCCATCCATGACATCAATATGGATAAAATAAGAGCCCGCCTTGGCGGCTTTATAAGCCTCTTCTTCGAGTTGATTTTTATCTGCCGATAATAAAGAAGGGTTACCTTTAGGATAAGAAAAATCGCGCAAATTCATTATTTAAAACCAAAGAGCCAAGAGATAAAGCCCTTCCTTTCCTTAAAATTTTTGCCATTTTTCATCGCTTCAAAAATTGCGTCATGCATCTCTTTTGCGCTCTGAAAACGCTCTTCTTTTCTTTTTCGACAAGCTTTAATGATGATTTTATCTAACGCTCTAGGAACGCTAGGAAGGGTAAAACTTGGCTCAGGGAAATGATTTTTGATTTGCTTAATCGCAATTTCTTCGGGATTATTCCCGTCAAAAGGAACTTTTCCGATAAGAATTTCGTAAAAGACAATGCCCATGGAATAGATATCGCTAAGTGGAGTGCTAAGCTCTCCGATTAAAACTTCTGGGGCGCAATAATAAACAGTTCCGCTTATTGCATCACCCTTTGGTTTTTCCCCGATTTCAGAGCTAATCCCAAAATCGCTGATTTTAATCGAACCATCGCTTAAATAAAAAAGGTTATCTGGCTTAATGTCGCGATGAACAATGCCATGTTCATGAATATATTGCACACCTTCTGTGAGCTGGAGCATAACTTCGCAAGCTTCTAAGGTAGAAAGATGATGCACGCTCGAGAAATTCAAGCGGTCACGCAAAGTCTCTCCACGCACATATTCGTTAACCATATAAGGTCTACCATCGATTGTCCCTTGCCCGTATACCCTAACGATATAAGGACTATTTAAACTAGCAACCGCGATGCATTCACGCTGAAAACGAGCGATGTTTTTCACATCTTTCATCATCTCAACGCGCATGATTTTAATCGCAACCGTCTTGCGGGTTATAGCGTCATAAGCCTCATAAACATCGGCCATTCCGCCATGAGCGATGGGGTTGACAATGTGATAGCGTTCATCAATTCTATCTCCGCGCCCGATCATTCTTTTATCGTCTCCCAATAAGCAATTCCTTCATTATCGCTGCCACCTGAAGCATTTGCCTCCGCGATTAAACTAACGACCTTTTGATCAGCTCGTTCGTTCGTGGAAATAATGCCGTGTATTGTATTTGCCGGGATTTGGTTATAAAGGCCATCCGAACATAGAAGAATAGATTCCCCATGATATTCAAAAAAGGAAAAAGTCAAAGAAACGGAAGGATAAATTCCTAACGCGTTCATAAGAACGTGGCGATCAGGATGAGATAAAGCTTCTTCTGGAGTGATTTTTCCCGTAGAAACAAGATATTGTACATAAGTTTGGTCTTCAGTGATTTGCTTTAAAGAAGTTCCATCATCTAGATACGCTCTAGAATCGCCGATATTAGCAACCATAAGACGATTACTAGAAAGGAGCGCCATAACAAGAGTAGTGCCCATCCCTTTATATAAAGGATTTGCATCCGCCATCTCGAAAATCTTTGCATTTGTTTCCTTAATTACTTTTGAAGCCCACCACTCATCTTGCTTTCGGAAAAGAGATTTTTTCTTTTTTCGAAAGGCCTTTGTGATGCAATTGATCGCGGTTTTGCTGGCTAAATCGCCTTTATTCGCGCCACCCATCCCATCGCAGACAATTAGCAAAACCTCGCCATCTTCATTGAGAAGTACCATGGCTTGGTCTTCATTGTTTGTACGAGTTTTACCAATATCCGTCCGATAGGCATATGTGCCAAAGAATTGCTCTTTTTTCATTTTTTCGCCCCTTGATACTTCACACGAAGTTGACCACATGCTGCATCAATATCTGTACCAAACTCCTTCCGAATTGTGCAATTGATGCCCCTTTTACGAAGTTCATCATTAAACGCACGAATCGTTTTTTCGCTTGATCTTTCAAATGGTTTTTCTTTGACGGGATTATAAGGAATTAAATTAACATATGCTAAAGTGCCGCGAATTAAATCGCTCAATTCATCTGCGCATTCTTTCGAATCGTTAATTCCTTTAAGGAGAATGTATTCAAAAGTGACACGTCTACCGCCCTTTTCTTCATAATAATGAACGGCCTCCATAAGGTCTTTTAAGGAATAATGGTTAGCAATCGGCATGATTTTTTTGCGGATAGTATCATTAGGAGCATGTAGAGAAATTGCCAAATTGATTTGGATTCCTTCTTCAGCATACTTACGAATCCCTGGCACTAATCCACAGGTACTAACGGTAATATGACGAGCGCCGATTGCAAGCCCTTTGGCTTCGTTACAAATATGAACGAAAGAAAGAACATTATCGTAATTGTCAAATGGTTCACCAGTGCCCATAACAACTATATGGGTGACGTTTTGTCCTTCTTCAGAAAGGATTTCATTGATGGAAAGGACTTCCCCCATCATTTCCGCGCTCGTGAGATTTCTTTCTTTTCTGAGTAAGCCAGAAGCACAAAAAGCGCATCCCATCGAGCAACCAACTTCGCTAGAAACGCAAATCACGTTTCCATAGTCATAACGCATTAAAACAGTTTCTACTTTTGCTCCATCCGCCATTTCAAGCAAGAGTTTGACGGTTCCATCGCTCGAATCTTGACGCTTAAAAATGGAAGGGAGCGATACGCAATAGTCGCGTTTTAAAACTTCCCGAAAGGATTTAGAGATATCAGTCATTTGATCGAAATCATAAACCTTTTTGACATAAATCCATTGGTAAAGTTGAACGGCGCGATATGGTTTTTCCCCAACGGAAACCATTTCTTCTTGCAGCGCCTTTAATGTATATCCAAGTAAGTTCTTTGCCATAAAAACTATTTGGCGGAAGCGCCTAAAGAAGATTCGATAGAAGCACTATTATTCATAAACACAGTAGAAACGCTAACAGGGTCTTTCACTAAAGAACTATCTTTTTCTAAGACGCAATAATAAAGAGCGGTATCGAGTTCTTCGAATGGGAATTCTTGTTTTTCTTCCACGATATGGAATTCTTTGTGATTCAGGAGGAATTCGCTAATTGTATTGTGACCTTCTTTTTTGGAAATGGTGTAAATCATATAGATGAGTTTTCCTTTTTCCGCAACGTATTTGCTCGTGCCTTCAAGAGTATCTTTTTCTTGCTGGAACAAAGCATCCATCGAATCTTTCTTGAAATGAAGGAGATAGTCAGGATATTCGCGAATGAGATCGAAATTAGAACTATTCGGAGCGGCAATCACCAAATCGATTGGGCGCGAAATTGCTGCTTCCATCTTTAAGGGATCAGTGGCAAAGAAATTAACGTTTTTCAAATTCAAAGACTTAATCATCTTTGTAACGTCTAAATACGGCTCAAGAGCAGGTACACCAAGATTGATTCCGACGCTAGAGCCATAATGCTCAATCACTTCTTTTAGTAATGAGGAATCCTTATTTGCGTTATAAACAAGAATTTCGCTTGGCTCACTCACGTGAAAGCGGTCAAGAAGTTCTTTTGTCGCAATCTTTTCTAAGAAAATCTTTCCTTCTCTCATTTCAGGGAGTTTACGAAGAGGGGTTTTCCCAGTATAGGAAAGGATTCCCTCGACAGGAGTTTTATGGAAATCGGGATTATTGTTCAATAGCTCTTCGACGGAAAGAACATTGCGAACGCGAACCGTATTCACGAGTGGGCGGCTGTTCTTTTTCAAAATTTTGTAAGTTGTCCCATATCCATAGTGTTCCCAGATTTTAAGAACCCATTCTGGCGTATTGTAACGAAGTGTTAAATAACGATTGCTGCTTTTTGGTAACGATTCAGGGATGAAAGCATTGGTCTCTTCCGCTTTTTTGACAAGAGGTTCAACAAGAGCGTATTTTTCTTCCCCTAATCTCTTTTTTAATGCCTCAATAATGTTTTCTTTTGTGTAGCGTTTCACAAAATAGAGAGCACCCAAAGCTAGGGACAAGAAACGCTTTTCTTCGTTAGAAAGACCTTCAATCGGTTTCATTAAGAATTCAAAAAGAAGGGAATGGCGAAGCTCGCATCCTACTAGAGTAGCAACATCTTTCCGAAGTGGACGTTTTTCAAGGTCGCTTTGAAAAACCTTGCGTAATGCTTCATTGAACGAGGTGTCATTATCGAGGATATCATTCAAAATCGTGATGGATAAGTCTAATTCTTCCATAGTTATCTCTCCTTAGCTTTTACTATTTTTTATGTTTTTCTTTTAGCTTTTCTTCAAAATCTTCAAAAGCGTTTCCTAAATAGATATCGTCAGGATTATTGATATCGAGGTCGGCTCTATCGCGAGGATTTGCTTCGCTATATTCATCCTCTTCTTCCTCTTCTTCATAATCACTATCGGTATTCACTACGTTGCTTTCTGTAATGTAACGAGGGTATTCTTCGTTAATTTTTTCATAGGCGTTTTCTTCTTCATAATAAGAGAAAACGACTTGGACATGGATAGAAAATTCGCTGAATGTCTTTAATAAATAATCAGCGACATTTTGCTCAACGGCGCGATATTTGCATTCCGCTAAAACGCGAATTTCAACATTCCAGCTTGTTTGTTCCACGCCATTATGAAAAATCATAGAGGACGGCGCGTAGAAATTAATTTCATCGGAATCCGTCTCAAAAAGCTCTGCGAGATTAGCGGTATGTTCCTTGCTATAGTGACCAACAACAAACTGATCTAAGCCCAATACAGAAATAGTAATCATCTAGTAATCCACCCTACCGCAAAAGTATATCACACGCGTACACGCATAGAAAGACGAACGGAAAACAACTTTTCATGCCTCACTAGTAGTCTAAAGGATCAACATTAATGGAGATATCTACGTTAGATAATCCACTATATCGCTTTACCATGTCTTGGAGGTAAGTTCGTAATTCTTCTCCTTGCTTGTATTTGATAAGCAACACCCTGCTATACCGACCAGCGTTGAGGGAATAGTATGGACAAAGCGGGCCGACAAAAGAAACGGAAGTGAAGCTTTGCGTCTTTAATTCTCTTAAAAAATCGCTTGCTGCTTGTACGCATTTTTCTTCATTTTTAGATAAGAATTCGAGCAAAATCAAATACACGTATGGAGGATATTGTTGGATTTTTCTTTCTTGCATTTCTTTCCGAAAGAAGAATTCATAATCTTGTTTTGCCCCATAGACAATTGCGTAATGAGAAGGATTATAAGTTTGAATCATGGCTTCCCCAGTATCTAGGCTTCTACCGCTTCTACCAACGGCTTGAGCAATCAGTTCAAACGTTCTTTCCGCCGCGCGGTAGGTTGGTAAAGATAAGCCGATATCAGCCAAAACAACACCAGCGAGGGTAACTTTTGGGAAATCGTGTCCTTTAGCAATCATTTGTGTTCCGACCAAAATATCGTATTCGTGATTTTTAAAACTCGTGAGGATTTTTTCAACGTTTTTGCTGACTTTTCCAACATCGCTATCAAGACGAGCGACTCTAGCATCAGGAAAAATATCATTGAGTTCTTTAACGACTCTTTCTGTGCCATAGCCCGTCCGCATCAAGCGAGTTGAGCCACATTCTGGGCAAACTTTCGGGAAACGCTCGACATACCCACAATGATGGCACTTGAGCATGTCATCTTCCGTGTGATAAGTTAAATTCCCTCCGCAACTAGGGCAAGTGAAAATCTTCCCGCAACTAGCGCACATGATATTTGTCCAATATCCGCGACGATTAATCAATAAGATCGTCTGCTCTTGTTTTTCGAGTTTCTCACGAATTTTGTCCAATAATGGCTTGCTTAATTTTTGGCTCGTTTTCTCAAAATTATGGCGGTCAGTCAAATCAATAATCGTCGTATGGGGTAACCCTTTTTCGTTAATTCGATGAGGAAGTCTTGCTAGGCCATATACCCCTTTCATCGCCCTTGCTTTCGTTTCTAAAGATGGGGTAGCGCTTCCTAAAACGACCTTAGCCCCAGTAAGTTCCCCGCGGAAAATCGCCACTTCTCTAGCGTGATAATAAGGAGCGTTGTCTTGTTTATAAGATTCAACATGTTCCTCATCCAAAATAATGAGGCCGATGTTATTCAAAGGAGCAAAAACGGCACTTCTAGCGCCCACAACAATCGAAGCATCGCCGCGTTTAATTCTTCGATATTCATCATAACGTTCCGCTTGGGTTAATTCGCTATGGAGAATGGCTACTTTTTGTCCGAAACGTCTCGAAAAATATTCTACCATAACGGGAGTTAAATTGATTTCAGGGACAAGCATCAAAACGGTTTTGCCTTCGCTTAAGATTTTTTCACTTAAACGCAAATAAACTTCCGTTTTTCCTGAACCAGTGACACCTTGAAGTAAGACAACGTTTTTATCCATAGAGAGGATATCGTTATAGGCTATATTTTGCTCAACGGTCATTTCATGGGGGATTTCTTTTTCCTCTTCTTTAATATGAAAACGCTCTCTCTCCTTTAAGACGATTTTTACGCGATTTTTTGCAATTAATTTCTCTAAAATCGCCGTAGAACCGGCTTCCTTTTTTAAAATCTTCCCATTTTTAGCAATAAGGCGCAAAATTTCTATTTGCTTATCAGTTAAGTCACTTTCGTCACTAGAAACAAGTTCCACCCACTTTTCATAAGCAATTTTTGGGCCCTTTAAGGTCGACATTTTGGGAGATAAGGAAAGCGGAAGCATTGCCTGAAGCACACTAATTAAAGGGGATAAATAATAGGAAGAAATTTTATGAGCAAGTTCCATTAGCTCATCATTGAGTAATGGTTCTTCATCGATTACGCGATCGATGAACTTAAACGAATAGCCGTTTTCCTCTTTTAATTCTTCTGGTGTCTTCGTCGTTTCTCGGCTCGACATGACGAATCCGATAACGGGTCTTCCATTAAAATTAATGAGAACGCGAAAACGCGGACCGACGTTCCTAGAGCCATCATACAAATAGGTGAAGGTTCGGTCTAGAGATTGCGAACCGTATTGAGTTAAAACGTCTAGAATTTGCATCTAGAAAATTATAAAACAGTTTTCTTATCACGCGCACGGATTTCCGCACGAATAATGTTTTCGATTTCAATCGCGGCGCGGGTAACATCATCGTTATAGATGACGTATTCGTATTGCGATTTTAATTCCATTTCTCGAGCCGCTTTCGCTAAACGCTGCTGAATCACTTCTTCAGGTTCAGTGCTTCTTCCACGAATTCTAGATTCTAAGCAAGCAAAATTTGGGGGCATAATGAAGAAAGTAACAGGGCGTTCTTTAGCAAGTTTCTTTAAAACTTGTTCCGTCCCGTTCACATCGATTTCTAAAATGACATTTTTCCCTTCTTCTCTTTTGGCTTGAACTTTGTCCAGAGGAGTCCCGTATTGATGTCCAACAAATGTCGCATGTTCTAGAAGATTACCATTTTCGATATTTCTATTAAATTCTTCTTCGCTTACGAAATAATAGTCTTTGCCATCCACTTCTCCAGGACGCATCGAACGTGTCGTCATGGAAACGCTATACCAAAGATTGAGGGACAAATCTTTCATGATTTGTTTGCGGATGGTCCCTTTCCCCACTCCACTCGGTCCAGAGATTATGATGATTAACCCTTTTTTCATAAAATAAATTTGCAACATTATAATCGCAAAAATAGGACAAAAACAATGATAAAGCCCTTAAAAGAGCGAAAAGTGCAAAATAGAAGACCCCTTGGTCGTTTTTCACTTCTTACTTCGCATTTAAAAAGCGAGTGAAATCACACCCGCCATAGTTTAATGAAGAGGAAGAACCTATTTAGGTAGATAAGGTTTTACTTCGTGAGGACCATCAAAATAGAATTGAACGCCGATAACGTTTGGTCCTGCGTGATACCCGTTTGTCGGAGAAGCTTGGGTAACCACGACTTCTTTAAAACCAAAATCGAGTACTTTCTTCTTTGCTTCCTCAAGAATAGAGGCGTCTTCAAAATAAGAATAATTGATAAAGGCCATTTTTGGATCGATATTGGGATGAGTCGCAAGAATATCATCTACATACGCTAAAGCGCATCTTTTTGTATTCCCACGGAATTTCTTACCGATGTTAAATTTGCCATTTTCTTTATCGATGCAAACGATTTCTGGCTTAATGCGAAGAAGGTTTGCCCCAATCATCGCGAGTTTGTTGCATCTTCCTCCGCGATAAAGATATTCGAGAGTGTCAAGTTGGAAAGAGCAAGTACAGTACGGACGTCTTCCTAAAATGCGCGTCATCACTTCTTCTATCGGATAACCTTCATCGATAAGTTCACGGGCATAGATAGCCTGAAGAGCGATTTGCCCGCTTGTGCCGTGCGAATCAATGACAACAATCCTATTTTTCCCCTGGGCAGCGACCATCGCATTGTTATAGCCGCTTGAAATCGCACTAGAGATTGTGAAATGAATGATGTAGTCATATTGTTTTAATAACTTATCAAAATGTTCTTCGAGTTCATTCACATTCACGGCAGAAGTATGACACATATCTCCCGTCTTTTTCGTGTAAGCAAATAGTTCATCAGTCCGGAACAAGTTATCAGGTCCTTCGTCCTTACCTCTTTGCACATGAAAATGAACAATAGAGATACCATATTTATCCAAGTATTCTTGTGGCAAATCAATCGTGGATTCTGCGGATAAGCCAATACTCATAATCATTTCCTCCATTTTCTTTCTCTATGTTATCTAGTTTTTGTTACTAGTTCAATAGATATGTTCATGGACTGGCAATAAATAGTGATATAATTTCGCCATGCCAATCTCAGGGAAAGAATTTAATTCATACGTTCTGTCATTAAACGAAAAGATCAAAGAGAAGCACATTTCTCGACCGATTTTAGTCTCACGGGCAACATTATTTTTTCATCTATCTGGCAAAGAAGATCATCGCTTTGTTATTTCTTTAGAGCATGATGACCCACGCGCATATACCGCAAAAGAGGAATACAATCTTGTTTCATTGGATTCACCTATTTACGCTCCGTTTCGTAAGGAATTAGCGAATGCCTTCATCGAAGAAGTCGCAATGGAAAACGATGATAGGATTTTGAAGCTATCCCTAATCGTCATCAATAGTGTTTATAAAGAGGAGAGGCGGACACTCTATTTTGAAATGTTCCCCACTCACCCAAATTTAATTATAACGGATGAGAATAATAAAATTATTGCCTTCACCCATGGGGCCTCTCTCGATTCCTTTCGGCCCATCTTAAAAGGCGTGAATTATTCGTCACCCGAAAAAAGCTTTGCCAATGTTGAAACTTCACCTTTTGATTATTCTTCCTACCAAAATGCCTGCTTAGAAAAAGAAAAGCTAATATTTTCTTCTAGAAAGAAAGAACGTTTTGGCCCTTTGCTCACTTTATTAATGACCAAAGAAAAAAGATTAAAGAAAAAAATCCTACTCATAGAAAAAGACAAAGAAAAAGCGAAATCCCATCAAAGCGATTCCATGATTGGCGATTATATCTATACAAATCTTGATAGCTTAAGTAATAAAAAAGAATTAAATATCGATGGAAAAATTGTTCCTCTCGATCCAAAAAAGAACCTCGTTCAAAACGCGAACGATTTCTATAAAAAAGCGAAAAAAGCTAAAAAAGCACTCCAAGAAATTGAAATTCAAAAAGAAACGGCCAAAAGAGAATTGTTCTCCGTTCAAGATAGCATCGCTTTATTATCCACTAGCGATGAAGAAGGGCTTGAATCCCTCTCCAAAGAATGGGGCTTATTGAGCAAAAAGAAAGAAAAAATCAATTTTGGGGACGCAAATATCCCATATGTGGTTTTAAAAAACGGAACTCATTTTCTCTTTGGGAAAAACGCCAAGCAAAATGATACCCTTACCTTCCTGATTGATACAGTCAAAACCCACTACTGGTTTCATATATTAGGAAAAGAAGGCGCCCATGTCATGATTAAAAAGGATCATCCAAGCGAGGAAGAAATCTTAACGGCTTGTGAAATCGCTCTCTTATCAAAAGGAAAAGAAGATGGCGACGTCATGATGAGCGAAAGAAAAAACATTTATAAAGGAACCGTACCTGGACAAGCGATTGTGCGCGAATATACGACAATCCATCTAAAACACGTCCGAAATGAGACCAAAACGCTTTTTCTAAACGCAACAAAATTAAAATTAAGATAATATGATTCCCTCCTTTCTAGATGAAAAAATTGCCATAGAAACCTATCGCTCTATTTTTAAGAAAGAGCCTTCTTTAATTCATCCTTTCTCGGATGGATTAGGAAACGTGGTCATTCGTCTCGATAATTCCGTCATTCGTATCAAGAAGACTTCTGATTTTAATCTTTATAATAAAGAAAACGAACTTATCGCAATCAAGGAAACTTCGAGGGTAAATTTGTCTCCTGATCTATTGTGGATTGACGAAAAAGCAATGACATTATTATATCGTTATTGCGAAGGAATAAATTTTTTAGGTCCAAAAACGTGTGAAACCGAATTGCTCCAAATCGGACAATTCCTAAAATCACTCCATTCGCTGCCTATGGCAAAAGAATTTGCTCCGTTTAATGCAAAAAATCGTTTCCACACGTATAAAAAAGAAGCAAACAGGAAATCTTCTTCGCTTAAAGAAAGAAAAATTAGAACAATCGTTGAAGAAAGCATCGAAAAAGAAAAACAGGTCTTTTCACATAACGACATAGTTTTTGGAAATCTAATTTTAAATCCTAAAGATCATCGTTTGACCTTAATCGATTATGAATATGCAGGAGCAAATAATGAATTATTCGATTTAGCAAGCTTACTTAGCGAAAACAGCATAGAAGATATCTCTCAAAAAAAGGCTCTTTTGCGTGGATATTTCGGATACGAAGACGAAACGCTTCTAGCGAAATGTAATCAATATATCCTTTATGAAGATTTTCTTTGGTACTACTGGGCTCTTGCAAATTATCGCTTAAAAGGAACGAAGGAATTTCTTTCTATCGCAAATGAAAAAAAGAAGGCAATAAGCCTTCACGAACGTTTTTGCGAATAATTATTGATTTGGATATTTTTCTTGATAACGTCTAATGCAACGCGCAATCGCCTCTTTCGCTTCTTCCGCGCCAAAAATACCATCAACCCTTGTATGCTTATGGGGCTCTAATTCTTTATAAACGCTAAAAAAGTGCGAAATTTCGTCCGCGAAATGGGGAGGGAGTTCGCTAATGTCATTAAAGCCATTATAAAGAGGATCATGCGAGCAAACGGCAATCACTTTTTCATCGAGTGCCCCACAGTCATCCATCTTTAGTAAACCGATTGGCTTAGCCAAAGTTAATGCAAGAGGGATAATTGGTTCGCTACATAAAACCAAAACATCCAAAGGGTCACCATCTTCGCTCAAGGTTCTAGGAATGAATCCGTAATTTTGTGGGTAATTCGTAGAAGTAGAGAGAATTCTATCCAGGATTAACGCACCGGTTTCTTTATCGAGCTCATATTTATTTTTGCTCCGCGCACTGATTTCGATACAAGCAATGAACTCTTCTGGTTTGATTCGCTTCGCGTCAACTGTATGCCATATATTCATGATATTTCCCCTTTTTCCTTTATTATTGTATCATTTAGGAAAGACAAATTGAAAAAATCGCTTATAGTTATGCTCATGAGAAAAAAGTCTCTTTTGTTCCTACTACCTATACTATTTATAGCAAGCTGTTCATCTTCTCCTGAGACGGAAAAATTTTATATTGATCAAAATGGGGATTTCTTATTAAATGAGCCGAATAGCTATCTAGATTTGCCTACTATTGACGCCAATGTTGCAATAAAAAGAGACAAAGCAAACATTCCTACGACTTTCATTAATGCGAGTTTTGAATGTATGCAATGCAATAAATTTGAATCCGTTTTCATCGCAACCATTTGCAAAAGAGGATTCTATATCGAAACGCTTTATAAGGCGAAAAAAGAAGACGCGAACGAAACGGAAAACGAAAATATTCGTTATGAGAAAGAATTATTAGAATTGCAAAATTTTTATGGTTCAAAAAGGGAAGAAGGAATCGATGGGGCCGTCCCTTCGATTTATACCTTAAATCAACAAAAATCCACCTTGTACGATATGTACGAAGATAATGATTCTTATTACAAATTCAAAAGCTATTTGGATACACGCTTAAAAAAGACAAACATCTATCATTTTTTTACCTTTGATGCTTATTCGCAATTCATCGAAAAAGAAAAGAACGTCTTAACATTCCTTGATAATCCGCTTGATGATAATTCGCTTTCTTTTTATAGCGAGACTCTTTACACAAAGGCAAAAAATAGCGGCAAAAAATTATGCTATATTGATATCAGCCGTTTAAGCGAAACAGAAAACGAAAAATTTAAAGCGAGATTTAGCGTGGATTTTTTATCGCCAAGCCTATTTTACCATCAGGAATCGATCTTAATTGAAAAGGAAGCGACAAAAGCCGCTTCAATCGTTAATCAATATTATTCCTAGTTTTGTTTCTTCGCGCGCACGAATTGATCGAATTTTAAGCCATCATCGAAATTTTTAAATTTTGCGTAATAGTATTCGTCCCCCATCGCGCGAGCGATATGAGCAGGGTATCGCCCTCCCATACAGAAATTGTTTGGGAAAGCGGCTTTAATCTCTTCAGGCGTATGAACATAATGGAAGACATCTTTTCTAGAGCAAGCGAAGGCATAATATTTTTCTTTATTCATGTCTTGTCGATTTTCGTCATAAGCAATAACGTCGGCATAAATCTCATAACAAGAAACACTATTGGCAAAATCGATTAAATCAGGAGTATAGCCTCCAGCTGGACGCATATTGCATTCTAAAGCGACAAATTCGCCTTTATTAGCAAAGCCTGGTTTATCTTCGGTAAGTACGAAGAATTCAATATGGAAGAAGCGTTGGCGAATCCCAAAAGCTTTGATGACATTACGGCCAACCCTTTCAAATTCTAAGCCATTGACGTCTTTAAAAGGCAAAGAGAAAGGATTATTGAAATAGTATTCATCAAGATCTTCAAGGACAATGTCTGCATTGTCGACCGTAAAATGGTCACTCGTGCAAAAAACAACATTGCTATGAGAATCGCAAATACCATCGAAGCTGACGATAGTACCTTTAATGAATTCTTCGACAATATAGGTCTCAGGAAGAGGCTTGGAGAGAAATTTTTCAAGTTCCTCTCCATTATGAATCGGGAAAGAATTATTCGCACCAACGCCGACATTCGGTTTCGCAAAAAGAGGGTAATTTACTTTTTTTGCAAATTCTTTTGCGGAATCTAAATCGCTAGGTCCATTAACTAGAAGGTAACGCATCGTTTTCGCGCCACCCTTTTGGAAGCATTCTTTCATCGCGCTTTTGGCCTTAATTTTGTTCATCTCACTTGGCCAAAAAGAGGTCGTAACATTGAGAGCTTCTCTAAGACGAGCGTCCATGTTAAGCCACCACTCATTATCGCTTTCGATGAAAGAAATCTTGCCATATTTAGACTCAAAATATTTGCAAGCCTTAAGCATCTCGGAAAAATCGCCGAGATCTTTCACATAATAATATTCGGTTAGTCCTTTTTTTAAGCGTTCATGAAGATCAAAATATGGGGAATCTCCAATTCCTAAAACACAAATCCCATGGTCTTTTAGTGCTTCAACAAATTTAAAATAGCGGACGGGGAAATTCGGGGATATAAAGATGAAATTCATGAATGGCTCCTAGATTAAAGTTATATGTTCTTTTGTGATAACGCTTCGGCAATTTTAACATCTTTTTCGCTAGTCGATTTATTTCTACCATCTTCATCAAGCGAAGCAAGATTGGCTTTCGCTTCTTCTAAGGAAGAAAATTCTTTCGCACTTTCGCTTAAGATTAATGTTTTTTCTTTTTTTACTTCAGCCGCTCCGTTTTTGACACCAAAATAACGAACCTTCCCGTTCGTTTCTTGAAAGTGAACTACTCCGCCAGTAGGAGTGATTCTACCAATGAAAGGAGTGTGTCCAGGAAGAATACCGATTGGGCCATTGCTTGCAGGGATATAGCAATAATTGACTTCCCCATCGTAACTAACGCCACTAGGAGTAACTAGAATCAAAGAAAAACTCATTTCTTGCTCTCCATTTCACGGGCTTTTTTCTCAACATCTTCGACAGTTCCGCAGTATAAGAAGGCATTTTCCGGATAAGAATCATACTTACCGCTTAATATAGCTTTAAAAGAACGAATCGTTTCCTTAAGCGGAACATAAACTCCTTTATAGCCACTAAAGCCTTCTGCAACATGGAATGGCTGAGAAAGGAAATTGCGAACGCGACGCGCTCTAGCGACAGTTGCTTTGTCTTCGTCGCTTAATTCGTCTAAGCCTAAAATCGCAATGATGTCCTGTAATTCTTTATAACGTTGAAGAAGCTTTTGAACGCCACGAGCAACATCATAATGCTCTTGCCCTAAAATACCAGGGTTAAGCATGTTGGAACTTGACTCCAAAGGATCGACGGCTGGAAATATTCCTAAAGCGGCGATATTACGGTCGAGGATGGTTTTCGCGTCTAGATGCGAGAAAGTCGTTGCTGGAGCTGGGTCAGTAAAATCATCGGCTGGAACGTAAACCGCTTGTACGGAAGTGATGGACCCATTTTGCGTGGAAGTGATTCTTTCCTGAAGCTGACCCATTTCGGTTGCTAAAGTTGGCTGATATCCGACAGCACTTGGCATACGTCCTAATAAGGCACTAACTTCGCTTCCTGCCTGGGTGAAACGGAAAATATTATCAATGAACAAAAGGACATCTTGGTGTTCTTCGTCACGGAAGTGCTCTGCCATCGTAAGAGCGCTAAGTGCGACTCGCATTCGGGCTCCCGGCGGTTCGTTCATCTGACCAAAGCAAAGGGCGGTGTTTTTCAAAACGCCACTGTGCTTCATTTCAAAATACAAGTCGTTTCCTTCACGGCTTCTTTCTCCAACGCCAGCGAAAACGGAAATGCCATGGTGTTCGCTAGCGATATTGAAAATGAGTTCTTGAATCAAGACGGTTTTCCCGACACCCGCGCCACCGAATAAGCCGACCTTTCCGCCTTTGACATATGGACAAAGAAGATCGATGACCTTAATTCCGGTTTCTAAAATTTCGGTAGAAACTTTTTGTTCGGCAAAGCTAGGCGCATCCCGATGGATTGGCATTCGTTTTGCTTTTTTAATTTCCGTATCATCGCCACCATCGATTGGATCGCCTAAAACATTAAACATTCTTCCAAGCGTCGCTTCGCCAACCGGAACACTGATGGGAGATTCGGTATCAAAAACCTTAAAGCCTCTTTCCACTCCTTCCGTCGCACCCATAGCAACGCAGCGCACCATATCATCCCCGATATGCTGCATTACTTCGATTGTAAGTTCGTTTTTGCTATTCGGAAATTGAACTTTTAAAGCGGTAAGCAAGTTTGGAAGGTGCTTATCTAGAAACCGAACATCGATAACTGGACCTACGGCTTCAACAACTTCCCCATAAAGGGCACTTTCTTGTTTTTCGTTCTTTTTCATCGAAGGTTCCTCCTAATCATTCGCGTTTGCTCCGCCAACCACTTCGGTGATTTCCTGAGTGATGGCGTTTTGTCTAGCTTTGTTATATTCGATTCGTAATTTAGAAAGTAATTCATCAGCATTGTCATTGGCGTTATCCATCGCGGTTCGTCGCATCGCTTGTTCGCTTAATTGCGATTCGATGAGTCGCCCATAGATCATGGCCACGAGATAACTCGGCATGAGTTCATGAATGAGCGTACGTGGCGATTCATCAAATTCAGGTGGGCAATAGGATTCTTCGTCCCATGCTTGATAAGGTACTTGCACGGGAAGAAGCTGGAAACTCGTTGGAACGCTTTTCAAAGAATTCACATAACGAGTGTAAACAATATTGATGGAGCGATATTTGCCTTGATTGAATTCATCTTTCAGCTTCTTCGCTAGCGCGTGGAGAACTTCCATATCCGTCGATAAATCAATGCAAGCATACTCCTGATTGATATTTTTAAAAGTATCGCTCCGCTCGAAATGGTGGATTCCTTTATTTCCAATCGGCGCGATTTCCTCTTTTGGAGAGACGAAAGAATCAACGAATTTAAAAAGCTGGTTATTATAGGCGCCGCATAGTCCCAAATTGCTCGTGATGACGATATAAAGGGATTTATCCGCTTTTTCATTCACTTTTGCATAATGAGATGCCATTAATTTATCGTGAGCGAAAACTACGCCCATCAAAGAAAGAAATTCCTCGCTATATTGTTTTTCTTTCTCATAAGCATCAAGAAAACGCCTTAGTTTCACCATGGCGATGAGTTCCATCGCTTTGGTGGTTTTCTCGGTATTCTCTATCGAGGTAATTCTGTGTTTTGTCTTGACTAGGCCTAAACCCATCATTTGCTCCTCATGGACTTAAAATCTTCAATCGCGTGGTTAAGCGAATCGCTGATATTTTGATCAAACGCTTTCTTTTCGATGAGTTCTTTAACGATTTCTTTATGCGAATCATTGATGTAATTGAATAAGTCTTCTAAGAAAGTAGAAACTTCTTCAACGGGCAAATCGTCGAGATAACGATTCTTGACCGCATAAAGCTCAATGACTTCCTTTTCCATAGGAAGAGGTTTGAAATTGACTTGTTTTAAGGCTTCCATAACAACAGCGCCATGGGTGAGAATCTTCTTTGTTTCTAGATCAAGATCACTTCCAAACTGCGAGAAAGATAGATTTTCGTTATAGTTAGCCAGTTCGATTTTTAATCCGCTAGCGACTTGTTTCATGCACTTAAATTGAGCGGCGCTACCAACACGGGAAACGGATAAACCGCTATCGACCGCTGGCCTTTGACCGCTCGTAAAAGCATCGCTCATTAAGAAAATCTGCCCATCGGTTATCGAAATAACGTTAGTTGGAATATACGCGCTAATATCCCCAGCTTGAGTTTCGATAATTGGAAGCGCGGTAATGGAACCTCCTCCATATTGTTTCGAAAGTTTGCAAGCTCTTTCTAACAAACGGCTATGCAAATAGAAGATATCGCCTGGATAAGCTTCTCGTCCAGGTGCACGACGCAAAAGCAAAGATAAAGTACGATAAGCGACCGCATGTTTTGAGAGGTCATCAAAAACAATGAGGACGTCTTTTCCTTGTTCCATCCACTCTTCCGCCATCGCCATGCCGGCGAATGGGGCGATATATTGTTGTGGCGCTGGTTCACTAGCCGAAGCATTCACCACCGTGACATAATCTAAGCAACCAAACGTTTTGAGTTTATCAACGGTAGAAGCAACGGAGCTATTCTTTTGCCCGATAGCCACATAAACGCAGTTCACGTTCTTACCTTTTTGGTTGATGATTGTATCGATTGCAATGGAAGTTTTTCCCGTTTGACGGTCACCAATAATAAGTTCACGTTGCCCGCGGCCAATTGGAATCATACTATCGATGCATTTAATACCCGTCTCTAAAGGTGTGTTGACGCTTTCTCTTGTCATAACCCCTGGTGCGATTCGCTCAATCGGGCGAGTTTTTTTCGTATGAATTGGCCCTAATCCATCAATTGGTAGACCAAGTGGAGAAACAACGCGGCCAAGAAGCTCATCTCCAACTGGAACTTCTGCAACTTTATGCGTACGTTTAACGGTATCCCCCTCTTTAATAAGAATATCTTCTCCGAGCAATACCGCCCCGACACTATCGAGGTTTAAGTTCATGACCATTCCGATAACGTCATGTGGGAAAAGTAAAAGTTCACCTAGCATCGCGCTTTTAAGTCCGAAAATGGTAGCAATTCCGTCCCCAACACTGATGACGGTGCCAACATCATCACTTTCAATCGCGCCTTCGAATGATTTGATTTGCTCTTTAATGAGCGCACTCATTTCCTCAGTTACGGTTTTCATTTTCACTACTTCCTTTCGCTACTTTTAATAATTCTTTTCGCAGCCCTTCGATCTTGCTCTCAAGGCTTCCATCGAATACTTTTCCATTAACGAACACTTTGACCCCTCCTAATAAAGAAGGCTCAACTCGTTCTTTTAAAACGACTTCTTTTCCAATCCGCTCGCTTAACGTTTTCTCAATAGAAACAAGTTCTTCGTGCGATAAGCGCGATGCGCTATAGATAATTCCTTCTTCTTTTCCAAGCGCTTCATTCGCAAATTCGTTAAAAGAAAGGACTATTTCATCAAATTTTGGGAAAAGTCGTTTATTCACTAAAACTTTTAGAAAAGGAGAGAGATGTTTTAAAGAATTCCCATAAAGCTCATCGACTACAAGATATTGTTTCTCTTTGGGGATTGCATAACTAGAAAGAAAAGTAAATAAATCTGGGTTCTTTTCCAAATCTTTTTTTACGCCTTCTAGCGCCTTTTGATAAGAAATGAGCTCGTTTTTATCATTTCCAATCAGCTCAAAGAGAGCTTTTCCATAACTCGAGTAACGAGAATTAGGCATGATCCTTCTCCTCATTTACGTCTTTCACAAAATTCTCGACAAAACGACGATTGTCTTTTTCGTCAACATTGCGTTCCAAAACTTTTTTGGAAGCGTCCATCGCGACATTGACGATTTCTTCTTGAATGGCAAGCCTACTTTTCTCTTCCGCTTGTTTGATGGCGATGTCAGCGTCTTGTTGTTTCTTCAAGGCTTCTTTCTTGGCTTCATCCACAATAACATTGGCTTGCTTAGAAGCGTCCGTTTTAGCTTTTTGAATGATTTCGTTAGCTTCCATCTTCGCATCAATGATGAGTTGATTGCTTTCTTTGGCTTTCCGCTCGTTGATCTCTTTAGCGGCCTCACTATCGCGAAGGTTATGCTCAACATAGTCTTTTCTGGCATTAACGTATTTTCGAATCGGCTTATAGGCAAAGAAATAAACCACAACGAAAAGAACGATAAGCGCTAAAAAGTTGATGAGCCAACTCCAAAAATTCGGGAAGAGTTTTTTTAAAAAGTCTTCAGGAGTGAAAGGAGCGCTCGCATCATCGAGAAGAAAAGCGATATTTAGTAAGCGCATATCTTAACTCCTAAAACTACATGACAAAGATAATCAAAATGGCAACGAGTAAGCAATAAATAGCGGTAGACTCGTCTAGAGCGGTACCGATAATCATAACTTGCTGCAATTTTGGTTGCATTTCAGGATTACGGCTCATGCCATCAATCGCGTGGGAAATGATCAATCCCTCACCAATTGCGCTCAAGCATCCGAAGGCAACGGCGATTGCTGCAGCGATTGCTCTTAAACCTAAATCAGTCATATTTTAACCTCCTATGACCACTTCTTTATTCTTCGCTTTCCCTTTGACCACGTCATTACGACACGGAAGCTTAGCTTCAATCTCTTCATCGCTTGGCCGCTCTTGTGCCATCCATAAGGCACTAAGCGTAGTGAAGACGGTAGTCTGCACGTAAGCAGAGAATAAACCAAAATAAAGATTCAAAATGCCTATCGGTATAGGCGAAAGGAAGATATCCGTCCAAAGGGTAGTTTGATTGATATCCCAACTTGGCCAGTAATTCAAAGCGGCCGCATCACGAAGCGGGCCCCACATTTTTCCGGACAAATTCCCTAGTGACCATTGAACGATACCGTCAATTATCGTGCCGCTTAGGCAGTTACCGAACATACGCATGCAAGTAGAGATAATCGGAGTCCACATGGTAATCAAATTAATCGGAAGCCACACGATGAATGGCTCAATATAGCGGTGAAAATAATGAAGTTTTTGGTAGCGAAGAGCAGTCACTTGAATCATGATAAACATGATAAGCGACAAAGAAAGTGTCACTCCAATATAGTCAATCATGCTAGGAAGGCCGAATAAGGCGGTATTAAACCCAATAAATAAATATGGGAACAAAGCCATAAAATAGCCTGTCATTCCTTCGGCGTGATGACCCATCGTGTTATGAACGAATTTATTTGTGAAGTCATACCACCACTCGCCCAAAAACAAAATTCCCTTTGGTCGTTCTAGGTATTTCTTTTTCTTGGTCGCGATAGTAAAAACAATTCCGCAGACAATCGAAAAAACGATTAAAATCGCAATAAGAAGCAACGAAACGTAAACTGGAGCGTCGATTTCCCAATCAAAGAGATGAGCAACTCTATCTGAGAAAGTCATTTGGCCTCCTTGCTTTCTGCTTCTTTTTTCGCAGAAATGAAATGAGAAGTAAGAATTAAAACAGGGAGAGGGAAATAAGATAATGCCACAGCGAAAACGTTAAAAGCGCTGAATCCCCCAAGCCATTCGCTTTTGAACGTACAAATGCCAGAGAAAATAATAAGAGCTGCAAAAATCAAATAACGAAGGAAACTGGAAACTAAGCCGATTAATGTCGTAGAGCCTCTTGCGGGGCTATTAGGATCAAGAATCACTTTAGAGAAACGAACCAATAAAACATAGTTCAATAAGGTTGCTATTCCTCCGACTAGCCAACCTAATGGCCAGCTTCCAGCATTAAAAAACATTAAGGGAAGAAGGCAAAGGAAAACAAAGAGTTCAATAAAAGCCAAAATAAAAAAATTCTTTTTCTCAAGAGGGAGTTTATTGAACCAATCTCTCATAAAAAAAGCCCTTCCTTCCCTTTAGGGAATATCACCATAGTAGGTGCGTTTAAGTGCTTTGTCAATCTAACATTGCGGAAAAAATAAGATGATTTTCAACATTTGTATATAAAATGCAATTTTTCTTATTTATTCGCCTTTAATTTTGATTGGTTTTTCAGGTCGCTTTATTGCGCTTTATTCGTAAATTAGTCGCCCTGAAAGCGGTTGCAAGAAACAAAATAAAATACTATGATAGGCAATCCTAAAATAGGAGTGTATCTATGCCATTCACCGTCAAAATTAACGACAAAGAAATTCATTTAGATAAGAAAACCGAGCTTCTAAGCTTATTGAGCGAGGAAGATAAGAAAAAATTTTACTGTGCGAAAGTGAACAATCGCGTTCGTGAGCTTACTTATGAAGTCTATTATGATGCGACTGTCGAATTTTTAACGCTCTCCGATCACGAAGCGATGAAAATTTATGAAGCTTCTCTCCGCTATGTTTTTGCGATGGCGTTCGCTAGAGCTTACCCCAATACAAAAATTCGTTTTTCTTACGATGTCTCGCGTTGTATTAGCATTCATCTATTATCCCCTGGAGTCAGCGCCACAACCGCAATGTTACTTAGAATCAATCACGAAGTGGAAAGTATCGTCAAAGCGGATTACCCCTTAAAGCGCTTGGTGGTCAGTAACGAAGAAGCGAAAAAGATTTATGAAGAAAAAGGATTCATCGATAAAGAGGCAATTCTAGAATACCGTCCTGAGAAAACGGTTCATCTTTATGAATGCGATGGCTATTTGGACTACATGTATAGCCATATGGTCCCAAGCACTGGATATCTCACTTCTTACAAATTAAAGCTATACGCGCCAGGATTTTTACTTCAATATCCGCGAAGCGAGTGTAATGGAGAAATTCCTGAATTCGAAGACGCCCCTACTTACAATCGAACCTTGAAAGAAAGTCACGACTGGGCAAAAACGGTCGGAACGGATACCATCGCGCGAATCAATGAAGAAATTGAAACGGCTGGCCCAATTGAATTTATTAATCTTTGTGAGGCGCGCCATAACCGTCAACTTGCAGAGCTTGGCCAATTAATCGAAGACGACATCGAGGACATCCGTCTCATTTGTATCGCCGGCCCTTCTAGCTCTGGGAAAACGACATTCGCTAACCGCTTAAGAATCGAGTTACTAAGCCGCGGAATCAAACCAATTCGAATTTCAATTGATGACTATTATAAAGAAAGAAAAGACATTCCGCTAAGTGAAGATGGCGAACCAGATTTAGAAAGTATCCAAGCTCTTGATATCGAGACATTTAACCAAAATATGCTTGATCTCATTAATGGGGAAACCGTCACTTTACCCCATTTTGATTTTGGCATTGGGAAACGGGTTAACGGTAGAACCCTAAAAGTCGGAAAAGAAGAGCCGATAATCATCGAAGGGATACACGCCTTAAACGACGAATTAACCATTTCTATCCCGAAATCCAACAAATTTAAAATCTTCATTTCCCCACAAGCGCAGATCAATCTAGACGACCATAACCCCTTAAGCCTAACGGATTTACGCTTGGTTCGCCGCATTGTTCGCGATAAAAAATTCCGCAATTCCCCAGCGGAAGAGACATTAAGTATGTGGCCAAAAGTCCGCGCGGGCGAGTTCAAATGGATTTATAGCACGCAAGAAGGAAGCGACTATGTCTACAATTCCTTCTTGCCTTATGAACTACCCGTTATGAAGAAATACGCGATGCCGCTTCTCTCTTCTATCGATAAAGAAAGCGTATATTATATAGACGCCCAACGGCTTCTTCACATGCTGAAATTCTTTATCGACATGAGCGATGAATGGGTGCCAAGCAATTCCTTGATGCGCGAATTTATCGGCGGAAGCTGCTACGCAGACGTATAAAATTCTTTAAAACCTAAAAAGGAGCCCTAACAGGGGTGCCTTTTCTTTTATTAATCTTCCAAAGGATTTTTCGGAGGAAGTTCGTCTTTTTTGCCACTCGAAACCAAAACTTCGAACCGATGTTTTTCTAAATTATAGGCCGCTAAAAGCTCACCGAAATATAGGTTGCGCATGGCGAGATATCTTTCTTGTTCTTCTTTTTTTACAGTTGATAAATATAAAGAGGAGAATACCTTTTCTAGACGGAAGAAAGATTCGTACAAATTCAAAATCGTGATGAGATAGAAATAATTTTTTCGACTATAGATCAATAAAGGTGAGCTATGAGCGATTTCACTACTCATTTCGTAGACTTTTGCGTATTGCCTTAGTTCAGCAATTCTTTCGACGCCATCACGGAAATTGAGCTTAAATTCGACATTATTCGCTACGCCAGGGATTGCTAAAAGCCAGCCGTATTCGATATAACGTTTCATGTCTTTGCTCTTCAAATCCGCTTCTTTCATCCCTTCTTTGATTTTAATGAACGTCGCATCGGTCTCCTCTTTATTGAGTCCACCGCGGAAAGCGACGGCGTAGCGAAGATGCGCTAAATATCTTTCGATAACGGGTTGCCCGTATTTCACCAAAATCGCAAGAATGCATTCATTTTCATGAAGCGTTCTCCAAGTGGAGAAACCTTCGGTCTCAAATCCTTCGGTTAATAAGTTCACGATGCATTTGGCCATCGAGAAGCCTTTATTCATGATGTCAACGATAAGCGTTTCTTTCGGATCGCCTTGTTTATAATGCGATAACATTCCGAGAATAAAATTGAGATAGAGGGAAATTGTGGAGATTTCGACCAAAAAACGATTCGCAAACGTGCCCATTTTAAAATCGAGATGCTCGTTTGTGAAATATTTATCGACCGCTAGAGAAATGATGAGTCTTTCGTATTCTTCATCTTCATATAGCTCTCCCACTTTTTTATCAGGATGGTTCAAGCAATAAAATTCATGCTCATTGATGATATATAAAATCAAAGGTAAAGAATTAATCGGGACGCGCGAAAGAGCGTCGCTAGAAGAACGCAAATCGCTTGCTCCTTCAATCGCATCGCAATAGCATCGATAGAGGAATTCCTCCGCGCCTTTATCTTTAAACTGTAAATTTTCTAGATAGAGATGGAATTGTTCTTTTGTTAATCCTTCAAGATTCATGCAACTATTGTAGAACATTGAAAAAAATAACGCGAACAAAAGCCGAAAGAAAAATAGAGGTTATAAATATAAGCCAAGTTCTTGTTTTTCTTCACTAGTCAATATGCGATATTTTTCTAGTTCTGGGTCTTCTAGCGTTTCTTCACCATATAGGATATCAAAGGACAAAGCCATATTGCGAAGTTCACCAAGCCTTAAAGAAATGGGTAAAGCGGTCTTAAGACGAAAATATAAGATATTCTTTCCTTCAAAAGTCTCCCTTAGCTTTGCTTCTTTATGAAGAAGCCCCTCTTTAAGAAGTTCATCTCTAAGCGGCAATAAAGCATTAAGTCGATGAGAAGAATAATGATCCTTCCCTAATAAAGAGACGATAAGAAGCGTTTCTTCGGCAATAGAAGGCTCAAATTCATAAATGCAGCGCAAATAATTCACCGCTCCTTCATCATAAGAATAAGAAAACATCGCAATGATTTCTTCGACGGAAAAATAACTAAACTGAAGCGAAGGAATATCTTTCTTAAGTCCTTCAAAATAGGCGCGATCACTTTCTTTGCCGATAATGATCGCGTTTTGATAACGTTGGATAAATGATTCTTTGTTCATTATTTTTTTGGCTTATAGACCCGTGTTGCCTTCACGGCTAGTTGCCAACCTCTATATAATTTTCTCGTCTCACGTGGATTCATCAAAGGGAAAAAACTCTTTTTTGCCGCCTGATTGACTTCGATTTCACTCCTACTTTTCCAAAATCCACATCCTAATCCCGCTAAATATCCAGCCCCCAATGCCGTAGTTTCAATACATTTAGGAATGCGGACTTCGCACTGCAAGATATCGCTTTGGAATTGCATAAGCAAATCATTTGCGCTAGCGCCCCCATCGACTTTTAATACCGGGAGTTCTAGGCCAGCGTCTTTTTTCATCGTGTCGATAACGTCACGAGTTTGATAAGCAATCGAATAAAGGGCGGCTCTAGTGATGTTATGACGGTCAGCTCCACGCGTTAAGCCGAATATCGCGCCTCGCGCATCATCATCCCAATAAGGTGTCCCTAGTCCAACAAAAGCTGGGACAAAATATACTCCAGCGGTATCAGGACGCTTTTTTGCGTACATTTCACTATCAGCAGAATCCTCAAACCAGCGAGTTTCGTCTCTAAGCCACTGCACGATTGCTCCGCCGATGAATACTGAACCTTCTAAAGCGTAGGTGGTTTCTCCATTAATTCTCCAAGCAATTGTCGTAAGTAATCCATGTTTGCTTCTTACAGCTTTTTTGCCTGTGTTCATTAGCATGAAACACCCTGTTCCATAAGTGTTCTTGCTCTCACCTGCGTTATAGCAGCACTGCCCAAAAAGAGCGGCTTGTTGGTCACCAGCCACACCATTAATGTGAACTTCTTCGCTAAAAAAGCTCGCTACTCCAAAATCACAGCTATTATCTTTTACAACGGGTAGCATGGCTTTAGGAATGTTCCATATACGAAGCAATTCCTCGTCCCATTTTTCTAAAAAGATGTTGTATAGTAAGGTTCTAGAAGCGTTAGAAATATCCGTATAGTGGCATTTCTTGTTCGTAAGTTTATAGATAAGCCAACTATCGACCGTACCAAAAGCAAGTTCCCCTGCCTCGGCTCGCTTTTGAGCGCCTTTCACGTGGTCTAAAATAAAGCGGATTTTCGATGCGCTGAAATAGGGGTTCAGCCTTAAACCAGTTCGCGAAGAAATAATATGGCTATACGAGCTCATCGCTTCACAAATTTTCTGCGTTTGCTTGCTTTGCCAAACAATCGCGTTATAAATCGCCTTCCCAGTTCTTTTGTCCCAAACAATCGTCGTTTCTCTTTGGTTGGTGATCCCAATGGAAGCGATTTGCTTCATCGACACCTCGCTTTTGATGAGAAGTTCGTTAATAACATCGACAACGGAAATCCAAATCTGGTCCGGATCGATTTCTACCCAACCTGGTTTAGGATATAGGCAAGCAATGTCTCTTTGTGCCTTATGAAGGCTTTCCCCTTTGTTATTGATCAAAATGGCACGCGTGGAAGTCGTGCCTTGGTCGATTGAAAGTATGTATTTTTCCATGCCTTTATTATAGAACCCTTTCCCAATCGCGTGAAAGCGTTTTCATATAAAATAAGTAGGATTAGACAAGGATTTATCTTCTAGAAGCAAGGAAACGTTCAACCTCATCAATCTCTTTGACGATTCCGCTCGTGAGGACTTCACATCCATCACTCGTAATCAATAAATCATCTTCAATACGAACGCCGATACCAAGTTCTTCAAAATATAATCCCGGCTCATCGCTAATGATCATGCCTGGCTCCAAAGGAATGGTTTTGGAATCTCTTCCTAAAGGATTTAAATAAGGGTCATGGGTATCTAGGCCAATAAGATGGCTCACGCCGTGGAAATAGACGTTTTGAATATCTTCTTTGGCTTTTAATAATCCCGCTTCTACACATCTTTTCGCTAAGAAATCGATGGTTAAGCGTTGAAGATCAGCAATAGTCATTCCAGGGCGCACTTTTTCAATAACGAGTTTGTTCGCTCCTAAAACGATGTCATAAACCATGCGCTGCATATCGCTATAGTGACCGTTAGCGGGGACAGTGCGAGTAACGTCCGCACAATAGAAATTGTTTCTTGCTCCTAAATCCATCAAAACAAGGTCGTTTTCGCCAACGGTAGCTAAAGGAGTTGGATAATGAAGGACCGTTGCTCTAGCGCCACTCGCCATGATGGTAGGAAAAGAAAGTCCTTGATAAGCATTATTGTCATTGACGACGCGTAAGAATTCATCGGCAAGTTCATATTCTTTCACGCCTGGGCGAAGTTTATTCCAAACTGCGCTGATGGCAAGCTTTGTCGTATTGATTGCGCTACGAAGTTCATTCACTTCGTTCATGGATTTTCTTAAACGCAAGGTCGTTATTAAAGGATAGCAATCTTTGACCGCAACATCTTTGAACAGCAAAGAGAATTGCTTTTGATATTCTTTTGTCGTGGTATCGTCTGCAATTTTGATTTCGCGGTCCAAATCAAGATATAGCACATTCACTTCACCATATTGACGAATGGAAGGATTGAAGATTGTTTCAATTTTCCCCGATAAAGTGTTACTCATCAAAATATTGGAGAGGCCGCTAGTGACGTTTGCTTCAAGCGGAGTGAGACGTTTTCCATACCACTTCTCTTTTTTGGCATCAAAAGGAAGGATGAAAAGAAATTCTTGCATTTCGCCATCGCTATTGATGAGTAGCAAGGCGCTCCCTTCTTGCGCAATGCCCGTCAAATAATAGAAATTGCGATTTACTTCGAATGGCAAATCTTCATCCGCGCTCGATACTTTTGGAACGCCGCTAAAAATAAGCAAGGCGCTCCCACTATCCATCATATCGAAAAGGCGTTGTCTTCTTGCCTCATATTCACTTGCTTGAATCATTCTTTGACCTCCGTTTTGATTAATATTTCTTCTTTTTCAAGAACTTCACTTGGATAACCTTCGAGTGTTGGCGAAAGTATCTTATCACTACCAGAAGCAAAGAAGATGACTTTCGTTCCAAAAGAAGGATTTTCGATACGAATTCCAGTGCGAGTTGCGAGTCTTTTGAAATTAGAAAAAGCGGAATAATCCATTGATATTTTCACTCTTATCCCAGGGATTAATTCGACTTTTTTAGCGTTTTCGGAAACGAGTTTACTAACATCGCGATATGTTTTCGTTAAACGAGGGAGTCCTAATTTTGTTCCCCCGAAATAGCGGACTACTACAAGTAAAACGTGATCGAGAGAGACACTACGAATCGCATTAAGTATCGGTAGACCCGCACTATGAGTGGGCTCTCCATCATCCGAACAATATTCATATTCCTCATAATGAATCGCATAGCAATAATGCGACGCTTTTGGGTAATCAATTTTAATTTGTTCTAAAATCGAAGCAACATCATCTTTCTTCTCAAGCGGAAAAATTAGACTAATAAAACGAGAAGATAAGACATTCATTTCAGAAACTATAGGAGTAAGAACGGTAAGCATAAACTTATTTAGTTTGATAGAAAGATTGTATCTAATTCTTTTCGTGAAGAAAAAGAAATCCCAAAAGCTTTATTTCGTTACTAAAGCAGGACTATAAATCTTAGATTGATTTAATAAATAAAGAACAGAGCTAGCGATAATTGTCTTAGTTTTGAAGTCTGGGTCGGCTGGATTGCCGGTATATTTACCACCCTTCCAGTCCTGAAAATTAACGCCGATTGAACGAGACTCATTCATCGCGCTACAAATGGTGCCGATTTCCCTTTCGTAGTTACTTATGAACAAGTTGAATTTACTAGAATCAAAATCATTGTTTCCAATAATTGGGGTAATGAATATTTTGTCTTCAGAATCTTCGCGAAGTGAGTTGACATATCCTAAAATCTTCGCAAAAGTGTTGTTTATCTCCGTTTCATCTTTGTGACTACCATAAATGCCCGACTGATAAGCGATATTGGCCATCTCGTTTTCAAATGCCGTAGAAAGGCTAGCGTTCGCTTTACTAGGGAGCGTATTGAAGGCAACACTCTTTGACATTGCTTCTAATAAAGGTTTCACCAAAAATTCCGTACTAACTTTATCTATATCAATTTTATCTTGAATATTGCCACTTTCATCAAGCAAGCCATAGTCAGAAGAAGCAACGATTTCTAGAATCGTAGAAAGATAAGAAAATTCGGTTTTGCGTAAATCTAAGGAATTCAAATAACCTTCATTACTATAAGATTTCCAGATGGCATCTAAGTTCATATTGCCAAAGTTTTCGTTTAACCCTTCGCGTCCATAGCCGTTTCCAAGTTCAAAAGCACCTTTTTGTAGAGTTTCGCCAATCTTCTCATAAATATGGTAAGAAAGAACTCGACCGATAGAACGAGAATCCGCCAAATAATCCATTAAAGAAGCGAATCCGTCGACATTTAGTGCTGAAAAATTAATCGTGGATTGGCTAAGGGTCTCCATCCCTCCAATAATTTTTAAAGAAGAAAGGATATTGCCATAAATAGAAGATTCTTTTTTCCAATTGTTTTTTTCGATACTAGAGGTATCTTGTATAAACGAATTGAAAGTCAAATTGAGACTAGAATCAGTTTCTCTATCAGAAAAGAAAGCCTTAATTGACTCGTCTTCGCCTAAGCCGCTCAAAAGCGTGTCACTAAAGAATTCACCAAAATGATATTTGCTTCCATCAGCTTGCTTTTCTACAAACATTTCATTTTGGCTTAAAGCTTCGATGATTCCGCTTAAAGCAACTGGATCGCCATTCATAAGATCGATGTTCTTAAAATCACCAATTGAGGTAGCAAAGGCCATCATTGTATTTAAAGAATCGCCTTCATTTGCCCAATTAGTAACGTTATGGAAACTCACTCCGGCAGTTTTACAGTTCAAAGCGCCTATTACTAACTTTTCATCCAAGAATGAAGCAAAAACGTCTTGAAGCATCGTCGTATCATCGAGTGGGGAAAGAAGTTCTTCGAAATTCACGAAGGAAAATGAAGAAATATTGAGAGAAGCATTGCCAAAAGTATCTAGCAAATCTTGGTCAATCAAAGAGCAAAGAATTTTGCAAACTGCGGTATTTTCTTTCTCTGGGGTAAAATTAGTTTCCTTATTATATTCATATCCAAAAGCACTCTTAAAGATTTTATTCATTACTTTTAGATAATTCGCGTTGCCATTCGGATTTAAGATTTTGCTATCGCCAAAACCGTTTAGCAAACTAAGGAGTTCGCAATCCCCCTCCGCACTTATAAAGGATCGCAATCCTCCTAAAAAATGATTGATCGCGTTTTGGTCAGAAGATAGAGCGCTAGAATTAGTTTTTACATACGCAAATAAGTCTTGGCAATCTCGATACATGGTTAAAAGGCTAGAAAGTTCTTGTCCTAAAACGCTCTTTCCATTTTCGTCAGTCGGATGAAAATCAAAATCATCAAAAGTTAAATCGAAAGAAGTTAAAGTTCCTGAATTTTTCTTTAATACGCCTTCAAAAATATCGGGAACGACTTCACTTAGTAAAGCGGAATCGTCAATTTTTCCCATCGTATCGATAAGGGCATTTAATAAATCCGCATCGATATGATTTAAGGAGCCATCTTTTTCGTTATAAGTGATACCGGGCTTATCTTCATAATTCTTAAGCATCTTTTTTCCAGCTTCGTGTTTTGAGAAGGTGCGTGCGACGTCTAATAAGCTGGATACTTCTTTTTTCTCATTTTTGATGCGCTTATCCAGACTCAAAAGATTGGAATTTTCATCATAAAAGACTTCTTGATTCACTTTATTGACGTCTGCTTCAACACCAAGAGAGGAAGTTAAAGAATTGCCTAGCATTCGGAAAAGTTTTGGCATCGCATTACACACCAAAGCACTATCCAATAAGCAATTTTCATCTTGGCTAATGCCGTTTTCTCCATAATTGAATATCTGATCTTCGTCTTCGCCAGTGAAAATCGAAATCACTTGATCGATATTATCGATGACAAGATCTAAGAATGTCTTTGTATCAAATTGCTGTTTTAATAATCCATCTATCAAAGATCCCGTGAATCCTGAATCGATTTCATTCAAACGAGAAAAAGCCCGATAAATATAGCCGACTTCCGTTCCTAAATCTAGCGAGGCATAACTATCCGGAATACCTTTAATCGGCACGTTTCTCCCCTTCTTTTCATCGAATCGATAGTAATCGGAGGAAACCTCAGGAAGGAAATCCTTAAAAGACAAAGCGTCATCATTATTAGGAGAATTAATCACCGTATTAACGGAAAAGGAAATCAGAAGCGTGTTGAATAATTTCCAAGAACTATTGCTATTTTTAATCCGCGAGAAAGCATCTTCGAATTCACTATTTTTTTCTGCGCTAAAAAGGTTAATTTCATTGCTTTTGTCGAAGACGACTTTGTCGGATTCTTGGTCGAAAGACATATAGCCTAAGATGCCGGTTTGCTGAACATCCGAAAATAGATCCGCGATGTTTTCAATAGAGCTACCCCAATTTTCTTTGGTGTAATCAATGTTCCATTCATTTCCGATTTTCGCTTCAATAGCGTCCATATTTATCACAACGGAGAAAGCCGCTGGAATTAAGCCCATGAGCAAATCGCTTTCAGCAAGAGAGCGAATCAATAAGGGGGAATATTCACTAGTAAGGAACATCCACACTTTATGCGCCGATGAAGCGGATTGGGACAATAAACCCGTTTCAATAGCGTAGGTCCCGATTTCGGAAGCATGCTGGAGTTCCTCAACAAAAGAAATTTTGACTTTTTCATAGTCGGAACTCGTGAGCCAATTCATGAGTCGTTGGTCAAAACTATATCCATCTTGATTGGTGTTCCACGAAAAGAACGCCTTAGAAAAGATGCTGTCGTTATAAGTATCGGCAACGCTTTTCACCATTTGATAGGTCGAGTCGTCCGCTTGCACTTTTACTTCATTTTGTTTTTCGCTAGTGGACACATTAAAGCCATGAATCACGCTATTAATCAAAGAAGAGCAAGGGACCAAGATCATGCTTGAAACAAGCAAAGCGACAATAAATCCTTCAAATGCAGCAACAAGTTTTCCTCTTTTATAAGACCCTTTCCGCTTCTTTTTCGGGATGAAACGTTTAAAAATCAAATGCCATAACAAAAAGCAAAAGAAATTAAATATCGTCGCAAGAAGAATGCCTTCGACAAGGATGGTAACGATCATAAGCAAGGACCGCGTCAATGAATAAGCGGTATTTGCGGCGTTAGTCGGATCGGTTGAGGGGCTAAAATGGCGAATCACCTGCACGAAGAGATCTTTGATTGTCCCTTCCAATGTTGAGATAGAGAACGAAATTGTCGTGTCTTGATAAGTTACGCTTCCTTCTTGAGCATTAAGAACGCTAGATAAAGGAAATTGACCTAATGCATCCGTGATAAGCGTTAAGCAAGCTATTCCGATAAGAATATGAATCAAAAAGTATCCAAGTCGATAGGTTCCATATCTCCACCCACGGAATAAACCGCGAATAAAAGCGTAACAAAAAGCGACAACAATAAAAGCGAACACGCCAATGAGACTATAATTCACGATGCTCGTAATGTGGTTAATATCAATATCCATAAAATTATCTCAAATTCATTATTTTTTAATTCCGTTTAATTATATTACTAGTCTCTCCCCGTTTCGATATGAATATCTACGATATTAAATTTTCTTGTTGTATAATTCGCGTTATGAAAGCTTTCCTCTACCACAAACAGTTTTGCCCAAAATGCGGAAAGCAATACGATGCAGCTAGAGTGCACTGTCCTTATTGCGATGCAATGAATCAAAACGAAGAAGTTACGCGCTCTTGGAAAGAATGCACTCCTTTGGGTCCAGGGAGAGAACTCCTTGCTCTTTTTATCGGCTATATCGGCTTAAGCATCATTTCCACTTTTGTGCAGGTCGTCTTAATCATCTCCTGCTGGAGCGGCATTAGTGCGTCTGGATTGCAAGTTGGAGAGCTTGCTAATGGTATCTTTTCACTATCTGATATTAGTACAGGAAAAGGGCTAGCAATCGTCTTTTTCCCATCTTATGTCCTATTATTCAGTATCTTCGTTCTTTTCCTATGGGCCGACATCAAGCCGATTTTATTGCGTTTTAAAAAGGGGGCAAGCTATTTAGGAGCGCTTCTTGCATTAGTAGCAATGTACGCTTTTAATATCGTTTACAATATTTTGACCATTAAATTTACAGGCGGACAAGTAAATCAAAACCAGTCAAATGTTGTTTCCATCGTTAAGCTATATCCCTTTACTTCCTTGATCGTTTTTGGAATATTGGGCCCATTTGTGGAAGAATGCACCTATCGCTTGGGTTTATTCAATCTATTAAAGCGTTTCAGCACAATCGGCGCATATCTATTAAGCGCGCTTTTCTTCGCCGCCATCCATTTCGACTGGTCTAATCCTAGCGTATTAGAATGGCTTAATATCCCGCCATATTTCTTCTCTGGTTTCGTATTCGCATTTATCTATGATAAGATTGGTTTCGGGGCATCTTACCTCGCTCACGCAGCAAATAACATCATCAGCGTACTTGCTTCGATTCAATAAAAATTTAAAGGGGTTTTATGAGCGAAAAAACACAAGTTATTGATGAATTTTGGCTAAAAATCATCGCCTTTGTCTCTATGGCATTTGACCATATCGGTCTATTTTTGATGCTCTATTCCGCTTCTTCAACAGAAGCTTTTGCCATCGGCAATATCTTTCGTATTGTCGGGCGACTCGCCTTTCCTTTGTTCCTATTTTTCTTAAGCGAAGGTTTAAAGCACACCACTAACCGCAAAGCCTATCTATTCCGTTTATTTATCATGTGGTTAGGAATTGCCCTATTTCAAACCGTCATCTATTCCTATTATCGAATCGTAAATAATCACGATGTATTGTGCGAATTGGGCAGTTCAATGGGCGCTCAAGCATTCACCGATCTTCTTCTATGCGCGCTTTTTGTGTGTTTATTAGAACACGAAAACAAAAAGGTTCGCTTTCTTTCCGCTTTACCAGCTCTTTATATCGTTCTCTCTTACGTCTTGGATGTTCTAGATCAATATGGGGTGAAGATTAATCTTTATTTCCCGATTTATCTACGCGCTTCCTATAGTCTTTTTGGTTTCCTTATTTTCCTTGGTTTTTATTATGCCTATCGCCTCACGGATATCTGGGTGAAAAAAGGCCTTCAATTAGAGGGGAGAGAATTAGAAGAATATCGTTCTAGCCCTACTTATCGACGATTAGTCAACATGATAAGTGCAACCGCATTACTAGTAGTTACACTTCTAATGTGGGGTATTTCATATTTAAATTGGCACTTTGACGTATTTGAAAGCCCAAATACAAAGATCCAAAACTATTGTTTATTAGACTGTTTGCTTATCATGATGTATTCTGGAAAACGAGGCTATGACAAAAAATGGTGGCGGATTTTCGAATACGCTTTCTATCCTTTGCATATCGCTATTATCGCCATGATATTTACGTTAATATTTGCTTAGGAGGTTATTCGATTATGGAACTAAATATTACGAGCAAGAAAGAATTTGATGAAAAAATTAAACAAGGGAAAATCCTTGTAGATTTCTACGCACTTTGGTGCGGCCCATGCGGGATGCTTGCCCCACTCGTGGAAAAACTAAGTGAGGAGCACACCGAAATCACCGTCATCAAAGTCAATGTTGATGAAGCCCCTGAAATTGCCGCGCAATATAACATTTATAGCATCCCTACCTTATTATTATTTGAAGAAGGGGAATTAAAGAAGACGCAAGTTGGCTATCTTCCTGAAGCCTCATTAAAACGCTTTGCGGAAGTGGAATAAGGACATTGCTTAGCCCAAAAATCTCATAAAAATATTTTATTGCGGTGAATTAGCGCTTGTGTTATATTTCTAGGCGCTCTACAGTGGACCATTGGTGTAGCGGTCTAACATGTCTCCCTGTCACGGAGAAGATCACGAGTTCGAATCTCGTATGGTCCGCCACTGTATAATGCAGGTGTAGTTCAGTGGTAGAACACCAGCCTTCCAAGCTGGTTATGCGGGTCCGATTCCCGTCACCTGCTCCAATTGAAAATAGTGCCGAGAAATCGGCATTTTTTATTGGTTTAAAACGAAAGGCAAATGATTCCTTTAAATAGAAAAAACAATTTACTAACTCGAAAATGAAAAGTTTCTAGTAAAAAATGATAACAAGAAAAAAGTCACACAATCAATGCCTTTTTGTTCAATCACAATTGAAAGTCCTTTCATGTAGAATCGCCCTTGCGTTCCGTTAAAATACCTTTGGTCGAAGTCGTATATGCTGGTGATAAGGTCCTGCAGTCTCTACGTTCCATCCCCAAAGTGGAACACTACGATGTGAAATCCTGAACGAAGAAAGGGAAAAGTTCCCTTTTTGCGTTTTGATTTTGCAAGGGCATCTCAAGCAGATACGCTTCCCAACTTCTTCTTAAAATTAGGAGGATAACCATGGAAGAAAGTTTAGCCGTTAAAAACGAAAATAACGGTGGTTGGAGTCCAAAAACGGGATTTGGACGTTTCTTAGACCGCTATTTTCACATCTCTGAAAGGGGTTCTAACATCATCAGAGAACTCGTAGGAGGACTTGTCATCTTCTTAGCGATGTTCTACATCTTACCACTCAACTCCAACATGCTCACAACTAGCTGGGTTGGCGGCGCTACTCCCAGCAATGTCAGAGTAGAAAATGGTATTCAGCAGATTCTACTTTATGGCGACAAGTGGGCTGCGGTTGATCAAGTCCATGCTGCCGTATTCGCTGCTACAGCAATCAGCGCCGCTGTCACTACCATTGTCATGGGCATCTATGGCAAACTCCCTGTTGGTCTAGCTAGTGGATTAGGACTCAACTCTTTGGTTGCCTATACCGTTATGCAAAAAATGGGGCTCAACTTTGCTCAGAGCATGGCTATCGTTCTCGTCGATGGTATTCTCTTCTTAATCATCAGCATTACTCCACTTCGCGCGTGGGTTGTGAGAAGTATCCCGAAATCTCTCAAATTCGCTATTTCTGCCGGTATTGGTTTCTTCATTGCCTTCATTGGCTTCCAAAACATCGGAATCATCGTTCCAACCGACGGAACAATCGTCGGATTCGGTGACTTCACTAGCCCAGCTGTCTTAACCGGTATGGCTGGCATTGTTCTAGTCCTCGTTCTTTCCTCACTCCCACAAAACAAAAAATGGGGTTTCTGGGTTTCAAAATTCGCCGTCATCATCTCAATTGTTGTCATGGCGATTATTTGTGCTTCGATGGGAAGCGCTGGCGTTAAAGGGATGCCAACGTTTTATAACGAAAGCCACGACATTGCTAATGTTGGCAATTTTGGGAAAATCTTTGGTGCTGCTGTTTTTGGCTTTGATGCCTTCTTAAATCCTACAGCGATTGCTGTTACTTTCGCCCTTCTCTTCGTTGACTTCTTTGATACCACTGGTACTTTGGTTGGTGTTGAAGCTGGCGCTGGAATGGTTGATGAACAAGGCAGAATCACCGTTGATGATCGTCCAGCGATGATCACTGACGCTATCGGAACTTGCTTTGGCGCTATTTGCGGAACTACTACCGTTACTTCCTTCGTTGAAAGCACCACTGGTGTTGCCGCTGGCGCAAGAACTGGTTTAGCAGCCGTTACCACTGGTTTGCTCTTTGCTCTTAGCTTAGCGATTTATCCAGGTTTAGCGATGTTCTCTTCTAGCTCCGTCACAGGACTTGCTCTAGTCTATGTCGGCGTTTGCATGTTCAAGAACCTCGAAAAACTTGAATGGCACGATTGGATTGCTGTCGGAAGTGGTTTCTTCACTGTCTTGGTCATGACCATCTCCTATAGCATTTCTGACGGTATTGCCTTTGGCTTCATCACCTACACGATCATGACTTTAGCCGCTGGCAAATTCAAAAAGAGCGACATCACTGTTGCTTGCTGCTCTTTAGCCTTCATTGCTATCTACATCACAAAAGCATTAGTTATTAAATAACTTATTACAAGGGCTGCTAATTGACTGACTTCAGTTAACAGCTCTTTTCTTTTTGTCATCTTAAGAAAAAGAGTATAGTCATTCTTATCAATAAAGGATTAAAGATATGAGATATAAAGAATTTGTCCTTGCTACCAATAACAAAAATAAACTAAAAGAATATCAAGAAATGTTCACTCCGTTAGGGATTAAAGTACATAGTCTAGACGAATTGAACATCCATGTTGATGTGGATGAAAACGGAAAAACATACGAAGAGAATTCCTATTTAAAAGCAAAAGCAATCCGAGCACTTGTTTCTATGCCTACTCTCGCAGACGATTCCGGGATTGAAATCGCATCTATGGGTGAGCATTTTCCTGGCATCTATAGTGCGAGATTTGCCAAAAAAGAAGGCGGATATCCTGCTGTTTTTGATGTCGTTAACCAAAGAATCGAAGGGAAAGACCGAAGCGCAGAATTTCATTGCTGTATTTGTTATTTAGAAGAAAAAGATTCCTCGCCTCTTTTCTTTGAAGGAGTTTGTAAAGGGCATTTATTGCCTAAGCCTCTAGGAAAAGGCGGCTTTGGATATGATCCAATCTTTCATTATGACGAAGGAAATTTAGATTTTGGAATATGTAGCGAAGAAGAAAAGAACCACTGCAGCCACCGTTATAACGCCTTGAAGAAATTCGTCGCTTATTTAATTAAAGAATCGTAAAGATAATGCCATAAACGATACCGGCTTGTCCAAGTAGATAAGTCAGCATGATATAGAAATCGCGACGTGGGAAATCATGACGAAACATCGTGGAAGTCAAAATCACGTCACTAGAGAAGAATAGGATCGAACCCAATAAGACAAATAAGTACCAATGAACACCAATAAAATATAGCCCTAGAGCGGATGTTCCAATGACAGAAAGCAATGTCGAACAATAAATGGTACCAGAAATCGTGAAAAGTTTGCTGTGCTTGGTTAATCCCCAAATCGGTCCAGCGGTAATCAGCATGAAAGCGAAATAAATCACGAACATGACTAAATATGCCCACCACTCCAGTACTCCCAATTCGGCGACCATCATAATTGTATTCGCGATGTAGCAAAAATGACCGATAAGAAAAGAAGATAAGCCGGAAATTAAACACAATCTTTTATTTTTATAAAGCAAGAAGAAATCGCCTATCGCGCCAAAAAAACAGCCAATATAAATTAAGAAGTACGCTGGAGCAGCAATAAAGGCCGCTATACCCAAAAAGATAAGGCAAAACGGTTTAGAAAGCCGTCTGATTTTTTCAAATTCAAAGAAGCCGCATACGATATTGATAAGACTAGTTAAGCCAAATAAAATCGAGAAGACGAGGAAGGAAATAAAGTGGGCATCGCTATTAAACATAGATCATCCTCCTATTGATTTTGATTCTTTTTGTCCTTTCTATTCTTACGTCTTTCTTCGCGACGTTCATCTTGAAGCTTAACTTTTCTTGCGCGCATCTCTTCTTTTTCTTTTTGACGTTCATAAAACGCTTTAACTTGTGGAGATCCTTTTAATTTGTCGACATATTCTTTCACTGTTGTAGATAAAGAGGAGACTTTTTCAGAGAAGAAGAAAAGCTTTGGCGCTTTCTTTTTCATTTTTAAAGCCTTATCTTGCATATAAATTTTGATGCGGTCCCAATCAACAACTAGGCGCGAATCGGAAACAGCCTTGCGAATGCGCGTTACTAAATGCAAGGAATATCCAAAATCAAGCACAAGCACGCCAAGAAAGAAGCCAATAATCGTCGCAGCAACTAAAATCGTGTCTTTTGCAATAACTAAATCGCTTAATTCGACCATAGAGGGGTGCAATAAATATAAATACCCTACCCCTGCAACAAGCCAAATCGCACTAAAAAGAGGGCAAATGATGCCTTGAACATTTCCCCAACGCCTAGAATAATCCCAAAGTTTGATTCTCATTCCTTTAATGAAAATAATGCCGGCGATATATTCTAGAAGTGTCATTAAAACCCCAATGACGAGGATTTCCACTAAGGCAGCGGCCCAATCTAATGGGATCCAGTTCCTCCAAGGCAAAGAACACATAAAATAAAAGCCAATCGTTCCGAATCCATACAAAGGGAGGAACGGGCCAGTAAGAAAACCAGGGTTCACCCATTTCTTTTGGCTAATAAAACGGCGAAAAAATAGTTCAATAATCCAGCCAACTGCTCCGCCGAATAAAAATAAGAACGCGTAACGATAAAACTCCATGCAAAATTATTTTATCATAAGTCAGTTTTAAAAGGGCATATAATGAGAGACATGAAACAAGAAAAATTACCGCTAAGAGAATGGGTTTTGATCATCTTGATTGGTTTTGCGGGTCAACTTGCTTGGATGATTGAAAACAATTACATCAACATGTGGGTTTATTCCCAAACAAGTAACAACGATTACATCACTTGGATGACTATCGCTAGTGCAATCGCTGCCACACTAACGACATTTTTCATGGGTGCATTAAGCGATAGATTAGGGAAACGGAAATTATTCATTGCTGGCGGATATGCGATTTGGGGAATTACCGTTTTCTTGTTCGGAATGTGTTCCTATCACAATAGTGAAATGATGTTTGGCGAATCTGGAGCAGCGTTAGGCGTAGGAATATCCATGGTTGTCGTAGACTGCTTAATGACTTTCTTTGGAAGTAGCGCGAATGACGCCGCGTTTAATGCAAGAGTCACAGATATCACAAATGAGAATAATCGCGGCAAAGTCGAGTCGGTTCTTTCGATTTTGCCTTTAATTGCCACCATTGCTGTCTTAGGAATCGCTGGAGCAATTGGCGCTAACGCTAACCCGGATAAAACTCAACAAGAAGCAATCGCAAGTTTAGGAGTGACGAGCGCCGATTATTTAGCGAAGCCCTGGTTGCTTTTCTTCATTATTTTCGGAGCAATCACTTCTACAATCGGAATTATTTGCTTCTTTTTGCTACCAAAAGACGAAATTAAGCCAAACAAAGAATCCAATTACTGGAATAACCTCATCTATGGTTTTAAGCCAAGCGTAATTAAAAAGAACCGCAATCTCTATATTTCTTTATTAACGTTTATGGCATTCAACATGGCTATTGATGCATTTATGCCATATTTCATGGTCTATTTCCAAAATTCAAAAGAGTACCATGGTTTAGCGATGAGCGGATTAAATTTCTATTTGCCACTTGGTGCGATTCTATTAATCGCAAGCATTGTCGTCGTTATTTTAGGCGTTACGCTTATGGACAAAGTCGAAAAAACAAAGTTGCTTCTTCCAGCGCTAAGCGTTTGCGGATTAGGGTTCTTGTTCATGTTCTTTAGCGTAGACACTTGGGCTGTCATTATTAGTGGCATCCTTATGATGAGCGGATATTTAGTCGGCACCGCCATTTGCGGGGCAATCGTAAGAAACGAAACACCAAAAGAAGAAGTTGGCTTATTCCAAGGAGTGAGGATGTTTTTTACAGTCCTAATTCCTATGATTGTCGGTAGTTCAGTAAGCGACGCTTCGATGCGGGCGGCTTATGGCACTTACACCGATCCAACATACGGCACTACCGTTACTGCGCCAAATGAATATATGTTCCTTGTTGCATTTTGTTTTATCTTAATCGCTTTCATCCCAGCCGTTTGGCTATTCCTTCGAAAAAGAAAAGAAGAAGCAAAAGCCTCTTCTAGTGATAACGAAATCGAAAAGTAGAACGATTACTTTTTCGAAATTTCAATATCACCTAATATAGGAACGGTTGTATTTCCTTTTTTTGAAGCATCAGTTAACAAAGAATAATTTTCTCCTTTGCACCCTTCTGGCAAAACAATATCGTTCAAGCCACCGGTTTGATACTTTATTTCGCAGTTGTCGATGCCAAATTCAAGATCAGAAACAGTAGTTTCTTTCCCCTCTGCATCAGTGAAGCTAATTTCATTTCCGTTAAAAGTAATCGTAGTTCCGTACGCAATATTGTAAGATTTGGCCACACCACTGATTTTCACTTCGCAATCGCTATAAACAGGGAATATTTTCATTGGTGCGGAAACAATATTTTCATCATTAGAATTGAAAAGCATTTTATTAGCGTATAGCTCGGGAACTTTTTCATCTCCATCTTTCCCTACTTTCCCAAATGAGTTATCGTAACTTACAAATTCAGAGTAAAAACCTCTCCAAGTGCGAATGTTCTTGCCTGAAATCGAGGTGGTTTTGTTTTTATCGGAATGAGTCGTATCTGAGGTTACAGTTTTGTTATCACTACTAAAAGCAATTTTTGAAGAATAATCGCCCCAAATAGATGAAACAATTTTTGATGGATCTAGATAATCATTATAAGAATTATAGACTTGGATTTCATAAGTGCGTTTGTAGTCATCGCTAAAATTCGCATAATACGAAATTTCAATAGGCTTATTGGAATTAGCGGAGCCTAGTAGCTCCCAATTTCCATCAAAGCCATACAAATCAAGTGTGTAGTAGCCTTTCTCATCTTTTGTCCCGATATCTTCATAAAAGGAACCGGGTACGAGGCCTGCAGTAGCGTCGTTAGGCTTTCCTTCTCCGGAAGAGAACGTTAGTTTTTCAGTATTCCCTATACCAAACGGCCTTTCGCAATTTTCTTTAAAACCAAACCCTTTAAAGTCATTGATATAACCATATTTGGCAACTTTTGTTAGATTTTCAGGGAACTCACTAACAAAATTATCTGATGCATTGCCTAACGTATAGGTTTTTCCATAACCAAAAGGTTTGTCGTCACTGCCTTTGATTGTTGACCCAGAATTATAAAATCTCGTTCGATATTGGATTGGTGTTTCCACAAAGTTCGCATAAAGAGAGCAATTTCCCTTAATAAATTTTGGGTCAACTTTGTCACCACTGTTCGGAGCTAATTTAGCACTGCTATTTTCACTAGTAGCACCATGGTCATAAGCAGGAAGAGAAGTATCGATATCAGCGTATGTTCCTTTCCATTCAATATTTGAAAAGCCACTTTTGAAGCGATAACCAGCTTTAGAAGGCTTTTGCTTTGATTTTTCATCATAACGAGGTTGGTCTTCATATGGCTGAATAGAAGTCACGGGTTGTCCATAAGCAACATAAGCGTATCCGATTTTTTTGCATTCTTCTTTGTTTTCGCTCGCATCATCATAAAATTCGACAAGAAAACTATATGCTTTTGAATCTCCGCCATTAGAAGTAGCGCCGCATGACCCTAAAGAAAAACAAAGCGTGCCTAATAGAAGTGAAGAAACAAATTTATTTGAGTGCTTAATCATGGCTTGATTATCCATTTTTATTTAATGAAAAACAAGATTTACATTGTAAAACAATGTTGCTCAATAAATGCTTCAAGGGTATAGTTATTGCGCATAAGGATTGTTTTTATATGAAAAAATCAAGTAATGGAAATATTGTTCTAACATTTGCAACGAGCATCTTCGCTTTAATCAGCATCTGTGTTTTGTTCGCTAACGCATTTAGTGATGCAACCTGGGGAACGGGCTTTGAAGTAATTTTCGGATTAGAAAGCAAAAATACCGCATTTTGCTTAGGATTATTTATTGCTTTCTTATGCGGATGCCTTGCGGTTTTCTTACCATTCGTTTCTTTCTTCACCAAAGGTAAAGCGCGCGTTGGTTTATTCTTGTTCTTAGCCGTTTTAAGCATTGCAAGCGCAACGCTCATGCTATTCGGAAAGCAGTTCTTCCTCTCCAGTAACGCTTTCGATTATAGCGGCGAAACATCATTGGACGGAACTTTTGCGATAGGTACAGCACTTATCGCAAATGCGGTCTTCATGTATCTAGCTGGCGCTACTTCTTTATTAGGCGCTTACACAAATCGCCCAAGCAAAGAAGAAGAATAATTTCTTGCATCATTTGCGATTATGACCCGGTTGAAACAAAGCCGGGTTTTCTTTTGCTTTTGTCCATCCACGTTCTTTAAGTGCCATAACTACCACTTCCGCGCACCGATGAGGATCTTCATTAATTTCGTTTCCCCAGAAGCGGATTACGAAATACCCTTGTTCCTCTAGCTTCTGATTCACTTCTTTGTCGCGAGCAATATTACGTTCAATCTTTGGAATCCAGTAATCTAGATTTTTATGAATTTTAGTTTTGTTTTCTTCAAAGTGATAGCCGTGCCAAAACTCGCTATCGCAAAAAACCGCAACCTTGTATTTTTGGATAGAAATATCAGGATGCCCATATACATAGCGGGTATTGTGACGATAACGAACGCCCATGCGATAAAGTTCTTTTCTTAAAGCAATTTCAATGCCCGTATTTTTCCCTCGGATCCGGCTCATGACGTAAGAAATTGTCTCTTTGCTGCGTTCTTTCATAGGCCTATCATACTCTTTCGTGATACTCTATTCCTGTGATAACGATAAGAAAAGCCAAAGAAATAGATAAATCGAAACTATTGAAACTAGTCCGTCGAATTGAAGGAAGCGCAAAATATGAAGATATTATTTTCCCTCTTCCTTCGCTTAGCGAAAAAGAAATAGACGAGTACATCCAAAGAGGTGAGGCGTTCATTGTTAACGAAAAAGGAACAATCATCTCATTAGTCATCGTGCAAAAAGACGTAAGTTCTTATTTCTATCCGAATAGTCACGATGAAGGAAAGCTCATGGAAATCGTCGCGAAAACCGACGCAAGAATGAGTGAAGATATGGTTGCACTTGTGTTTTTAGGCACTGACCCAATGTATCGAAATAAAGGTATCGCATCCTCTTTTCTCCAGTACCTTGAAGCAAGTTTCCCACGTTTTTTATTCTTAACTTCATTAGATACTTCTAATCAAGCTGGTATTGAATATCTCCGCAAAAAAGGCTACAAAAAAGTAGATTTAGAAGAATTTGAATTTTCTAGCGTTAAGCAGCAACTATTATTCAAGCGAACTTAGATTAATGACTAAATTGAGATTCATATAGCTCGTAATAGAATCCTTTTTTCGCAAGCAAGTCCTTATGATTGCCTTGCTCAATGATTTTGCCATCTTTCATAACCAATATAAGGTCACTTCGCGCAATCGTGGATAAACGGTGGGCCACAACAAAACTTGTTTTGCCTTTCATGAGTTCATCAAAGGACTTCGAAAGAAGGCTTTCGGTACGAATGTCGATATTGCTCGTCGCTTCATCTAGAATGACCACTTCGGGAGAAAGAAGCATAACGCGCGCCACACATAGGAGCTGCTTTTCCCCTAAAGATAAGCCACTACTATCGGTAATATAAGTGTTATATCCTTCAGGAAGACGCTCAATAAAGTCAGCAGCCTGGGCTTTTTTGGCCGCTTCTTTTACTTCTTCTAAGGAGGCACCAGGTTTAGCGTAAGCGATATTCTCATAAACCGTCCCTGCAAAGATCCAAGTATCTTGTAGCACCATCCCTAAATGCTTACGATAGGCGCTTTTTTCTAATTCTAATGTCGAAATGCCATTGGTAGAAAAACATCCAATTTGTGGGTCATAGAAGCGCATTAGCAAATTGATAATCGTGGTTTTGCCGCACCCCGTTGGACCAACAAGAGCGACTTTCTCGCCTTTATGAACCGAAATAGAGAAATCATCAATGATCTTTCGCGAATTATCATAGGAAAAATCAAGATGGCTCGCTTCAAAGTTCTCGATGTCACCATCGATGACTTTCGTTCCTTTATTAACGTCTTTTTCGGCGTGAATCGCATCGTTAATGCGTTTAAAAGAAGCGAAAGCAAAATTAATCTCGCTAACGACATCGCTGATTTCATTGAATGGTGCCATGTAATTACTTGCATAAACCAAGAAACTAGAAAGGTCACCCACCAAGAAAGCAATTCCTAAATTAATGTCTTTTACAATGAATATCGCCCCAACAGTAATCACCGCAGCGTTGATGAGGTTATTTACTAAACGTGTGGAAGGATTAATCAAAGAAGCGCCAAAAGAAGCGCGGAATACGTTTTTCCGGAAATCTTCATTCAAAGAAGAAAATTCTTTCTTCCGTTCGCTAGACAAATTCAAAGTGGAAATCGTTTCACTATTATTGAGCGATTCAAGTCCGAACGCGTGAATTTTTCCTGCGCTTGCCGCTTGCGCTTTAAAGTATTTCGAATTCCATTTACTTACGAATTTGCTGACGACCATTGATAAAGGGGTTAAGCCAACAACAAGCAAGGCAAGTGCCCAGTTAATTGTGAACATGAAAACAATCGTCAGAATAATGGCGACAATTCCGTCAAATAAAGCAGCGCCCCCACTCACTAAGCCGTTTTGGACGTTTTCAACGTCATTGACCAAACGTAAAAGCAAATTGCCCTTTTCGTTTTTGTCTAAATAAGATACGGACGTATGAAGATAGCTTTTATATACTTCATCACGAAGTTCTTTGGTGATGACTTGTCCAACATAAGAAGTTAGATAATCGAAGAAATAGCGGAAAATCGTGCCTAAAACTAAGCAAATCGCCATTACAAGGATATACACGTTTAACACATTGAAATCGACATTACTAAACTCGCACTTGGATAAATAGTTAACGGCTTTCCCCGCAAGTAGAGGAATGAATAATTTACTTCCAATCGAAATAAAGGCGAATAATAAAGCAAAGAAAATCTTGCCTTTGCATTTCCCTAAATAAGGTTTAAGAATCTTAAAGTCTTTCATCGATTTGCCACCTGCATTTCATAAATATCGCGATAAATCTCGCATTCTTTTAATAAGGATTCATGAGTTCCTCTCGCAACGATTTCACCCTTATCCATCACCAAGATAAGAGAGGAGTCCGAAAGAGTCGTCGCCCGTTGAGAAACGATAATCTTCGTTAAATTTGGTCGTTTATTGATGTTTTCGCGGACTTTTTTATCGCTTAGATAATCAAGCGCACTTGTGGAATCGTCTAGTATCAAGATATCGCCACCCTTTAATAAGGCGCGCGCAATGAGTAGGCGCTGCTTCTGCCCTCCACTAAGATTCGCGCCAGCTTCTTCCACTTCATGATCAAGAAAATCTTTATAGCGAGAAACATATTCATAAGCCAAGGAATCTTTTAAAGCTTGGACCATTTCTTCTTCGGTCGCATTTTGTTTACCTAGCAAAAGATTCGAACGAATCGTTCCTTTGAATAGGGATGGTTTTTGGCTCACTAAAGAGATTTCTTCATGAAGAGAATTCAAATCATATTGTTTTAAATCATGCCCCCGATAGGAAATATATCCTTCGCTAGGATCATATAAACGCTCCAATAAAGCGATAAGGGTACTTTTTCCACTTCCCGTTCCACCGATAATGCCGATAGAATCGCCTCGATTCACTTCAAACGACAAGTGGCTAACAGCTGGTTTTCCGTCTCCTCCATACGATAAAGAAACGTCATGGAATGCAAACAAAGGTTGGGATTCGTTACCTTCTTTGTGATAAGTCCCTTCGTTAAGAATGGAAGGCTCAATCGCAAAAAAATCATTGATTCTTTTCATGCTTGCTTTCGCGCGATTTAAAGAAACAATCATCCTTGAAAACATCACCAAAGCGTTAAGTACGAGTGTTAAAAAGGAAATTAAAGAAACGATTTTACCCGTTGTTAAGGTTCCATCATTAACCGCCAATCCGCCTAAATAAACCACTAAAACCATTCCGGCATTCACAAAGAAAAAGGTCAAAGGATTAATGAAGGCATTAAGTTTAGCAATCGATAGCGATTTCTTCTTATATGATTCGCTTGAAGCAACGAATTTCTTTTCTTCATAATCTTCTTTATCAAAAGCGCGAATCGGTCGCGCCCCTTTTAAAGCGTCGCTTCCTAAGGAAGATATTTCGTCAAGGTTAGTTTGCACAAGGGCGTATTTTTTCGGAGATAAGACAATAACGAGCGTGATGACTAAGCTAGAAAAAATAACAACACCTAAGAAAACTAAACCAGCTCGCCAATCAAGCAAGAAAGAAATAATCGTCGCCCCAATAATCAAAAAAGGAGGTCTTAAAAACAAGCGCATGAACATCATGACGCCGTTTTGCATCGAAAAGGAGTCATTGCTTAATAAGGTAAGTACTTTTGGTTTTCCAAATGCATTCAATTGTTTTTCACTTAGGGAAGAAACGTGCTCATAAATCTCTTCTTTTAAGTCATGCCCATAATCGGCGGAAACGCGGGCAGCGAAATATTGGGCGACCATCGTAACGCCAAAGGCTACAAAAGAAAGCAAAAATAAAAGGAGCCCCATCCAAAGAACGTAATCGAAGTCGTTATTCTTAATACCGTTATCAATAATGAAACGAACGATAAATGGCGTCGCTAGTTCGATAACGCATTCAATGAGTTTTAAAAATGGAGCAACCCAAAATCGAAAAGAATACTTTTTTAGTGCCGATAAGGCAGTATGTTTATTTTTCATGCGTCAATTTCGCCTTTCTTGTCTATTTCTTTTGTAGTCTTTTCTATGCGAATAAAGGAAATGGAAGCAACTACTTCCGTTTCTTCCCCATATCCCGATAGAAAGGTCCAACTCGTATCGTTATCCCCAATCACGCGGTCATAAACGCGATTTTTCCCAACGCGAACAGAGGCAACACCAGCAAAAACCCAGTGGATGGAACCCGGGACAAACCCGCAATATAAGCTCGCGATATCCACGATAAGAGGGGGTAAACTATATTTCACATCAAATTCGAAAGTGTGTTCGTCTTCATTGAATTCCCCTGGTGAAAATTCGTTCTTTAATAGAACTGGAGAATCTGGATTAAGGGAAAGAAGAGAATCCGAGAAGGTATCATTATCAAAAATCGGATCTTGATGGGTTGCACCTACTTCCGTAGCGATACGACTAATATTAGAAGAAACTAAAGCGGATATTTCCTTGTCATCCCCTTCTAACGGATGAACATTTCCTTCTAAGCGATAAGCAAATTCCGCTAATAAGTAGAACCGCAAAGCGCTGGGCTTATCGATTTTTGTTCCTAGTCCTTCTTCATAAGCTTTACCAAGACGGAAACATAGGCCAGGGAAAATATTGATATCTTTCCCCAGGGATAACGAGAAACGCTGATAGCACTCTTCCCAAATGGAAGTGAGGATATTAAACGCAAAATCAGGATCAGAATTAGTGCCAATCGCATCACGGTAGCAATCAGAAAAATGGATTAAAGCGTTTAAACTCCCCATGGCCATACCTTTTGAAAACGCTTCATAAGCGCCAGAAGCATCAACTTTTCCTAGTGCTCCCGAAGCGCTTAAAATTCCTAGGCGAGTCAAGGCATCGCCATCGTATTTCAAGGAAGAAGAAGCGTAATAAGAAAATGCGGTTGCTGGATCTTTTTCCGTGAATTCATCACCGAATTCATAAAGTTCCCCTAAAGCGTAAGAAGAATCGGCATCTCCTAAACTACTAAGCAAAGACAAATATTGAATGTATAAGCTCTCATTGGTTTTCTTATGAGTGATTTTGCCTTCTTGATAACGGGAAATGTATTTTTTCGCAGCATCAGGATGCTTACTCATATAGTCTTCGCCAAAGAAAGCGAGATTAAGCGCTTTTAGGGTTTCTTTATCCAGAGGTTCTCCCCCATTATCCCCAATCACCGTGTCCATTCCGCATTCTGGGCAAATCGCGCTCATTCCACGTTCATCGTTCACCCAATCATTTACCGCTCTAGCGTCATAATGCTGACGGCAAAAAATACAGGAACAGGTTTTGCTATGAAGGATTTCAATTTCGTTATTATGCGTGTGCTTTTGAAGTTCGGTTAATTTATGGTCTATTGCCATAAATAAACTATATCACAATCTAACACGCGCTAACACGCGCACGAAAGGAAAATAAAACGAGATTTAGAAAGAAAGCCCTTTCGTCATTTTGGCAAGAACTTTGTCAAAATCTAGACTCAATTGCTCCTGAGAAAGATTCTCTTTTCTTGTCCAAAAAATCGGTCCTTCCGCGCTAGAGGAAAGCGAGCCATCATAGTGGTTCGTCCGAAATAAAACGCACAGATGCCGAACCTTTTGCTCAGGAATGTTCCATTCGAATGTGCCCACTTCTTCTAAACAAGAAATAAATAAACCCGTTTCTTCTTTGATTTCGCGAATCGCGGATTCTTCTAACGATTCTTCATCTTCAACGTGGCCACCAGGGAAATTGATACCAGGCCAATCCTTTTTTAGACGCTTCTCCACTAAAAAGGAGCCATCGTCTCGATAAACCATCACCATATTCGTCAAAATAATCTTGGATTCTCTACTCATGGTAACAATTTTAGCGAATATTTTTTGCGTTATGGTAATGAAGTTCTAAAATGGGAGACATATGCAAATCAAGCGATCAAAAGAAATGGGGCAAGGTATCAAAAGGCTTGTCGCGATGATGGATGAAAATGAGGCTCGCGCGGAAGCCTATAATGATTATTTATCGCATCGAAACTTTTCTATCTATAAAGTCGCAAAAAAATCATTTCAAGATGGGCTAAGCTCAAAAAAGGCTTTTTTAGAATCTACGAAGAAATATTTCCTTCCAAAAAATGGATTTTCTTTAGAAAAAGAATCATTTGATGCGATTTGTGAATTGAATTCAAAAATCTTTGCAAATAACCCATATTATGAAGCAATTCATTTTGGGAATCAGAAGAAAAACGGTTGGGAATTGCGCCAATCCTCCTATGAGCCATTCCAAGGTTTTGTTTATAATGAAATCATCGTTAAACCCCACTCCTATTTTAAAGAAATCACTCCATTTGGTTTTTTTAAAGAAAGATTCCCTTATTTAGAAATTCTAGAAAATGATAAAAATTGGATGAGCGTCACCCCTCACGAAATCTTAACGATGTTTACCCCGATAAAAGAGGCAAAAGGGAAGGTTCTTACTTTCGGATTAGGAATGGGTTACTACGCTTTTATGGCTTCCATTAAAGACGATGTCAAAGAGGTCACTATTGTGGAAAAAGACAAAAACGCAATTTCACTCTTTAACGAATTCATCCTTCCGCAATTTCCTAATCGATCAAAAATTAAAATCATCCACGAAGATGCTTTTCAATTTGCTTCTACCATCACTGATAAAGAATATGACACCATATTCGTCGACATTTGGCATCTACCGCTTGATGGCTTATTCCTTTATCTTCCTTTTAAACGAATATTTCGTGACTTCAAGGAGACGAAAATCTCCTATTGGATTGAGAAAAGTATTCTTGCTTTATTAAGGAGAACTTTAATTATCCTTATCGATGAAGAGTATCAAAAAGAGATCAAAATCAAATACACATTCGCGGATAACGAAACTGATGCTCTTATTAATTCCTTGCATTATCTATTACAAGAAGAAACAATTGAAAACGTTCACGATTTGTTCGTATTTTTAGAAGACGACAATTTAAAAAGAATCGCCGCGCAATTAGATTAAAGAGTGCTTTGTCTTCGCACTCTCTTTAATAGCGGTTTCTTTATTCGGGTAAAACTCCACGTGAAGGTTAAGATCATGCCTACGAAGAATTTTTTCTAATTTCTCGTAATGATTTTTGTTATCTTGATGATTCGCCCAGTCTTCAATTTCTTCTAAAGTGACTAGTCCATCGTGCCAAGAATCTAATTCACCATTTCTAGCGCCTTTGAGCAATAAAGAAAGGAGGTCAGAGAAATTGAATGGTTGCAATTCCGGAACGGCGTCCCCATTCACATAATCTTCAAAAAGCATTTCTCTTAAAGTGATTTCCTTAAAGAATAGGAATAAAGAATCGAGGTCAGAAGAAATCCATCTCCCCACTTCTTTTTCTTCTTTTCCAAAAGGGGCAGCTTCTTTAGAAGAAACATATAAATATGCATCGTTTTCCGTGTGGTTTAAAATAGAATAAGGATCCACTAATGAACGAATTTTAACCCAGTCGTATTTCATCTTTTACCCATTCCGTCCTTTGATAAAGACATAATCATCTTCTCTAACGATATCAAGTCGTTGATTGACGTTCGCTTTTAAAGCTAAATCAAGGTGTTTGCGAGATTTTTCTTTTAAAGAAGAGAAGCCAAAGAGTGTCGAGACTTGTTTAAAGAGGTCAAGCACACTCATCTTCCCCTGTTCTAATAAGATATCAGCAATCGCGTTTCCTAATTCGATAAAGGAAATATCGGAAATTTCTCGCCTCTCGTTTTCATCATTAAGACGATAGTAACGATATTCGTTCATCGAACGGTCTTTGTTCCAATAGAAAGTCACGCCGCCAAGCATTTCTTTATTTGGGGCTAATTGAAGAAGGACACTATTGATGACATCACGGACGTTAGAACCGATTCGCGTTAAGTGGTAGGCTTCGCGAATTCTTTCATCGAGAAGATGGGCTGATATTGGCGTTTCCGCATAAAGAACATTTTCAACAAAGTTCTTAAGGAAGCGAGCAGCTTCCGTCTTGTTCGAAAAATCGATTTGTAATAATGGAGAGGAAGGATCCTCATGATATGCTAAATAAGGAATCGCATAAGGATGAGATACCGTTTCTTTCTTTTTGAAGGTGAAAGGAATGCCAGAAGGAGAAAATTGTTGAACGATTTTTTCTTCTCCTTTGTTTTTCGAATTAATAGCTTTGACGATATTTTTAATCACTTCTTGAGGGTGATCGAGATATTCGACACTCCAAACTCGATGCAAGTTCCATCCTAATTGCTTTAAGACACCAGGCTCAACGATATTTCGGTCACGGCAAGTTGGCGAAGAACAATAAGAATCACCATCCACCAAAATTCCCAAAGAATAATGGTTTTTGTTTGCTGGATCAGTTACGGCAACATCAACTTTAAAAGAAGAAGAACCAACGTTAGTCTTCACATCATAACCAAGTTTCTTTAAATCGAGGGCAATGAAATCGGCAACGCTTGTAGAGGAAGCAGCGATATGGTTCTTCACATTATTTGGGAGGATGGAAGTTCCATGTTCTGCAAATAGGAGGAAACTCTTTAAATAGGAAGCCCCTGCATTCTTTGCCTTATCGCTATCAATGTCTTCAGGTTTCATGGAGGTGAAAACAATCATTTCTTCCCGCGCACGAGTAATCGCTACATTTAATCTTCTTTCCCCTTTTTCTCGGCTAAGAGGACCGAAATTTAATGAGAGTTTGCCATTATCTTTAGGCGCGTAGGTCGTCGAGAAAAGAATCACGTCTCTTTCATCGCCTTGGACGTTTTCTAAATTCTTCACAAAGATAGATTCGCCACCTGGATTCTTGCTCTCATAAGAAGGAATCTTCTTTTCGATTAAGTCTTCGATTAAGTTTTGTTGTGCTTCATTGAACGTAACAACACCAATTGAATAAGAGGAAAGCTTAGGGTTCTTGAGTCGACGGGCAATTTCATCCACAATCATGGACGCTTCTTTGCGGTTAACACCACGCTTAATTTCATAAGTTCCGCCAACATAGACGGATTTTACAGATGATTTTTCATTCACCGCCGATGGGAACGTGAATAAGCTATTGTCATAGAATTTGTTATTGGAGAAAGCAATAAGAGCTTCGTGACGGCTACGATAGTGCCAAATTAAGCGCTCACGTGGTAGACCTAAAGCAATAGAATCATCCAATAAGCTTTCTAAATCTTCGCTCACGCTATTTAAAATCGTGCCATCGTAAGCGTGACCGCCATTCGCGACAAAGAAACTCGTCGGTGGCATCTGCTCTTGGTCACCTGCGATTATCACGGATTTTCCACGAGCAATCGCACCAATAGCCTCACTAGTAGGGATTTGGCTCGCCTCATCGAAAATAACGACATCAAAAGAATAAGTATTGATATCGAGATATTGAGCAACCGTAATCGGGGACATCAAAAAGCACGGACATAAGGTACGAATAAGCCTTCCATAATGGTCGAAGATTTGTCTTAACGAAACACCACGACCGCCATTTTTTACCAATTTTCTAAACTGATAAGTTTCGGTTGAGGGAGCGCTACTACCACTAGAAGGATATAAGCTAGTAATCCTAGAAGCGGTTTCGACAACGCTCGTTTTGCAGAAATCATCGATGGCCTTTTTAAAGAGAGAAATTTGTTCTTCCGTAAGCTTGGAATTCAAAGTCGCAAGTCCGCTTTCCGAAAGCCCATCGCTCAAAATCCGGTAAGATAAAGAGGCTAAATAAGCGGAAAGAAGATCGGTTTCTTTAATCTTCCCTTCTTTAAATAGAGCAATAAGCTCAGTAGGAACATATTTTGCGGTTTCGTCCATTACCGAAAGGAAGCTAGACCATTGCGAAAGCCGCCCTTTGCTTGAAATTGCATCACTTAAAGAAGAAGCGGCATGTTGATAATAATCCGTGGAATCACTATATAAGTCCAAATCAAATTGGTATTTTTCTTTGAGATTTAAAAGTTTTTCTTTTAGTTCAGCGCGTCCATTTAAGAAAGAAGAGCGCGCATTAGAGAATAGATAACTTCCATCGGTTGCTAAATGGCGAATTGCTTTATCGATATCAGCCATAGAGTAAGACTTACTAGGACGCATCTTATTGCGTAAAGAAATCACTTCCAACGTGCGTTCATAAGAAGCTTTCGCCGCTTCAACATCCGCGACACTTCTTAAGGAAGTTGCGCTAAAAACGTGAACAGCAAAAGGATCAGCGTTTTCGATTTGTTTCACTAAAGAATTAAGCTCACTAAGAGAGGCAAAACTAGATTCGAGGTTTTTGCGTTTCAAAGAATTTTTGTCCTTTGCAAAAGGCTTTAGTTTCTTTTTTAGCGAATTATAGAGATGATACTTTTCAAAGAGGTTAGCGTCATTCAGTGCAGTAAGCTTAGCATTAAGTGCCTCTCCATCTTCTTTTAAGAATCCATCCTCCCAATGCGCGAGGAGAGATTCTTGAATCTGGTTTTTATGGAGTAACAAATCTAAATAACTTCGCAAACTCTCAGCCTTTGACACAAATAACTCATTATCGAGGAAATCTTGGTAAATAATGGAATTCTTTTGCAAAATCTCCACAATTTTGGCATAACTTTCAACGTTTTCCTTTGTTTCCACTAGACCTTTATCTTTAAAGAAACAATTATATACGGAAAGGTGGAAGGCCTTTAAATCGTTAATGAGGGTAGGAAGTTCTTCAAAGAGAGAATCGCGAGATTCAAGAGAATAGTTACGAGAGGCAAAAGGCAAAAACGCGTTTCCATAGTAGCCGCCTAATGAGGAAGCTTGCAAAGAAAGATTCTTGATTTTTTTCTTCGCTTCCTCAAAAGATTCTAATGTTAAAGAGGAAGAATATTCATGGCTTGTTTCATAAAGACCAGCGTAAGAACGAAGCTTTAAATAATTAATAATCGCTTCATAAGTCGACATGACGTATTTATCGCGGTTATGAAGGGCGAATAAATCATGGTTTAAGGCATCCCGAGCTTCATCTAAAGACGAAGAGTCCTTCTCAAAGGATTCTGGTCGCTCAATCGGCCCAATATCAAGCATCTTACCTAAAGAATTTAAGACATCGCTTTTGGCCGTATTGATGGAAGGAATAGACAAACAGAATTGCCCAATCCCCAAAGAATCAAGCCTCTTTTTGACCACTTCTAGCGCAACACCTTTTTCAGCGACGAATAGGACAGACTTTCCATGATACAAAGCGTTAGTGATCATATTAGCGATTGTCTGACTTTTTCCTGTCCCAGGCGGGCCATCGAGAATAAAGGAAGCCCCCATCGCACTAGCGTGAATCGCTTCGATTTGGCTTGAATCGGCTGGCAAAGGAATTGCTAAAGAGGAAGAAGAAAGCGTCTTATCAAAATCTTCCTTTTTAACGGTATCTAAAACCGGATAATCTCCAAAACCGTTTACAAAAGACGAAACAATTTTGTTTTCCATCATTTTTTCGCGATGCGTTTTGATATCGTTCCACATAACAAAACGAGCGAAAGAGAATAACGCTAAAGAACATGGGTTTTCTAAAATGGCCCAGCCCTTAAATGGCGCGATACATTCACGGATGAAGTTCAAAATGAGGCGGATATCAACTTCCCCGTTTGCTTTTTTCGGTAAATCGCCGAAAAGCGGTGAGAAATCTAAATCAAAATTTTCACGGAAATACTCAAAGATAGTTGTGTTGAGCTCCAAATCATCGAAATTGTATTCAATCGTGTAATTAGAACCAATCCGTCGACGTGGCATTTTAACAGGCAAAAGGAAAAGAGGAGAATAAATAGCACCTTTCCCATGGATTGCAGCCTTTTCATTATCGAACCATTTAATGATTCCAATCGTTAAAAACAAAGGGTTACAACCGCTTTCTTCAATCGCAGTGTTCGCTTTTCTAGCGAGGTTTTTTAAATAAGAATCGGTATCCCCTTCTTTGCTGGAGAAATAAAGGGTTTTCTTATTCAAAAGTTCTTTGAAACGATTGCCTTCACTATTAGGGAAGGAAGAAGGAACGTTTCTTTCTTCTAAATTTAAAGCGATGTTATCACCAACGAAAATCGACATCTTCTCGTTTTTAGCAAGAGAAGAGAGAAGAACTTCGCTATCAAGATTGAGCGCTTGTGGGAATGAAGACGAAAACTTCATGTTAATTAAGCGGTTATTCATCGATAAATCGAGAAGTTTTTCTTCCCAATAATCGAATTTATTTTTCTTAGAAGGCGCGTCTTCCGCTAAATATCGGCGTTCTTCAACATCAATGACAGGCGTAGAGTAATCTTTTTTGGCAAAGAAATCTGGGAAATTGATTTGGATTTCTTTGCCCGCTTTTACTGGGGTAGGAAGCGGAAGCAAATGGTCTTTTCTAGAAGCGTAAATATCAACCGCGTAAAGGAAAAAGCGAGAATTTTCTAAAACACTATATCCGATTTCAGTAGCAGTCGAAAAATTAGCGGATTTTTCTTTCGAAAAACAAGTTGGGTCAAGAAGCAAAAGACGATTAAAGCCTTTGCTTGCAAGGTTTAAAAGTTCCGTTCCATTATCCAATACCGGAGTACCGAAAAGTGTTTCATCAAGATAAATGCCAACAAGCGGCTTTTCTTTGGTGAAAACTAGAATTGGCCTTAAAGAAATACTTTCAGCGATTGAGGCGAATAAAAGGCAAAAATCTATGCAATTCCCGCTTCCTTCTTTTAAAACTTGATAAGGTAATTTCACGCGAGAAAGGCAATCTTCGGGTGTTTCCGCCCCCATGGATAATGAGAGATTTCGCTTCATTATCGTTAGATAAATTGCATCCAATTCTTCAATTATCTTATTGGGATCATGATAAGAATATCCACCAAACGTGGAATGGTATTTTTCATCAAGTACAGTTTTTGCCTCTCCTTTGATTTTTTCAATTTCTTCATCGTTAGGAGTAACGTAAGAAGCAATAAGTTCTTCCACCGCTTCTCTGCCCAAAGAGCTTGAAATCGGGTCAAAAAAGAAATTCACCGTTTTGGTTGCGATTACTTCACCGTCTTCCGATACGATTTCAATAGTGAGTTCGCCAGGAACCGAGGCATCTAGAGCATATAAAGAGCTGCAGTCAATTGAATAAACGAAATGATCAATTTCTGTGATTTTATCTTTTTCTAAATATGAAATTTGAATCGGATCAATCGAACAATATGCTGGGGTGACTGAAAAGCGAGCTATGCAGTTACTAATCGAAGCAGAGGAGTGATTTTCTATACTTATTTTCTTCAAAAAAGAAAACGATGTGCTTCTAAGATTTCCATTCTCTATCTTGTTAAAAGAATCGGCTTGATAAGCTGGATAGTTCCAACTTGGAGAAAGGTTGATATCAAGGGTGAGTTTTGAATTCGTTGTCGGTGTTAGTTGCATAATGTTCATATTATAAAGGGTAAACGCCAAATAGTTTTCAAGAATAAAAAATTTTTCATCCATTTATCGATAACCGCTTAGATTTTTGTTCTTTCGTTTTTTTCTACTACCAATAAGGGTAAAATCATGAACGAAACTAGGTACCCTTCATGCTTCATTATGAATTAACTAAATCCTATCTCGACTTTCTTGCGAGCCTTCCTTTTAAAGAGCGAAGCGCGGTTCTATGGCAATCTCAAACCATTCTTTCCATGGCAGGTGGCTATCTCAAAATGAAAGTATTTGACTATAACGATGAGCTTTCTATTTTCCGCGTTTTTGAAAACACATACCTATTGGTTTTGAATAATTACTCCGTCATTCGTCTTATTGACGGAGTAAAAAGCTCGGTTATTCCTGATTTTAAGCAGGAAGAAAGCGGAATCGTTATTAGCAAAACAATTAAAGATCTTGTCTCAAAAGACGATACCACTCCTTTAGAGGATGAATTGACTCATTATTTGAAAAGCAATTATTTTACCTCTTGGTTCATTAAGCTTCTTTCTTATCTACCAAAAGAATATCGGGATTGCTTCGCAAAAAAAGAAGCACCCGTCCCTACATCCTTATCTAAGAATAAGGTAGAGGAAAAATGTGTTAAGAAAGAGGAAACCTCATTGTTAAAAAAGGACATAGAACCTGTTTCTCCACCTTTAGCGGTCAAAAAACCGATTGTAAAACAGGCAATTTTTAAAAATCCACAAATTGAGACGAATGCCAAAACATTTCTAAAGCAAAGAAAAGTAAATATCGACGGAGCTCAATACGAAAAAATGATATTGCTTGAACTCCAAGAAGCCTATCAAAAGAGATTAGAAAGAAGAAAAGGCATCAAGCAAAGTGCTCCCCTTCCAAAACTCAAGCACGTTCGTTTCGCCACAAAGGAAATTCTCATCTCGATCGACAATAAAGACGATTGCTTAGAACTTCTCATGCGGAAAACAAAACAAAACGGTTGTCACTTATCCGATAACGATTGGCTGATTTTACTGACGAATACGATTGATGAAAATTTCGCAAAAGATATCGAATCGCGTTATCCTAGCCATGTCACTTATACTGATGACCCAGATAAAGGCGATTTACGAATCGCATTTATTGTCAAAATTGCGAAAAAAGATGAAGAAGGAATCCCAGGAATCAAAAGAGTCAAATCCAAGACCGCGAATTTCGTAAAAGAAATGCCTTCTGGTGCCTTTGAAAACGTTGACGATGAAGATTATTTAGAAGCGGAAGAAAGACATGGCAACGGCGAAATTAGACGTGTTAAATCAAAGGTCGCATATTTTGCTCCAAAACTCCCTGAAGCTAACGCCGATGACTTTGATGATTTTGATTTCAGCCTGGATGAAGATGGATTCTTAATGGATGAAGAAGAACCGAATGAAGACTATATCAACGAAGATGCCAATGAAATAGAAGAAACTTCTTCTCCTATTTACCCAAAGCATTGGCACTGCTATTTGTGTGGGAAAAAGAAACTATATTCCGGCGAGCCTGCAGAAACGATCCAACTTGCTAATGGAAAAATCGTGTACCTATGTGCGAAGCATCGCGGAAAGATGTAAAGCCATAAGTCTAGCAATACCACCTTCCTAACCATTAGGAAGGTTTTTTATTTTGATTGATTTTTAAGGCCAAAAATAAAATCACAATTGAAAACATAACTAATGTTATATAACATATGTTCATGCCACCAAGACCAAAATTAACAAAAGAAGAAATATTAGATTGCGGGCTGACTTTTGTAGCAGAAAACGGATTTGACAAACTTAATGCAAGAGCAATCGCAAAAGATTTGAAATCCTCCACTCAACCAATTTTTTCTTACTTCTTGAACATGGACGATTTGAAGACGGAAATAAGAAAAAAGATCCTGTGTTTATTCGGAGAAAAAGTAAATTTCAAAAAAGGAATTATTGCGTTTGAAAAAGGGCTAATAGGATTTGCTAGTCTATATCCGCATTATTTTAATGAGATCTTTTTAAAGGAAAACGATGTTGAGGAGACAAAGAACGAACTTAATCGTATGAGGGATTCTTTAGTTGCTTCTATTGCAAAGGAATTTCTCATCCCTAAGGAAAAAGCCAATATTGTTTATCTAAATAATTGGATCTATTCGTTTGGGCTTGGAACATTGATCGCAAAAGGGATGCTCCCTTTAAAAGAGGCATCTCTTGAAGCGTTACTTAAGATTAATTTAGAAGCGACAATCGTCGCCGTGAAAAAGCGATAATTTATTTTATAGGCTTAGTATGGAAACGCCCATAAACTTGTGTCATAGGCATTGTCTCCACGAAAGCGCTAGGATCTTCTTTACGAACTAAATTAATCAAAGGTTTAACCTCACTATTAGAAACAACCATCGTCACAACATAACGAGTTGTGCCTGAATAGGCCCCTTTTCCTTCTACAATAGTCGCACCGTGTGGGAAGGATTCAATTAAAACACTCGCAATTTCTTTACTTGAGGAAATAATTTCAAGTTTAACTTTTTTGTTACGCAAATGAATTTTGTCAACGACCAAAGAACAAGTGAATAGATAAAGAAGACTATAGAAAGCTCTAGCGATATCATGAGCGATTTCCATACTATCCCATTTCATTAAGGCCATCGATAAAAGGGTATAGCAAGTAAGAGTGACAGCGTTTAAAGCAGCACTATATTTTCCGACCATCGTGTTCTTTTTGATAGCAATGGTAGTTGCGATAACATCAATTCCACCGGCGGAAATATCGACAGAGAAGGCAAGCGCACTAGATAAGCCGATACAAATGCCACCAAAAAGGGCTCGACCGATCAATCCACCTCCATAGGTCGTAACAAAATTAAATACTTCTCCGAAAGCAGGAACGGAAGAAACGCTTAAAAGCTTAATAAACAAAGAAACTTCAGCAACGTTAATCCCCGTGAAAATTGCAAAACGCTTTCCAATTTTAAAATAGGAAAGTAGCAAAAGAGGGATGTTAATCGCGAAGTAAATAATAGAATAAGCAAGATGGGTATCCGTGATTTTCCAACCACAAAGTTCAAAGAAAAGAACCAAAACTTGGCTGATGCCACTCACTCCACCAGAGACAATATTAGGAGCAGGAGTTGCTGCTCCATCTACAACCACAACGTGTCCACTCACATCCATAAAGCAGTTAAATCCAAACGCAAAGAAAAATGCGCTAATGGTTGAAACAATCAAAATCCAGGACCATTCAAGTCCGTTTTTTACTTTTGTGTGGTCATAAAGCCAATTATTAACCGAGGTTTTAATTTTTTCTTCTTCTTGTTTAATGTGCATAAAAAACGATTATAGCGGATTTCTTGTATAAAACTAATAGGAAAGTATTTACTCCCCCATCAAAGATGGGACAGGAAAAAACAATTATTGCCACCATAGGTGGTCAATGCTATGATAATCGGGCTGATTTTATCAGGCTTCTTTTTCGGAGGTTATAGTGATGATAGTTCTTAAAGCAATAGGCGCCTTCTTTGTCAAGATTTGGCGTTGGATCAAAGAGACAGCTTGGGTACAACCTTTGCTTATCGTTGGTGCTATCTTTGCGATTATCTTCTCCATTCCTTATATCACTGACTGGGTTTCTAGTTGGGGATATGGATCAACCGGTGCTTTCTTTAATTCCAAAAAGCAAACTTTGGAAGGTGAAAAAGATGCAAAAGATTCTTCTTATAACACTAAAGCGGACGAAATCACCGATCATATCGACGAAAATATCACCCACATTAAAAATCGTGAGGCCGATAAAATCGATAAGGAAAAATACGGTGAGAAATTCTTCCTTGTTTATACAGCGAGCGATTGCGATGGCTGTGACAAAGCGGAAGGCGGATTTAAATATTTAAGCGAACAATGGGGTAGCATCTATTTGCCTTCCGATAAAAGAAGCTTCAATTTCTATTCCATCTTCACGAATGAAAAATCCTCCAACGATAGCGATTATAGCGAAACAACTGACGACAAAACCGCGTTCCAACGCTATTTAGGACGTCATCTTAACTTCTTTAATAGAACTGCCTACGATTTAGAAAAAGCCCCTTATAAAACAAACAAGAGCATCGACGATACCAACTATAGCTATTACGAAAAACCAGATCCAGAAAAGTTTGTTACTCCTACAATCCTTCTCGTTGACTATAGTAAAGAAGCGATTGAACTTGGCCGTGGCGGCGTTAGTGAAGTGCTTTTTGGATTAAGCGGTGATACGGATGCGGAACGTGCAAATACCCTTATCAAAATGTGGAATCATCTCGACACGACCGAAGAAGCAAAGAGTAATAACGAATTCTCTAGTGTCTATCGTTAATAATTTATCAAACTAAGCTGCGGTGAAAATCGCGGCTTTCTTTATTTAATTTAACATAACCAATTTTATTCAGTAATCGATATAATTTAACTATGGCAATCAAACATTCTATTTTAGACAAGGTATTAATTTCTACCTTAGTGAAAGGCGAAACCTACAAGAAGGAAGACTACGTTTTTTCAAACGATCTTCATCTTTCGACGAAAGAACCACTATTGCTTCTAGCAGCAGATGAAATTCCTTTCGTTTTTTATTCCAAATCAAAAAAAATAGTCGGTGCTTTATCACTAACAAAAGAAGATACGATGAACGAAAAATTATTGTTCGCGCTCAAAAAAGTTATGGAAAGAGAATTGATTTCCCCAAATGACTTATATTGCTATCTAGGCCCCTCTTTAACTTTTTCTCACGTTAGAGTAGACCGAGAAACTTTGTTAGCAATGATCAAAAAAGGCTATCGAGCAGCAGCAAAACGAACCGATAAAGTAGATTATTTGGATTTGCCGATGCTCAATGTCGTAATACTCAGAAATTTGGGAATACCATTTAATCATATCGCAATCGATATTCATGATACATATGAAGCGGAATCACTACTATATAGCGAATCACGCGGAGATAAAGAAAAGAATCCGACGTTAATCGAATTCATGAAATAGGATTAAGAATCCTATTTTTCTTTATCTTTAAACATCTTGACCACGATTGGAGGGACAAGAGAAGAAATGTCTTTCCCGCCACAATGTAGCTCATTAATTGCCGTAGAAGAAATAAACGTTTCTTCTTTTCGCGACATAAAGAAGACCATATCAATATTCGGATTAGCGAATTCATTGGCGGCAGCCATTTGAAATTCATATTCAAAGTCAGTGACCGCTCTTAAACCGCGGATAATGTATCCACTACCGATTTTTTGGCAATAATCAACGATGAGACCAGGAGTAAAATCAACTTCCACATTCGAAAATTCTTTTGCGACTTCTTTCATCATTACGAGTCTATCTTCAATAGAAAAAACACTCTTTTTAGCAGGATTCACCGCTAAAAGAAAGATGACTTTATCAAACAAACCAATGCTTCTACGTAGTATTTCAATATGCCCATTCGTCACCGGGTCAAACGATCCAGGATATACCCCAATTCGCATAATTATCTCCAATATATCGCTACATGCGTTCTACCATAATGATAAACGCGCTCACGCTGAAAACCACTATTTTTTATCGGATTATCGTTTTCATATTCAATAACGATGATTCCATTTTCTTTCAATAAATCATGATTTAATACGAAATGAAAAGAATATTCATAAGCCTCTTTGTCTTTATAAGGAGGATCAATAAAAACGATGGAAAACTTTTTTGCGTTGTTTTTTAAAGTATCAAGGTTCTTCTTATAATCCCCTTCTAGAACGCTAGAACCATTAATTTTTAAATTCGCTAAATTCTTTTGAATTATTTGAATTGCTTCTTTGTTGCTATCACAAAAAACGCAGGAAGAAGCGCCACGTGATAAAAGTTCGATACCAACCGCGCCGCTTCCAGCGAATAAATCTAAAACATTTGCATCTTCTAAATAGGCAGAAAGCGCGTTACCAATCCCTAATCGAACAATGGATTTGGTTGGTACTTCTAAATAAGTAGGAACCTCAATTTTTCGGCTTCGAAAAAGCCCTCCACCAACCGTAATCATAATGAAGCAACGTGAATAACCTTTTTTCGATAGGGAGAAAACAAAATATCATCAATTAGCATGTATAAGTCTCTTACCGCGATATAGGCGGTAGAATATTCTTTGACTAAAGGATAAGAATCTAAAGCAAGTTTTGCTTCGTAAAGAGAGCGCTGCATTGCGATTGTTTTTTCGTTTTTCTCGCCATAATGCGCTAAAAGAAAAGAATATCCCTTCTCTTTTTCTTTAAGAGAATCTGATAATTTCTTAACTTCTTCATTTTCAGATACCTTTCGTTCAAGTTCATTAAGAAGAAGAATTCGAGGGTCCTCATCTATCGCTTTTTTCAATGATTCGATTGAGCAAATTGTTTTCTCATTCATACAATTTCTTATTATACCAAACGAAAGAAACGATAGATATGAGGCAAAGATGGTCGATTGATGGAAAAGGGTGATAAAATATCGTTATGTTAAAAATCGTTAAAGACACAGCTACTTCCTTACGTGCGAGGTGTAAGGAAGTCACTCTCCCTCTCTCAAAAGAGGACAAAACCCTTCTTTATCAAATGGTCGAATATCTCCAAAACTCGCAAAACGAAGAATATCGAAAGTCACATCCGAAAGTAAGAGAAGGGATAGGCTTAGCGGCACCACAAGTCGGTGTAAATAAAAGAATGCTCGTTATTTATTACCCTTCAATCGAAGCAGAAGGAGTTTACGTAAAGCACATGCTCGTTAATCCGCAAATTGTCGCAAGCAGTATCAAAAAATGCTATTTGGCTGGCGGAGAAGGGTGCTTATCCGTTGATACTCCTCACCCAGGATTAGTCCACCGTGATTATCGGATTACGGTAAAAGCGATTGAAGCATCGACCGAGCAAGAAGTCACTATCCACGCTAAAGGATATGATGCGATAGTTTTGCAACATGAAATTGATCACCTAAACGGCATTCTCTTTTATGACCATATCGATAAAAATAATCCTGATAAACCCTTGCCTGGAGCAATAGCAATATGAAACGTCACTTTGTCTTTCCATTAATTATATTGCTCGCGCTTACAGGATGTTCAAACGCGGCATCTAAAGAAAAAGATCCAATCACTGCAATGGATTTTAATGGAGGTTCTTTTAAGGTTCTCCAATTAACCGACATTCATTTTACCTATTCGACAAACATCAAAAGAGAGAGTTCGTTCATCACTGCTAACGTTAGTTATGCAAACCCTGACCTAATCGTTATCACGGGCGATTCTTTGCTTAATGCCTCAAAAGGAACAGCAAATGAACTTTTTGCGATGTTTGATAGCTGGGAAAAACCCTACTATTTCCTTTTTGGCAACCATGAATTGCAGGGATTTTATAGTGAATCATGGTTAATGGAAAAGATTTACGGTAGTAAATACTGCCTTAATGCCAAAATGGGGGCTACATCTAGTAGTGGTCACACAGATAACGTTTTGAATTTAAAGAAAAACGGCAAAACGATTTTCCAAATCTATACGCTCGATACTCACAATAGCACGAACATTAATGGAACTTATTATTACGATAATTTAAAAGATGACCAAATCGCTTGGTATGAAAAGGAAGCCAAAAAAGCAAAAGAAGAAAATGGAGGAACTGTCATTCCTTCTCTAGGCTTTATGCATATTCCGCTTTGGGAAATCGTGGATGCTTATTTAAATAACAAAGAGGGGATAATTGGCGAGATACACGAAAGCGCAACTTATAAAAAAGTCCCTGAGCTAGTTGAAAAATTAGGTGCCCCTCTTCCTTTTTGCCCGAGCGGAAAATATGCGCCATTTTTCCCAAAAGCAAAAAAATACGGGATGAAAGGCATTTTCTTTGGGCACGACCATTCCAATGACTGGGTTGGAGAATACGAAAACGTTGCTTTGGGGTATGGGGTTAAATCAGATCGACAACTTTATTTTAGTGTCTCAAATCAAGGAAATGAGATGATTGGAGGTGCACTTTACACCATAAAAGAAGATGCTTCTTATTCAATTAAGCACTTCTTTAGAAACTATGAAACTTTAAAAATCGTCGAAGAAAAGGAGGTATTCCGTCCATGAAGAAGAAAGCTTTCCTTAATCTAGTAGAAATCGTGCTCTACTTATTCGCTGCTTTTTCCTTTTTTGGATTTGCTTACGTTGGCTTAGACATGGTTTCGAGTGTCTTTGCAAGCGGATATCGCACCGTTCCAGCGTTTTTCGCTTACTTTCTACCGACTTTATCCTTAATCATAAATCACCGCATAACCCACGCAAAATCCATCGAATCGGAAAAGAAGCACGCAAAAATTGATGGTTATATTTTATTAGGAATTTCTTTCTATATCATTCTATTGGATATCGTTTATTTCGCTTTAAACGAATATTATGCGTTAGTTGAAGGAACCGTTACTCCTCTTTACCCACTAGATACAATCCTTCTAGCGTTATTAGGAGGCGGATATGGGATTTATTTGTTATTAAAATCCAAGTCCCAAATCAAGGAAGTTTCTTTCCCTTATTACCCAAATAACGGCACAAAACTGGAACGCTTTTTATCGTTTTTACTAAAAGGAATAGGCTTAGGGTTCTCCTTATATATGGTAGGCGGATTGCTTTGGGGATTAGATTTTGCTTATTGGGATAACCCCGATTTCTATCGCATGATTCCTTTATTTATCTTAATGGTCGTTATCGCCTTACTTTTAGGATACGACATCTATTTTGAAAGCTATCCTATCAAAGAGTTTCCCCTAAAAACAAAAAGGATCATTCTAGTTTGCCTAAGCGCATTAACTTTGATAGGTATCGTTTGGACAACCATCACCTTTATAACTTTCCCTGATGTCATTGTTAAAGTAGGCCAACCCTATTTCCGAGTCGATATCATTGGGAATCTCAATATTGCGCCTTACGCATTAACGATTCCACCAGCGCTTTATTGCGTATATTTGTGGTCACTTCTACTATTAAAAACAACCACGAATAAACACTAACCTTATTTGAGCAAAGGTTTTAAAGAAGAGTTGCTCACAAACAAAATGCCTTTCACATGTAATGAAGGGAGAGGCTCAAGGTTTTTAGGGTTATCATCAATCATATAGACATTTTCGTAGGATTTGTGTTGATCACGAATCACATATTCATAAATTCTAGGATCTGGTTTTGCTAAGCCTAAGGCACTAGAGGAATAAATCTTTTTAAAGAGCGAAGTTAAACCCCGTTTCTCAAAAAGCGATTCAACAAAACCTTTTGGGGCGTTGCTCACTAAAACAACATCCCCTTTTTTAGTAAGCTCTTTTACGTGAGGCAATATTGCTTCATTTAATTGAGGGGGCTCATCCCAAAATCTCTTTGCTTTAGAAACGGGAATACCATAATCCTTTTCGATTTTAAGATAAAATTCATCTAAGGTCACTTTCCCTAAGTCGATATCGTGAAAATATTTTTCTTTGAACTCTTTTGCTTCTTCTTTTGAGAAAAAAGTTTCAAAAAAGCGTGGTGCGATTTCTTGAAAAATCACATTGAAGCAATCAAACATATATAAATTACTCATCTCGTGTTCACTCCTGAAAGCAAGCTCATCGCGAAATCCATAGCAATCTCGCTGACGTCTTTTTGACGACGTTTTTCTTTCTCGTGATCCATATTTCCGATTTCCCAATTCTTAGTAATAACATCCCCTGCAAAGAAAAATAGATACAAATCAAGATTTAAATAAGTAGCAACCGCTTCTAAACCGCTAGATTCCATGTCCACAGAAATGCAGCCTTCATTCCTTCTTTGCGCGATTTTATTCTTCGTTTCTTGATAAAAAGCATCAGTGCAATAGTTTCTACCTTTCGTAAATGTAAGATTATGTTTTAAGAAATAATTTTCTAATATAGACGCATTTTTCATCTTGATATAGTCAGATGAAGATAAATAATGATAAGAAAGACCTTCTCCGCGATAAGATTCCGTTGGCAAAATGATTTGATTTTTTAGTCTTTGGTCTAAGACACCGCATGAACCAAAGAAAACAAATTTCTTGGCACCCAAAATCGCATTTGCTTCTTGTAAGGAAGTGCCCGCTAAAGCGGAAGAAATCGGAGACATATAGAACAATATTTTCACGTTTCCAACAAAAATCCGATAGATCGGAATGGAACCATTCGCTGTTCCAATATGAGCAATAATCTTATGCCGATATTCGCAAAGAATCTTTCTTTTTGCATGAATCGAAAAAGTCACTACAGTAACCTCTTCCTCAACATTTTTCGCCTTTTTGTAATAATCAAGCGGCCCAAACATCGGCTCACTATTACAATCAAACTCTTTCTCAATAGACATACTTTAATGATTATTTTAAGGGATGCGTCTATTTTCAATAGAATATTTCTTAGATATGAAAATAGATGAAACCTCTTTCATTAAATATCTAAGTCTTTTTCTAGATGAAAAGTCCTTTCAATATGATATATTAGTGGCAACAAAGTCGACCATATGACGTTGTGTCTAATCGTTTAAGTTTTCTAAGGAGTCATTATTTCTATGCCGAAATTTACTTCCCCAATTCAGATTTTTGCCCTCGGCGGTTTAGGTGAGGTCGGTAAAAACACATATTGTTTTGAAAGCGAGCGTTCGCTTATTTTAGTTGATGCTGGCGTTCGTTTCCCTGAAGCGAATTTACCTGGCGTAGACTACGTTATCCCTGACTACACCTATTTAAGGAATAACCGCAATAAAATTAAAGCTTTGTTCATCACGCATGGTCATGAAGACCATATTGGCGGAATTCCATTCCTTATTCGGACGGTTAATATTCCTGTCATTTACGCTCCACGTCTAGCTGCAGCCTTGATCCGCCATAAACTTGAAGACGCTCGTATTAAAGATAATGTCAAAATCGTGGAATACGATAGTGACACAGCTGTCCATATTGATGACTCTTTCACCGTTTCTTTTTTCCGCGTGACCCATTCTATTCCAGATTCTTTTGGAATTTGTATTGATACTCCAGAAGGAAGAATCATCGATACTGGTGACTTCAAAATCGATTTAACACCTGTTGGCCCTAATTTTGAATTAAGCAAATTAGCCCGTTTAGGATCAGAAGGCGTCAGCTTATTATTAAGCGATTCCACGAACGCAGAAATTGAAGGTTACACCCCAAGTGAAAGAAACGTTCGTAGCGGCGTTGAAGAAATCTTCGATAAAGCCCCTGGAAGAATCATCGTTTCTACTTTCTCGAGCAATATCAACCGTATCCAACAAGTCGTAGAAGTCGCTGTTGAACACAAACGCAAAATTTGTATTTTAGGGCGAAGCATGGAAACAGTCGTTGGAATCGCGCGTGATTATGGCTATATCAAAATTCCTGACGCCTCAATCATTAGCGATGACAATATTAGAAACTACAAAAATAGCGAAATCTGCATTCTTTGCACCGGTTCGCAAGGGGAAGCAATGGCAGCACTATCGCGCATCGCGAATGGCGATCATAAAAATGTCCACATTAATCCAGGCGATACGATTGTGTTTTCTAGTAACCCAATCCCAGGAAACGGAGCACTTGTCGACCGTCTCGTCAATAATCTCGTCAAACAAGGCGCCGATGTTAAAACAAATGGATTAGCTTTCTCGCTCCATAGTTCAGGTCACCCTTCTAGACAAGAACTTCGCTTAATGCTAAAGATTGTGAATCCAAAGTTTTTCATGCCTGCCCATGGCGAATATCGAATGCTTAAACTCCATGGCGAAGTAGCCAAAGAATTAGGAATGAAAGAAGAAAACATCTTTATTTGCGGAAATGGTGATGTTCTCCAATTAAAAGATCACACCGTCACTAGAGGTGGGCATATTAGCGCTGAAGATATTTATATCGACGGTAATGACTTAGACGGGTTAACAAGTGGTGTTCTCCACGACCGCGAAATTCTCAAAAATGAGGGCCTTGTTGTCGTTTTGCTTTCAATGAGCAAGAAAGGCGAGGAGGCTTTGCCCCCAATCGTTTACGCTCGAGGCTTTGCAAGTGGGGAAAAGACTCACTTAATGCGCCACACCCAAATGCACGCCGACGAAGCGTTTAAAAACGCGCTTGCTAGAAAAGCGAGTTTAGGTGAAATCAAAGGCATCGTAAAAAGCGAAGTTTCGAAATATATTTATCGTAAAACCGAACGGACACCGGTTATTATTCCGCTTATCTTATCGAGCAAATCATGTTAATTCTCGCTAGCAAATCACCACGAAGGAAAGAATTATTAAAGAAAATCGTTCCTTCATTTGCCATTATTCCAGCCGATATCGATGAAAGGCTTCTTGACCCTTCTTTAAAAGCGAAAGATCTTGCTTTGGAAGAAAGTAAGCTTAAGGCTTATACGATCTTTTCTCTTCACCCTGACGATGAGATTTTAAGTTGCGACACCATCGTCATTTTAAATGGGAAAGTGTTAGAAAAACCAGTGGATAAAGATGATGCAATCCGAATGCTTGAACTAGAATCTGGGAAACGCCAAATCGTAGTAAGCGCCTATACTTATATTTCTAAAGAAAAAGAAATCTCTCATAGTGTCACCACGGAAGTCTATTTTCGCTCATTAAGCGAGGAAGAAATCATAACTTACGTTACGCGTTTTTCTCCTTTAGATAAGGCAGGAGCCTATGGCATCCAAGACGATTTCCCTTTAATCGAAAAAATCGTGGGTTCCTATGACAATGTCATGGGTTTGCCCACGGAAGATTTGAAGAAACGCGTTTTTAAGCTTTAGGGAAGATTTTGTTATAAACTTCCATCGCGTTATCCTTAATCACTAAGGTAAGTTTATCGCTCATTTGAATAAAGCCAGTCACCCCTGCTTCACGGAGCTTGTCGCGATTAACTGCCCCATAATCTTTTAGTTTGAGGATAATACGACTTCCGTCTAACGCTCTTTCTAACACGTTTTCTTCTCCGCCAAGCGCTTCTAAATATAAAGACGGTTGAATTTCGACCGTTTTTTTCTTTTCTTTATAGAAGTGACGATCCAAAAAGAAAATAGTGACAAATAAAGCAAGAGCGATTAAAGCGATGATCCACCAGATATTTTTAAGCAAGAAGTCGCTATAGGTGATAGGAATTAAATATTTCATGAGAGTATAATACCACAAGAGGAGCAATCTATGAGCAACGCGATTGAAATTGAAGCAAAGGCACTTGTGAGAAAAGAAGACTATGAAAAGCTATCGAAGGCATTTCGCACCTATAAGCATTTCATTCAAACCAATTTCTATATTGATAACGACGAAGGGTATCTAAGAAAAGAAGGCCTCGCCCTTCGAATCCGCGAAAAATATGGCACCTATGAAATGACCTTGAAGACACCTCTTAGCCAAGGCTTATTAGAGAAAAACGAAATCTTAAGCGAAAAGGCTTTTGATGATTTTACTAGAAACGGCCAATTCCCCGAAAACGATTTGAAACGTTTCTTGACGATGCTCGATGTCGATGTGGATACTTTAAAAGTTAAAACAAGCCTTACCACGAATCGAATTGATGCCCCTTACCAAGGAGGGAAACTTTCGATCGACGAGAATGCCTATTCTGGGAAAACCGACTACGAAATCGAACTCGAATACAATAACGAAGACGAGGCGGAAAAGCTTCTTCGTGAACTATTCTTAAAATACGATATCCCCTTCTCCCTCAACAAAAAGACAAAGGTTGCGCGCGCTTTTGAAGCGATAACAAACGAGAAATAGGGCCTTCCGCCCTTTTCTTTTCGGAGAGAAGTATGCGATTATTATTCATTCGTCACGCTGATCCAGATTATCAAAATGATTCATTAACCGAAGTCGGCAAGAATGAAGCAAACGCACTTGCGGAATTTCTATCAAAAGAAGAAATCGACGCAATTTTCGTTTCTCCTCTAGGTAGAGCGAGAGAAACATTGGAAGCGTATTTGCAATTTAGTAAAACCCCCATAAAGCCAATTGTCAAAGATTGGTTACGCGAATTTAATGCGAATACACCGCATGACGCAACGCATTCCGCTTGGGATTTTCTTCCTTCAACTTTAGAAGAAGCGGGAGAGGAAGCTTATTCGCCAAACACTTTCTTAACTTCAATTGCCGCTTATAGAAATAGTGATTTCAAAGAAAAATACGATAAGGTAGCGAGCCATATAGACGAACTGCTTTCTACCTTTGGCTACCTTAGAGAAAAACATCATTACAAGGTAAAAGAAGAAAATACGAAAACCATCGCTTTCTTTTGTCATTTTGGGGTAGAAGCCATGATGCTTTCACACCTCATTAATTCAAGTCCAATCACGCTTTGTCAATATTTTTGTGCTTTGCCAAGTTCCGTTACCACCGTCTATACAGAAGAAAGAAGAAAAGGCATCGCCCAATTTCGTATCAGCGAATTCGGCAGCGTTTCCCATTTGCTTTTAAAGGGAATGAAACCATCTTTTTCGGCAAGATTTTCAGAAACTTATTCTGATCCCCGCCGTCACGACTAAGCAATTTCTTTCTGTTTTCCCTGCAAAATCGACACCAAATACATGTGAACTCGTTTTTCTTCACACCCAAATATACGAATGATGTTTTCTTTATAAGTATGAAGCTGATTCACATAAGCAGGGTCATCAATGTGGCTCGTTTTATAATCGACGATGTAATAATCTTTCCCAAGTTTAAAAAGAAGGTCGATGAAACCAGAAGAATGAGACAGATGGTCATAATAGCCATATTCACTATGGATTTCTCCGTTTTTTGCTAAACGCATAATGGGAAGAGATAAAACTTTATCAATCACCTCGCGGTCCTCTTTGTCTAGAATGAAAGAAGTATCCCCACTAGCGATATCCGTGAGTTCCAATAAGCGATGCAAATGAATGCCTTTTTCTAATATGACATTTGAAGGAAGCTCTTCATCAACTAAAGAAATGACTTTACTCGCCCGTTTTTTGATTCTAGGAGTAAACACTAAAGCCTCATCATTAATAATAGGCTCGTGAAATTGAGGTAATTTTGAGGTTACTTCTCCTTCGAAATAATCACTCATGAAAGAGACTTCATCATGATAATCTTTGCTTTCATAAGATAAATAAGTTAACCAAGACACATTATCAAAGGCTTTCAGCAAAGAAGGTAAGAAGGTTTTCGTAAACGTCATGATAACTTCTTCTTTATCGTCTTCCCCTTCATCGCTTTTAATCGTTAGGCCCAAGGACTCATAGTCTTCATTCACCAGTTCTTCAATGAATTCACGAATTCGTTCTTCCCAATCTTCTTTAGAAAGAGAGCTAAATTGAGAAAAGGAAAAATCGCCTTCATCTTTTGAAGGAAGTTCATCATCTTCTTCCGTGATGTTATAAGAGCTGTCTAATCCGCTTCCATAAGAAATCTCATCAAGAAGATCTTTTTTCCGTTCTTCCTTCAACGCGTTTAAAAAGGTAGTAAAGGAATTAATTTGGTATTTTTCCATTAAAGAGGGGAAACAGGCGGAAACAAAAACTCGTGTATAAAGGTCAATGTCTTTTTCTATACAAAGTCGTTTCTCATAATCAAGATATAAATCGCGAGCAAAACCAAGCAAATAATTCTTTTGAATCAAAAGAGGAATATCTAAATAATAACTCTTCCCTAACCGCAAATAGGTTTCTCTTGCTTCAAAGAATAAGGAAGAAGAATCTAATAAAGGTAAAGAAATCGTTTGAATTGTTTCGACTAAAGAAAGGAATGTTTCATAATCCGCCTTACTAATGACGCCTTCTATGATTTTCTTCTCGATAAAATCGTCATTCAGTTTATAGTGATGCGGCATTTCATTAAGCATCGCATAAAGGTTCTCAGCCTTTTTATCATCATCACCCACAATAATCACTTGGTTTTCCGCACGCGTCAAAGCGACATAGAACAAGCGAACATGGTCGTCCACTTCAGGGTTATTCTCACTATTAACGTAGTTACGCGTGCATAAAGTTTCATAACAAGTTGAATAAGAAGGAGGGAAAGAACTAGAGGCTGGGGGATCAAAAGCAAAATCAGGAAAGCCAATTCCTCTTTCCTTAGAAAAGACGAAATCAGGTTTACTTCTTTGATCACCACTAGACATCGCATTAAGCGAAACTGGCATATAGACAATCTTTCTTTCTAAGCCTTTGGAGGCGTGAATCGTCATCATATCCACTGCATCATCATTATGCGTTAAAGTGTCCGCGCTGAATTCGAGGGAATAACGATTCATATTCGCGAATAAATTAACGAAACTTTCAATCCCGCTCCCGGTAGATTCGTTCGATAAAACAAGTTGATATAAAGATTCGATTTTAGAAATATTATCTTCGATATCACCAATCTTATAAAGCTTATCTATGACATGAAAGTTATTGATGATTCCTAAATAAATATCATGGAAAGAGGCATCAAAATTTTCGGAAGCAAACGTTTCTAATTCTTTCCAAAGAGGATCGCTTTTGATTGCAGATAAGGAATCTAGTTCATCACTAGCGCGCAATAATTCATATAAACGTGTATCGCTATATTCATAGGCATAACTTCTAGCGATAGAGGCGAATAGATGCTTAGGATCTTCCTTCCCGCCGCACGTCATCCACTTAAACATTTTGATGAGAGATTCAATTAAAATTACCGCATTCGCCTCTCTTAAATTAGTGGAAATGACTTTATTTAATTTGATTCCGTTTTGGCTAAAGAGTTTTTCGTATAAGCCAAATCGACTCTTCACGCGCATTAAAATGGCAAAGTCGCTTGCCTTACAAGGACGAATCCCTACTGACCTATCATAAACAGGATATCCTTCCGCGAGTTTTTTCTTGATATCGGTTAAAATCGCAAAGGCTTCCGTTTCATTATGCCCTTTCGCATTCATCTTCGTTTCGGTAAGAGGAAGATTTGGGGTTATGATACGAGAAACGCCGAAATGTTCGTAAGGTAAACGATATAAATTCACCTTCGAGTCATAAGAAAGGTGTTCTAAATTATCGTTTTTATAGTCGATTGAGCCATGATTAAGTCGCATATAGTAAGAACAAATATAATTGATATCATCTAATAGGCGTTTCCCACTTCGGTAGTTATAATTCATCGCGATGACTTTATGTCCTAAGCCAGATAGATACCGTTTTTGGCGTTCCCTAAATAAGGCAACAACGCTTCCACGGAATAAATAAATGCTTTGTTTCGCATCACCGACCACAAATAAATGTGCTCTTTTCCCAGAAGCGTTCGGCTTAAGAAGGCTCTCTAAAAACGCTTCTTGCGCAGGGTTGGTGTCCTGATATTCGTCTACCATGATATAAGAGAAACGGCTCCGAATTTCGGAAGCGATGTCTTCATAAGCGGAATCGGTCAATAACGATAATGCCAAATCCGCAATATCGGAGAAAGAGAAAGAATTAGTAACTTTTTTAAATTCCAAAAAGCGTTCATCGGCTTCTTTTACTAGCGTCATCAATAAATGAACATCATCTTTTGTTTTTAAGATTTTCTCGTATTCAAAAGCAAGGGAACCTAGCGTTTCAACAGGCTTAGTTACGCGTTTTTCCGTAGTGACCGCAGTTTTTAAAATCTTCCATGGTTTTTCTAAACGTTCTTTTTCTTCTTTGTCTAATCCCTTTGTTCTTGTCGTAAGTAAAGGCGAATAGTCCTCGCGAAATGTCTTAATCTTTGAAACAAAAGTCTCATCGTCACATTTAAGCAAAGAAACTATCGCTTCATAAAGCGGCTCAGCGTAATTCTCTTCTCGGAAAGAAAAAGCATCATAGCTCTTTCCCCAAAATCCTAGACTAGAAAAAGCGTCTTTCGCACTCGAAAAAGAAGTAACGGGATTAACGTAAAGATCATAATGATATTCTGCGAAAGCTGCTTCATAAATCGTATCGATAAGCGATTCACGGACAGAAGTTAGATAGGCATGATAGAGTTCTTTTGCAAAGAAAAAAGAATAAAAACGTTCATCGTAATGGGAAAGGAAATCTTCCTTATCTTTTTTCCCTAAAGAATCAAGTTTATCCCAAAGCGACAAAACATTGCGTTTTGCGTGTCTGTCCCCTTTCATGTCAATTTTTTGGATAAAAGAGATTAACGAGGCGCTTTTTGCAGGGTTTTTATAATATTCAGAAAAAATTTGATCGACAATTTCGCTGCGTTTGGTTTTGGCGATGTTATCATCCAAAACATTTAACTTATCCGCAATTCCTAAACGCATCGAATATTGGGAAACTAAATATTGATATAGGCTATCAAACGTCTGGATGTGACTAGAAAGTAATTGATTGGCTTTTTCCTTTTCTTCTTTGGGGAACTTTGCAAGGATTCTTTCTTTCATTTCGTGGGCAGCGTTATTGGTGAAAGTTAAAACAAGAAGCTCGCTTGGCTTAACTTTATCCCCAAGAATAATTTCGCAAACTCGTTCAGAAAGGGTGTTGGTTTTCCCGCTTCCTGCACCGGCCGAAATCAAAATGTCTTCATCGACTGGAGCCACGATGGCTTCCCACTGCTGATCATTGAAGCGATTTTTATTTGCCATCGTCACCCTCTCCTTTTTCATCCGCGAAATATTTTTTGATTGTCTCAGAGTAGTCCACATAGTCTTCAGAGGCGTTATGGTAACAAATATCTTTATAAGGGCAATAAACACAGCTAAGTCGCTTAGCATCAGGTTTAACACTCAAATTATCAATGCTCGTAGGAGCGATGGGGAATTTAGCGTCATCAATCGCGTGAATGACGTTTAATGAGGAAGAAATTGCATCGCTAAGAAGTTCGCTCAAAGTGTATTTTCTATCTTTTTTCCCATCGAGGACGCTTCCTTCGTTTGGTGTGATAAAACTGCCTTTCCCCGACAAGAAAATCCCTTTTCCCGTAGAAGTTAGATTACCTTTTTTCTCCACGAAAGAAGTTTCATCCGCAAGATGCCAAAAGTCTTCGTTGTCAGAAGATAAAACGACGCCTTTAAAAGCGCTCTTCTTATAAAACGAGGATTCGGAAAGAGTGCCATCGCTATCGCCATAAGCGTTTTTTATCGTTGTAGCGTACATTTGCTGTATCCCAAAGCCAGCGAAAGAGGAATCCCCTACAAGTGATTCTTTGAGTTTCTCGTCTTTTTCAAAAGCAAAAAAATAAAGAGGCAATTGGCAACATTTCCCTAGGAAAACCGTCTTAGGGTCAAATTGCTCTAAACCAGTTTTGTAGTCGATTAAGTAATAGTAAGTTTGCGAATCACCTTTGCCAAACTGAATAATTTTATCGATGCAGCCGCTGAAATGATATTTCTTTCCCTTATCTAATAAATCCCATTCTATCTTTTGCTCAGGGATTTCTTTTCGAATGGAACTTGCCATCTTCCAAGCACGAAGTTCAGAAACAATTCTTTTCAAATGAGGATAATATATTTTTAAATACGCTTCTTCTACTGGTCCGAATGTTTGACGATGGGAAAGCATATTTGTTTCATAAGCTTCTTTCCCTTTTTGGAAAGCCTCATCAAAAGAAAAATCGTCATCATAGATGTGTTCCATCACTTTATGGATGAGGATGCCTAAATATAAAGCGTGGAAATCATCACTATTGGAAGGAAGAAGATCGCTCATTAAAAATTTAAAGGGACAATTGATATAGCTTTCTAGTTTAGTAATCGAATAAGATTTTGTTTTAAAAGGAGAAACGTAGCCTTCGATTTTTCGATAAGAATGATCATAGGAACGGAATTCTTCGTGTGGTTTAAAATAGAAGGCGTCATCTAGTTCTTTTCCAATCAGCAATTCTCTTGCTTTGGAGGTATAAACGCCTTCCTCATTAAACGAAATTCGCTCCGCTTTATTCTTTTTATAGAAGGGAAGTTCGTTACAAAACTGAGAAGGGTAAATCGATTCTTTAAGGTGCTCTTCTACGCTAGAAAGAAGTGCGATATTGGAATAACAGATATAATTGAGCTTTTTTCTTCGGTCCAAAGAAGTAAGAACGTAACTAGGGTTAATCGAAGCGCTAAGAAGTTCTTCATCGCTAAGAATATGATTATCCTCATGGGTTTTATAGAATGAACCATCCACAAAATCAGTGACATAAGTCAAAGAATCCAAATCAATCAATGAATCGACGCAAATCATGACTCCTCTATCGCTTGTTGGGATAGCGTTAGACAAAGAAGAAAGCGCTTCTAAAAGCGAAGCATAGCCAACATCGAATGGCAAAGAAGATAGACCATAATAATCAATAAGCTCCATTAATTTAGCAATTACAGGGTCCTTCTTTTCTTCTTCTAGAAAAATAAATGCTTTTTTTCCATGGATTTCTTGAATTTTCTTACTTACAAGAGGGTTGCTGATAAAAGGACGAGTAACCGCCATAAAAGATTCAATATCAAATAAACTAGAACATAAATTCACGTAAAACAAATCGCTTTCATTTTGAACGTGAATACGAATTTTATTTGCGTCTTCACCTTTTAATAGGCGGCGACGGATATCACTATAAATATAAGAAAATTGCTCAAATTTATTTTTAAATGAAAACAAAGGAGGACGAGAACTATCTGGAGGGAAACGCATATTGATTCCTAAATCAGAAATGCTTAAATCGCGATAGGGAACCTTATTTCGTTTCGCTAAAGCGTGAAGCTCAATATCTTCGTTTAGCTCAAAAAAGCAAAGATCAGCTTGGCTTAATTCATATTTGCCATACGGATCGATTTTTAAATAGTCAGCGTCTTTTAATGCAGTATATAGTTCTTTTAATTTTTGATTTTTTTCCACTTCTCCTACAAGTAACGCCTTCATCGCCTTTTTCGCGCGGTCATAGTCGTAACCTAAGTGGATCAAAAAAGGGATAGGGTCTTTCTCGTAGGAAAAAGAAAGAAGAGAAGCAAACTCATCCGGATGAATGATTTTGATGGAAGAAGAAGGATGAGAATTTTTGTAGGAAAAGAGGATTGCATCATAATCTTTATCCGCAACAATAAGTGTTTTTTCCATCCTAAAATTCCTCGTCGAATTATTTTACTTCTTATACTCCCCTCTTTAAAAGCAATTGCCGAACTTTTTATACTTTATTAAATAGAAATGATTTTCTATTTCTTTCCGTTTATCATTATATTTTAAGAGGTTTTCTTATGGGCGTTATCATGGAGGCAAAAAACTTACGAAAGGAATTCGGAGAGACGCAAAATAAGGTTGTTGCTTTATCCGATGTTTCTTTCTCGATCAATGAGGGAGAGCTCGTCATTATCGTTGGCCCCTCTGGAGCAGGAAAAAGCACATTGCTCAACCTCATCGGAGGAATGGATGCCCCAACAAGCGGATCTTTATTCGTAAACGGAAAAGATGTTGCAAAATATTCCTCTCATGAACGAACCAATTATCGAAGAAACGAAGTCGGCTTTGTTTTTCAATTCTATAACCTCATGCCAAATCTTACCGCAAAAGAGAATCTAGAACTTGCTGCCGAATTAAAAAAAGATGCGCTTAATTTAGAAGAAACACTCATTAAGGTTGGGCTAAAAGATAGGATGAATAATTTCCCAAGTCAACTATCAGGAGGAGAGCAGCAGCGTGTCTCCATTGCTCGAGCGATTGCTAAAAACCCAAAAATCATTCTTTGTGATGAGCCAACTGGCGCCTTGGATTACGAAACAGGGAAAGAGATTCTTTCTCTACTTTCCGACGCTGCCCGAAAAGAAAAGAAAACCGTTATCATCGTAACGCACAACAGTGCCTTAAAAGATATGGGCGATCACCTCATTAAAATCAAAAACGGGAAAATCGTTCTTGATGAGCATAACTCCCATCCAAAAAATATTAAGGAGATTGAGTGGTGAAAGCGTTCACGAAGACAGTTTTTCGTACCTTCTTTTCCAATAAAGGAAGGTTTTTGGCAAATTTTCTTGTTGTTTTTCTTTCTTTAGCAATCACCGCAGGATTAGGAGCTCTTCCACCATCTTTTAAAGTGAGTTTTTTGAATAATTATGAAAAAGAGAACGTTCCTGATGTCATCGCTAAATACAAGACGGAAGCGTTCTTAAACCCTCCTTCTTTTGATGAAACGCCCAATATTAAAAAAATTGAAGGGTTTACTTCCATTGATTACGAAAACGAAAATGATGAATATTCCCGCATTTATTGGCTGGATTTTAAAAATAGTGAATTGATGACCCCTTCTTTAATCGAAGGGAATCTACCAAAAGAAAAGAACGAAATCCTTTCGCTAAAAGGTAGTCTTAACCGTCATGAATATAAAGTCGGCGATGTTGTTTCTATGGCTCCCTATTCTTTTCTTAGCGCTTATTCTCCTATGCCGATTTGGAGCGAGAAAAGTGACTATAAAATCGTAGGGATTGTGGAATCACCACTTTATGCATCGGTCGCTAAAGAAAGAGCCTATATCGAGGGTGACGAAGAAAAATACGTTTCTTCTATCTTTTATTTCGACACGAACACCTTGCCATCCATATTGAGTCAACAATTGCCAAAAACAGACCAAGCGATTCAATTAGATATCTCACATAATTACATGACGGAGGCCTATAAAAACGAAGTCGATAACTGGAAAGATTCTTTAGATTCATCTACGAAAGACAAAGTTTCTTTTCTCACTTTAGAAGAAAATACCTCTTACGCCTTATTTAAAAACTACAACGAAAAAGTGAGCAAAATCGCCGCAATATTTCCTTTGTTTTTCATTTCCGTATGCGCACTTGTGAATTTATTAACGGTCACGCGTCTGGTGAAAGACGAAAGAAGCGCGATTGGTTGCTATAGATCGCTTGGCGGAAGCAAAGGGAAAATCATCGCTAAGTATTCTCTATTCACGCTCCTTTCAACAGGTCTAGGCGCCCTAAGCGGTTATTTAGCGGGCACCCCACTTCTACCGATGGTCGTTCTTCCTGCTTATGGTGCAGTCTTTGAGATGAAGCCCTATCCGATCGATATGTACAATTTAGTCGGCGCAATTGTCGCAGTTACGACAGTATTGCTTTCTTTATTAATCGCGATTGCTTCCTCTCTACTTTATTTAAAAGAGACGCCCGCTAGCTTACTAAAAGAAAAAGCCCCGAAAGCCGGAAAGAAGATCTGGTTAGAGAGAATACCTTTCTTATGGAAAAGAATACCTTTCTCCTTCAAAAATAGTTTTCGTAATATTTTCCGTCAAAAGAAAAATTCATCGTTAACGGCCTTATCGGTTTTAGGATCGACAATTCTAATTCTTATCGGTTTCTCATTGCTCGATGTTTCAAAAGCGTTAGAGAATGATGATTTATACGCGAATGTCGCAAGTTCAATGGGTGCGATTTCTTTCGTTGTCATCGTTTTCGCAATCTCAATGTCAATCACCGTTATTTACTCATTAGCGAACATGAATATCCAGGATCGTCAAAGAGAATTAGCGACATTAAAAGTGCTTGGCTATCACAATAAAGAATGCTCCGCCTATACTTTCCGCGAAATCTTGATGATTTCTTTACTCGCTAGTTTATTAGGATTGCCTTTGGGGGCGGCGCTTATCGCTTGGGTATTTTCTTACTTAGGGTTCGGAAGTATCGCGGACGTGAAATGGTATAGCTACTTGCTTAGCTTCGTGATTATCACGTTAGCGACAATCCTCGTAAATAGGCTCCTCACCCCAAAAATCAAGGCGATTGACATGAACGCATCATTAAAATCGTTAGAATAGACGAACTTCTTTTATTAAAAAAGCGTTTTTTAAGCTAATCTGATTTTTTTGAGGCATAATATTGAGTTAAATTTAGAGGCAAGTTTATGGAAACAGGCAAAAATCAATCCTACAATCGAAGCAAGAACAACCACCTTGTCTTGAATTATTTACGAGACCATGGAATGGCTAGTGCTACCACTTTAGCGGCTGCGCTTAATTTATCGAACGCTGCGCTAAGCTCTATTCTAAAAAACCTTGTCGAAAAAGGTTTCATTAAGGAAAGTGCGAAACACTCTGTCGCAGGAAAGGGCAGAAAACAAGTCGATTACACATTAAACGACCACTCTTGCTTAATGGCGTTAATCAATATCCAATTAGGCGGATATCATATCGAACTAGCAAATATCAAAGAGGAAATCCTCGTAGATGAAAATTTTGAGGCTGACCATTATGATGAGAAGACATTCGAAAGCATGATGAATGAGCTTGATCGCCTTACCCATCTAAAAGAATATGAAGACATCCCTTTAAAATTAATCATTGTCTCTGCGCCAGGAAAAGTAGATGTCAAAGAACAAGTCATTCATTCCTTTGTATTAACGCATCCTATCTATGAAGGAAGAGGCTGGCTTGAGGCGATAGAAAAGCGTTTCCCTACTAGCGAAGTGATGGTTGGAAACATCTTATCGTTTGCAATGCATGGCGAAGTTCAATACGGCGCAGCAAAAGATAAAGGCGCAGCAATCCTTATTTCTAATGAATCTACGATTTGGGGTTCTATCGCGGTAGATAAACGCGTATTCGTCGGGGAAGATGGCTACGCAGGCGATTTCGGGGCAATTCCGGTTATGTTTAATGGAAACTGCCAACCTCTAGCCTCTTTTGCCTCCGTTGAAGGGCTAAAGAAACATTTTGGATTTGATAGCTTTGATGAACTAGTTAAAGCATATCAAGAAAAAGAAGCAGTCAAATCCTATGTTCTTAGCACCGCAATAGTCTCAGGCTTACTTTATTATTCGGCCGCTAGACTACTCAACATAACCTCCGTCATCTTAACGGGTAATGCCGTAAAATTCGGTGACGAATATTTATCCACAATCCGTAAGGCATTTGAAAACGCGGATTTTAAAACGAACGTCATCGTAAGCAAATTGAATAAAGAGTCCATTGCTCTTGGAGCATTTTATGTCGGTGCAATCCGCCTTCTAAACGAAGAATCGAAAATCGAATAATTTCAAAATCCTTGTCAATCTCGCTTAAATTAATTGATAAAACATTTTAGAGAAAGAAAAGGCTATTAAGAAGCGTAAATCCTAATAGCCTTTTCGTTTATATATCCACCTTTTGGAAATTCTTCTCTGATAATTTAGCCGCTAATAGAGAAAAGAGAACAAAAATAGTTATGCCAACTAGAAGAATTCCTAATTGCACCAAAAGATTAACACCAGAAAAAGTGTTAATGTAAGTCGATGCACCCGGAACGGCCATAAATATAGCCATAACCCCACCCATAAGAATCATGGTTAATAATGTTCCAATGACGAATGGCATTGTGCTTTTCCCATCCGCTTTTTTATAAAACCAAGGCAGGACGATGAGATTAAATACGCCAAATAGAAGGAAAACAAAGCCATACATCGCAAAATTAATACCGAGTTCTGGATATGTAGCGATTTCTTCTCCTCCGCTTAAGAAAAACACTTTAATCAAAGCAAAAGGAATCGAGACAAGAATGGTTAATAGTTCTAAAAAGCAAAGAAGAACGGTTTTGCCTCTAGGAATATCTCGTTTTCGAATTGGTAAAGTCGAAGTATAAAGAACATCACGGTTCGCAGCCCCTAAGGAAAAAATAACGGAAAGGCCCGCTAAAGGATAGAAAAAAGAAACTAAGCTTGGCCAAGAAGGAATAAAAATCAGCACCGAAAGAAAGACGAAAATCCAAGTTTGAACCGGAACCGATAGTTTTAATTCTTTATAAAGGAGATTCTTCATTGTTTTGCCCCCTTTCTTCGGCAATCATGATTTCTTCTAAAGACGCTTCACGTAATTTTTCATTCGAGAAAAGAGATTTGTTTTCTTTTTTGATGACACCTTCAAAGTGGGAATAATCCTTTTGAGTAAAATGGAGAATCGCGCTTTCTTGAGTAAAAGAAAGCTTTTCCCCTTCAACATAAAGATAATCGTCTTTAAAAGAATTCACGTCTTTGAAAGCCAAAATCGAACCATTTTTGATATAGACGATTCGGTCAGCGCACTTTTCAAGATCACTAATGACGTGCGTACTAAATAGAATAGATGTCCCTTTCTTTCTAGCGATTTCTTTTAAAGAATCAAGAAGCTCGTCGCGACTCACGGGGTCAAGCCCGCTTGTTGGCTCATCTAAAAGCAATAAAGAAGCATTATGGCTTAAAGCAACGGCTAAACCATATTTAACCTTCATCCCATTAGATAATTCTTTGATGCGTTTATTTTCATCGATTGAAAAGAATTTTAACCACTTCTCATAAAGCGCTTGATCCCAATTTTGATAAAAACGACGCGTCACAGAGGTAAGAGTCTTCACTTTTTGGGATGGATAAAAATCAATCCCGCCAAAGAGGATGCTTATGCTTTCTTTGATTTTCTCCTCATCGGTCTTAATTTCCTTCCCATCGAAGATAATCGCGCCAGAATCTTTCTCAATTAACCCAGCGATGGCTTTGATGGTCGTAGTCTTACCAGCTCCGTTTCTACCGATAAATCCAGTAATTTCTCCCTTTTTCAATGTAAAAGAAACATCTTGAAGAGAAAAGTTTGGATAATGTTTCGCAATGTTTTTTATTTCTAATATGTCATCCATTAGCTATCCTCGCCTTCTAAATCGTTAAGTCGCAATCGCTTTTGATTCGTGTTAAAGAGAATTTATAGGCTAAGGTTATTCTCTAACAATCGAAAATCAAAATTTAGCTTATATCGTAACTAGTTTCCATATCAACGATATATTTACATAAACTTTTGCCGTAACAAGTATAAAGAAAAAGGGTGAAAAACAAAAGAAGGGCCTAAAGCATTTCTACTTTAATATCCCTTCCTAAACGCAAATTTATTTCGCGACAGTTGGCTCACTAGGAACTTCTTTGGCTTTTTCTTCTGTAATAGATTCACCATTAAGAACTTGTAAGCGCTGTGCGCGACGTAATTCTCTTTCTTCATCAGCGTCCGTTTTCTTCGCGTAATGATTCAATGTAATCACCGCAAGCAAGGAGCCAATTAATAAAGCGATAACGCCAAGCCAACGAAACGTAAGAGGAGTATGAGAGAAGCTCATCCAAGCTTGTTCTTGCTTGGCAAGGAAATTCTCGCTGTATTTTGAAGGAAGATAATCGCTTACGATTCCTAAAACTAGAAGCGTAAATCCAGCAAGACCAAAAACGGATTCAATCGTAATCCAAATTCGTTCTCCAATGGAGATTTTTCGCGTTTTTTTCTTTTCTACGACTTCGTTCATAATCATCTACCTTAAATATTAGGCTTTTGGCATGCCGGTGTGAGGATCGAGTTCAACTGGTTCTTCGTTCGTTTCTACTTTTGTAGTAGCCTTTTGGGCATCTAGAGGTTGAGCATCTGGTTTAATCTTATTGTCATTAGCCTTTGCTTGCTCAATGAGCTCATTGATAAGAGGGACATAGACCGTGCGGAATGCAGGTTCGACTTCTTTCACATAATTAGCGATAGTTTGTTGCGTTTCTGCGATGACTTGGCCAAAGTTCTTGCCCGTAGGAAGATCGCGGCGTCCAGTCATATTCTCAACAAGGTCAAAGACTTTGTCTTGCATCGTCATATAAGAATTGTCCGTGAGTTTGGCGTTGCCACGAACTTGGCTAAGAAGCCCGATGACTGAGCTAATATCATTACCAATGAACTTGCTAGCAGCAGTTTCCGCGCCGTTAGCGTCACGTCTAGCTTGGTTATAGTCACCAAAGAGTTTCACGAGCTCATTGGTTAAAGTCATATAAGCAACGGCGCGATATAGTCTTTCTTCAGCGAGGTCAACTTCTTGCGCTGCTTTGACATCGATATTGCGGTTATGAGCATCGTTAATGATACCTTGGATCATGGCTTCAACGTTTTCGTGAGTTGGGATAACGCCTTGGAAAATAGCAAGGTGTTGAGCGTGATCAACTCTTAAGCCATCTTCGGCAAGTTTAAGAATGGTGCTATCATCGCCATAAACCTGGTTATACCAATTGCGGACCATTTCTTCGAATTTTTTACCGGTCTCACCACTATTATCAATGATGGAGCGGAGTGGGGTTGGTTCGTTAAGTTCGACTAAGATCGAGCGCTTTTTCTCATTAAAAAGAGCGGTATCATATTGCTCTTTATTCAACGTATATTCCATGGTGTCGCGAACGACTACCTTATAGTGAATAAGCGTCGTAATCACTTCTGAGATTTGATTCATATTGTATTCCTTCTTTCTGGTTTTAAGCCTATTTTTGTTTCTCCACAGACGGGTAGATATATTTTTCTAGTTCATAGAACCTACTTATGACGTGCGCAGCGTGTTTTTTTACCGAGGGAGACCCATGTTCAAGGCAGAAGCTATTCTTCTTAAATTCCTCAAACATCGAAATATCGTTACCACTATCGCCGACAACTAGAACATTATCGCGAGGTATCGAGTGGTAATCAAGATAAAACTCAAGAGCTTGTCCCTTCGAACACCCCTTAGGGGTGATTTCAATAGCTTGGTTGCACCACGAGAATTCGGCCTCAGGGAACTCTGCCCGTAAGATTTTGTTGAGATTTTTGCTCTCTTCAATCTTGCTAGGCATGATTCCCATCATGGTCATGAACTTATAGGTTTCACCACGATTAATATCCGAATAGAAGATTTCATTGTCTTTAATGGATGGCTCTCGATATACTCCCTGGAAAAGTTGGTAGCACCGAAACATTAAATTATTCAAGAAGCCATTGTCTTTATTGGCGAGGATCATGTTGTGATTCTTCGTCATAGAAGCAACAAAACGTGTGCCGTAATCTTGTCGCATTTTTTCTAAAATTTTCAATGCAACTTCTGGAGGGAACGTTGTTTCTTTGATGACATTTCCATCACTAAGGATTAAAGCCCCATTGCAGCAAATCGAATCAATCGGAACACCAATATTCTTGGAGACTTTTTGACTGAAATAGCGATTTCGGGAGCTAACGATCAATAATGTGCCGCCATCTGCGATAAAGCGATCCAAAAAACGGCGATTCTTCTTTCCAATCATCTTAAAATGGGCGCGAGGATAAAATAAAGTCCCATCTAAATCTGTAGCGATGACCATGTTTTTCTTCATGCAAATAATATACCCTCATCGCTTTTTTAGTGAAAGTGATAACTATGGAGAGCGATAAAAAAGCGATAAATAAAAGGCCGCAGGAATTTTATTTATTCTCACGGCCAAAAATATTAGCGGTTAGAAAGTTTATTTTCGACTTGGATGACTCCATATCCGCCATCAAGACGTTTATAGGCAACGGAAATTTCTTCATCGTCACTATCAAGATAGATGAAGAAACTATGTCCTAAAGCTTCCATGCGAGTGATCGCATCATCAAGGGTCATCGGATCAAGATAGATGCTTTTCGTTCTCACGACTACATCGTTTTCGTCATCTTCACTAGCCTCTTCAATATTTTCAAGAGCGAGGCTTTTTCCTAAGCCGTATTCGTTTTTATTGCGGTTCATCTTGGTTTTGAGGCGACGCATTTGATCTTCGAGTTTATCGATGGCTAAATCGACAGCGGCATATAAATCGTTATTTCTCACTTCAGTGCGGAAATCCATCTCTTTGGTGAAAATGGTAATTTCGACTTTCGCCCCGACTTTATAAGCGCTCACAACGGCGCGGCATAAAACCTCGTCATTGATGACAAAATATTTATCCATCCTGCTTAATTTCTTTTGAATGGCGTCACGAATAGAATCGGTGACTTCGATGTTCTTACCGATGATTTGGTACTTCATTGGTTATGTCCTTTCTGGGATTGCTCCCTTTGTTACTTCCATTTTAGCGAATATCTTGCTTTCGACAAGGGACATTATGAAAAAAGTGAGAGAAAACCGAGTCAAATTATTTAGGGAGAGAAATTTATTTATTAAATAAGAATGCTTTAAGTTCTTCTACTTTATCTAAGTGTTCCCAAGGCAAATCTAAATCAGGGCGCCCAAAGCAACCATAATTAGTCGTATCACTATAGTAAAAGGAAGGATGGGTGAGATGAAATTGCTCAATAATCGCACCGGGTCTAGCGTCGAAGAATTTGTGAATGGCTTCTAAAATACGTTCATCGCTAACGTGCTTGGTTCCAAATGTAGAGATACCAATGCTCATTGGCGTAGCGACACCGATTGCATAACTAAGTTGCACTTCAAGCCTATCGCTTGCCCCTGCCGCAACAAGGTTTTTGGCGATATAGCGAGCGTAATAAGAAGCGCTGCGGTCAACTTTAGAAGGGTCTTTCCCCGAAAAAGAACCGCCGCCATGTCGACTTGCTCCTCCATAAGTATCGACGATTAATTTTCTTCCCGTTAATCCAGTGTCGCCAGCTGGCCCCCCAATGACGAAACGTCCAGTCGGGTTAATAAGCGTATGGAAGTCCGAATTCAAATGGAATGATTTAGCAACCGGAATCATGATTTCGTTTTTGATAAACGCACGGAAAGCGTCTAGATCGACATTCGGATTATGCTGCACGCTCATAAGCATGGAATCAATACGAATATTTTTCGGGTCAGTATAATCGATGGTCACTTGGCTTTTCATATCTGGGCGAGCGCCATTAAATTGACCGCTTTTTCTCATATTAGAGGCTTTTCTCACAAGCTTATGCGCGATAGAAATCGCTAAAGGCATATACCCCTCTGACTCATTCGTCGCATAACCAAACATAATTCCTTGGTCACCCGCGCCTTGCTTTAAGATGTCGCCACGATCAACTCCCATTGCGATATCAGGGGATTGCTCTTTAATGCGCACGTCGATTTGGCAAGTGTCTGCGCCAATACCGAGTTCACTAGATGTGTAGCCGATCTTTCTTAATGTTTCTCTAGCGGTTTCTTCGTAATCGATTTTAGCGGTGCTAGTGATCTCCCCACCGATAAGAATGTATTCGGTAGTCGCAAAAACTTCACACGCAACATGCGCTTTATCATCTAAGCGAATGATTTTATCTAAAATCGCATCCGCGATGGCGTCACAAACTTTGTCTGGATGTCCTTCACTCACGGATTCACTCGAGAATAGCACTTTTTGTTGATTCATATTTTTACCTCAATTGCTTTGAAAAAGCCTCCCACTAAAGCGGAAGGCAATATGCTATTCCTTAGAGCGTCGCTCCTAGAGTGGGTCTAGGCTATAGACAAGCACTTACCTCGTTTTTGAGGAGTTGCTAGCGATCTTTTTCAGTCTATCATGACCGCCTTCTTGACGTTCTACTTTTCGCCGCGTGCCTATCATAGGTGAAACGAAGAAAAGAAACAAGCAAAAAGAAAAGGGAAGTCTCCTTCCCCTTAATTTAATGGATGGCCCTTATTTCGTTTCTTTTAAGGCCTTAAGAGCTTCGGCAATTTGATCGGGGCATGAGGTGTTTTTAAAGCCGCACTTAATGCCAGATAGTCGCTCGATTGCTTCCTCCATCTTCATGCCTTTTAGTAAAGAAGCGATACCCTTGAGATTGCCATTGCATCCACCGATGACGGTTAAGCCAGTAATGAGGTCACCCTCATAACGAATAATCATCTCGCGAGAGCAAACGCCTTTTGGAATGTAATGAAATTCTTTCTCCATAAATTAACGAACAATTGTCCCTAAGATCGGGCCTTTTCCACCCGCATTAGCGGCATTGCTTTCATCAGTGTCAATGTGCATGTTGAGATGATATTTTGGAGAAACGCGGATCACGGTATCTCCAAAAATAGTTTCGCGCCCTGTTCCTTTGATGAGAACAGAGACAATTTGTCCGTTAGTAACACCAAATTCTTCTGCATCCAAAGGAGTCATATGAATGTGGCGTTTTGCAACGATGCATCCTTCTTTTAAGTCAAGACGTTTTCCGTTTGCTGGATTAACAAGAGCAATCGGGGCGCTTCCAGCGACGTCACCAGATTCTCTAATTGGGGCGCTGACGCCAAGAGTGCGTGCATCGGTAAGAGATACTTCCACTTGGTTAACGTTGCGCACTGGACCAAGGATAGAAACGCCAGCGATCATTCTTTCTTTTCCCGTTTTTGGATTGACTGGTCCAACAAGATTCAAACGAGTGAAGCTAACGAATTGCCCAGGTTGAGATAATGGGGCGCGAACTTCTAAAGAAGCATGCTCCCCTTCTTTTGCATCAAGTAGATAATCAAGCGCTTCTTGCGTAACGTGAACGTGACGGGCGCTAGTTTCAACAACGAATGTTTTTTCTTCCATAAAATTAAATACCTCAAAAACTAACATCGATATTATAATTCCTCGCATTTCGAGTTGTTAACCAAAAGAATGTTTTCTTCATTTGAACCGTTTTCGCTACCTTTTCTATTAGAAAATGGCTAAACTAGCCCTAACCAAAAAGGAGGGCGCATCGATGCTTGAAGAAGAGAAAAAAGACCAAGAAGAGAAAGAGCCCACCGAATCACCTGAAAGCAGTGAGAAAGTAAATGTCAAAAAAGTCACCGCTGAAGAGCTAGAAAATGCAATTATTGCCCATGAAAGAACCAAATTAAGGGAAATTTTTGATACGGTCCCGAATATTGATATTGCCGAAGCCGCCGAAGAACTCGATATAAAAGTGCTTATCGCCTTATTCCGTGATATCTCGAGTGAATTAAGCGCTCCCTTGTTTGATGAGCTCACGCAAGACAAAAAAGAAGAACTCGTGAAAGCAATGACGGATAAAGAACTCGTCGCTTTAGTTAACGAGCAATTCGCTGATGACGTCACCGATACGGTTGGAGACATGCCGGCGAATTTGGCGCGAAGAGTGCTTAGGGCCGCCGACAAAGACATGCGCGCTGATATCAATGTCTTACTAAAATATAAACCCGATACGGCTGGCGCGATCATGACCACGGAATTCCTTGAATTTAAGCAAGGGGAACCCGTCAAAAAAACCATTGCGGAAATTCGCGCGAAAGGTAAAGACGCCGAAACCATTTATACGATTTTCGTCCGCAACGAAAAACGAAAATTCGTTGGCACGGTCGACCTCGATGATTTGATTTTCGCTTCCGAAGATCAAAAACTCATGGACATCATGAACAAAGACGCCCCTTCTTGTCACGCTTCCACCGACAAAGAAGAAGTCGCGAATATGTTCCGCCGCTACGACCTTAACGCAATGGCGGTTTTAAACGATGATGGTTGCTTAATCGGCATCGTCACAGTCGACGACGCGGTTGATGTCATCACCGAAGAAAGTAACGAAGACTTAGCCCGTGTGACAAATATGGAACCAACCGAAAAACCATACATGGAGATGACCATTTGGGAAAACGCTAAAAAATGTTTTCCTTGGATTATCGCTCTTCTAATATTAGGAACATTTACCACGATGGTCTTAAATCGTCTAGAAACGCAACAAATCTTCCAAAGCTTACCGATTCTAATTTCTTTTGTCCCTACTCTTATGGATACGGGTGGAAATGCCGGCGGACAAACGACTGGTATGATGATTCGCTCGTTAGCAATGAAAGAATTCGGACCAAAGGAAGTCGGGAAAGTCGTATGGCGAGAATTCCGTAGCTCGATTTTAATCGCTTTATTCGTTGCGGTTTTTGCTTTCCTTTGGATTACCATCGAAGAATATACGGGTATCGTTAGTCTTGGCACCATTAAGGATATGGATGGAACCTTATATAGTTTTGAAGGATATTCCATTTGGAATGGCTCGGTTTTTAATGGCCCTCAAGCAGGCGAATTCGCGGTGCATGCCCTTACTTTCTCTTCTTTAGTCGCGGTCACGATGTTTGCGGCCGTAAGCGTCTCAAAAATCATCGGGACTTTGTTATGCATGGGGGCGGCCGCCATTAAAAAAGACCCTGCCTTACTCGCTCAGCCTCTCCTCACTACTGTGATGGACGTCACGACTTTGCTTATCTATTTCGCTATGGCTTGTCTTTTTTTCCCAAAGTTTGCTTAAATTCTCGATTGCAAAAAGAAGCATCTCTCACTATAATTCTTTTCGCCGCGGGAATGGCGGAAATGGTAGACGCGTACGTTTGAGGGGCGTATGAGGCAACTCATGCCAGTTCGATTCTGGTTTCCCGCACCAAGAAAAATCATGGTCTCGATTCGTTCGGGACTTTTTCTTTCACTCATTATTAAGAAAGTCGAGCAAAACTCTTAACTATGTCCATTTTCAAAAATGCCTGCATACTATAAAATAAAGTAGGCATGGGGAATTTAATTGATTATTTAGCATGGAAAGGCGATATCCCTTTCTCGTCTCTCCCATTGAACGATTTGGATGCCGCGATCTTAAGCGCTTTGGCATACATTGATTTTTCTCGGGTTCTTACCGAAAAGGATTCTCTTTCCTTTTCTAGCGCGGTCAAAAAATTGAAAGATCATGAAAAACCACATTTTTTGGCGCTTGATGATCCCTTAAAAGAAGAACAATACAATGATTTTCTAAACGCGGTATTAGCGAGCGTTCGCTATAAAGACTTAATCTTGCACGATTATGTGGACATCCATGACGAAAGCGAAATCACGCAATTTGCGGCAATGTGCTTCACTTTACAAAAAGGAGAAGAAGCCGTTATTTACCGGGGAACCGATGAAACGTTAGTAGGATGGAAAGAAGACTGCATACTTTCTTTTATGGAAGCGCCATGTCAAAGACGGGCGTTATCTTACTTAGTCCGCACCTTATCCAATTCCAAAAAAGTCCACGTCATGGGGCACTCAAAAGGGAGCAATCTCGCTTTATACGCTTCCTTATATATTACCGACAAAGAATTAAAGAAAGTCGATGGCATCTATTTATTAGATGGTCCTGGACTATGCAAAGACGTATTCCCCGAAATTGAAACGCATCGTATCGATAACAAGGTTCATGTTTTTGAACCGGAATTTGATGTTGTCGCAAAAATATTCGAGATTAAATTTTCCAATACCACAATCATCAAAAGCGATGAGCAAGGCATCATGTGTCACGGCATTTTAAGTTGGCAAGTCGCCGATGGGAAATTCGTAACTTGCTCTACAAATGATCCCGAAGCTCTTTGGATTCAAAACACCATCAATAGCCTAGTTGAAAATCTCACACCGAAAGAAAGACAATCTTTCGTCAATACTCTTTTTGACGCCCTCACGAAAAACGGCGAAAAGACTGTTTTCGATTTCAAAAAGAATCCAGTCACCGTGCTAGAACGCGTGTTAGTAAAAACATTCCATGCGACAAGAAGAAACAAAAAGGCTACCCGTAAAATCGGATTTTCCCTTGTCTTTGGAACGGGGTTTGAGGACTTAAAAAGTATCAAAAAGATATCCGAATTCTTCTTCACAAACATTTTTTACGGAATTGTCATGATTGTTTTTGGAATCTTATTTGTGGCAGTTCCAAAAAGTGCCCTCCCGATTGCGGCAATGACCTTATTAAGCGCTTTTTTTGCGTTTGAACTGGGGTTAAATATTTATTATCTAGTCAAATCGAAATGGAATTGGAAACAGCAAAAACTCCGTCTTCTCTTTTTTCTATTCGGAATCGTTTTATATGGTGCTTTATGGGGAAGAGATGGAAACGTTTCTTTCTTTGCAAACTGGCTATTTGGCATCTTCTTCTTATTATTTGGCATATGGATGGTTCAATCATTAGAACAGAACCGGAAAAAGAGTCTCTTTGATTTTGTGTGGAACATCCTTGAAATCAGTCTTTACGTGGTTGTTGGTTGCTATTTGCTTTATTCGCCAGAACAATTTTTGCCTTATGGAACTTTTGTAACGGGTTGCGTTTTAATCGTGGATGGGGCAATGAAGATAATTCGTTAACGCTTTTTAATTATCAAAGCAAAAGCCCCCTATTTTTGTTATATAATTCTTTTTATGGCATTATTAGAAGTTCAAAATTTAACATATAATTACAGCGATAAAGAACTCTATCGAAAGGTTTCATTTAAGATTAATCCAGGCGAACACTGTGCGCTTGTCGGGGTGAATGGATCAGGGAAAACAACTTTATTGAATCTATTAGTCGGCGATTTATTGCCCGATGAAGGAAAAATCATTTGGACGCCCCATGTCAGCTTTAGTTATCTAGATCAGCAATTAAAAGTGAAACAAGATATGCCAGTGAGTGCCTATTTATATGGCGTTTACGAAGAGCTTTTCCAAAAAGAAAAGCAAATGGAAAAATATTATGAAGAGGCCGCGACAAGTAGCGACTATGAAAAGCTCCTTGCCAAAGCTGAACGCTTGCAGAACGAATTAAACGACGCATCGTTTTACGCACTTCAAGAAAAAGTCGGACGTTTAACCGATGGGTTAGGCTTCGATAAAGCGCATCTAGAAGCCCCGCTCCATGAACTTTCTAGCGGGCAAAGAGAAAAAGCGTATCTTGCAAAAATGCTATTGGAGGAGAAAGACGTTCTCATTATGGACGAGCCGACTAACTTTCTTGACCAAACGCAAGTTGCTTGGCTAAGCTCCTATTTGAAAAACTATCCAAAAGCCTTCCTCGTCGTAAGCCACGACCAGGAATTCTTGCGAAAAATCGCCGGTGTGGTCTTTGTTTTGGAAAACGGCACTATCACGCGTTATAAAGGTGATTACGATCACTTTTTGTCCCAACACGAACTCGACAAAGAACAATACGCGAAAAACTACGAAGCGCAACAACGTTACATCAAAAAAGAAGAAGTATTTATTGCAAAGCATATTGTAAGAGCCACTTCCTCGAAAGCGGCGAAAAGTCACCGCGCTAGACTTGCACATCTCGAAGTCATGGAAGCGCCAAAGAAAGAGGAAGGACGCGTTCACTTTTCTTTCCCCTTTACGCATGATGTTGGCGAACTTCCTTTAAAAGTCGAAGAGTTATCGATTGGCTATAAAGAGCCACTGCTCGATCCAATTTCTTTTGTACTGAAACGCGGTGAAAAAATTGCGGTTTTAGGTCAAAACGGCGTTGGGAAAAGTACATTCTTAAAGACGATACTAGGAATAATTCCTGCATTAGGTGGGAGTTACACTTGGCTACCTTTCACTACGATCAACTATTTTAATCAGGACGAAAAGCTCGATTTATCCTTATCGCCTTTTGAATATGTTGCCTCCTTTTACCCCGCTTTAACAAACACACAAATTAGGACTGCTTTAGGCGCGGTTGGCGTCAGAAAAGAACTTGCAATTCGAAAAATGTCCGAATTATCGGGTGGCGAAGTCACAAAAGCCCGTTTTGCCCTTATGACCCTAAAAAAGAGTAATTTTTTGGTGCTAGATGAGCCAACCAATCATTTGGATCAAAAAGCAAAAGACGCATTATTTGAAGCGATTGAGAAATTTGAAGGATGCGTCATTATCGTGAGCCACGAAAAAGACTTCTATGATGGCTTAGTGGATTATGAATTATATTTCTAAATCCCTGTAAAATTGGCCTAATTAATGAATACGACTCTTTTTGCGAAAGCCAAACAAATAAAACAAAAAAGAATAAAGAATTTGCTTTCTCCAATATTCATATCCTAGCAAATCACTATTATAAGTGGCGACAATACGTCGATAATTCGCATTTAAATCATTGAGCAAAGAGAGCATCGTTTCATAGTCTTCCCCTTTTTTTAGCCAACTATTTTCTTCGGCTAAATAGTGAAGTCTTTTTTCTAATGTCGAAATGGTTTCGCGGTAAAGAGGGATGTCACTATCTTTGATACGCTTATTTTTCAAATTCATAACGTGATGAACCGCTTCTAAATCAGCCTCGCTAAATTTAATTTTTGCTTCTTTGAAAGAATGATATAAAGCGAGCAAGGCTTCTATTTTTTCGCTAAACAAAATCGAAAAAGCAGTCACGCGTTTTTTTAGCTTTCGATTAAAACCGAGCAAAGAAATATAGCAAAACAAAAATCCTAATAGATAGATGAACGCTACTACTGCCAAGGTCCAATATAACGCTGCTCTCATAATAAGCGTTATTTTACGCTACTTGCTCACTATTTGCGAACAATTCTCGCGAATAGAGCTCGCCAAATAACGGCAAAATTGACGGAGAAAGAAAAGAGTCATAAACTTTTAAGAAGAGGTAGCAAAATGTCAAGAAAACCAATCGTCGCCATCTGCTATGATTTTGATAGTACGCTTGCGAAAAGCGATATGCAAAATTTCTCTTTTATCCCTGCTTTAGGACTTACTCCCAATGAATTTTGGAAGAAAACGGCTGAACTATCCGAAAAAACAGGCGTTGAAAGAACACTTGCCTATTTATATATGATGAAGGAAATCGCCAAAGAAAAAGGCATTAAGATGACGAGAGAATGGTTACAGCAAATGGGCAAAAACATCGAATTTTTTCCAGGCGTGGAAGGGTGGTTTTCTCGCATTAACGCTTTTGGAGAAGAAAATGGCGTCAAAGTTGAACATTATTTGATTTCTAGTGGCAACAAAGAAATCGTGGAAGGGTGCTCCATCGCAAAAGAATTCCGGATGCTTTACGCATGCGAATATCTTTACGACGAAAAAACAAAAGAGCCAATTTGGCCAAAACTTGCGATTAATTTCACGCAAAAAACACAATATTTCTACCGCATCAGTAAAGGCGTATATGACGCTAATGATGACGTTGGCGTAAATTCGAAAACTCCACTTCACCGCATTCCTTATAGCAATATCGTCTATATCGGGGATGGAATGACCGATATTCCTACGATGATTATCGCGAAAAATAACGGTGGGAAATCCATCGCCGTCTTTAATAAAGGAAACGAAGAGAAAGGCTTTGACTTGTATCTAGACGGGCGTGTTAATTTCGTTTGCCCTGCCGATTACCGCGAAGGGAAAGAACTAGATAAAGTCATGCAGCTCATCATCCAAGGCGTCGCCATTAACGAAAGGCTTGGAAAACAAGGGAAAAAATTAAAATAACTTTCGACTAAAAATATAGTAGAGCAAGCGACAAATTATAAATATTGTAAGTTAAATTTGCTTGTCTTATGTTCTAGAGAAGGTAATTTTCTAGAAAATTCAAAAACAAAGGCTGAAAGACTAGGAAAAAGAAACGATAATGATTAAACTAATCGCATAAATAAATCTTATGTGGTACGAAATACTTTATCGCGTCTTGAACATCATAAATTATGTTGTCATCATTTTCTTCGCTTTGCTCCTACTCTTACAAATCGTGGAAGTCCTAGCTTCTCTTTTTCATAAAAAAATCGTTTATCCAAAATCAAAAGAAAAGTCGAGAATCGCTTATTTAATTCCGGCTTGTAATGAAGAGGATGTGATTTTCTCGACTGTCGAGGATTTATTACACACGCAAGATTACCCGCGTGATCTTTTCGATGTTTATGTTGTTGCGAATAACTGCACGGATAACACCGCTTCTTTAGCGGAAAAAGCTGGAGCAAAAGTTTTAATTCTCAATGACCCTGATCCCGCTCACCATATGGCAGCTTACCCTTTGCGGCACGGAATCGATTACATATTGAAAAACGATCCAACTGCTGAGCTCATAATTCATCTTGATGCCGATAACCATATCAATCATCAGTTCTCTTCCTTAATGAATGATGCTTATCACGCAGGAGTTGATTTTGCTCGCCCCTACGAAGGAGGGATTAACGGTACTCAAAACTTCTTTACGGAGGCTTGTGCTTATTTTTATGCTTTTGATTCCCGATTCGGGGGTCGTGGAAAAGAAGTTCTTGGTTTAAGTGCCCATGTAAACGGAGCTGGTGCGATGATGTCGCGAAAATTGTTACTCGAAACCGGAGGCTACGATTGTAGCACAATAAGCGATGACACCGAATTTTGTTTCAACCGTATTTTGGAAGGAAGAAAAGCGCACATGGTCGAGGAGGCCGTCGTTTATGAAGATATGCCCTCTAGCGGTGCGGTTACAGCGGGAAGGAATGCGCGCATTGCAAAAGGGAACAAGATTCTTTTCAAAACAAAAACACGCAAAATGATTCCTTTATTTTTCAAAACGGGAAATCTTTCTCTATTAGAAACCTTCTTCACCTACATTTGGATTTTCGTAGGCGGACCGATGTTTGTTTGGCTTTTTGCTTATTATCTTTATTTCTTCCTTTTTGCGGGTTTTGCCGCGAATGGAGCGTTCCCTTTAGTCGTCTATACCACCGCTTATTTTCATAACGCAATCTGGCTTACCATTTGGACAATGGTAGGAATCATCGCTGTTTTGTATTTCATTTTCGGAATCGTTCAAGTTCTTATTTTTGCGCTCAAGGAATACGACAAATTTGGCGCGAAAAATAGATGGGAATTCATTCCGATGGTCTTCCTTTTCCCGCTTTATCTAATCGTTTATGGTTTTTCCATGATGATTCCGAAGAAGAAAAAGAAGGGTTGGACGAAAGTTAAGCGTAACGTCGTTGACAAAAAGTGAAAATAAAGAGGGTAATAATGGAAAAAACAAATAGAAACATAGATACAAAAAATAAAAGCCAGTACGCGCTAAAAGTCACAAATTTAGTCAAAATATATGCAAACGGCAAATTAGCCGTCGACCATATTTCCTTTACAGTAGAGAAAGGCGCCCTGTTCGCTTTTTTGGGCGTTAATGGAGCTGGCAAAAGCACGACCATCAATATCATTTGCTCCATCTTAGACAAAACCGAAGGCAAAATCGAAGTGGAAGGGTATGACCTCGATACAGAACGTTACGCGATTAAAAATCTAATCGGCGTCGTTTTCCAAAATTCGGTTCTCGATGGAATGCTCACCGTTATGGATAATCTTCGTATCCGCACCGCTTTTTATTCTTTGCCAAACAATGTCGCAAAAAAGAAAATCAGCGACATTGTGAAACTACTTGAACTAGAGCCTATCTTAAACCAAAAGGTCATTACGCTTTCTGGCGGGCAAAGGCGGCGCGTCGATATCGCTCGTGCGATTGTTCATGCCCCAAAATTCTTGATTTTAGATGAGCCAACAACGGGATTAGACCCTAAAACAAGAAAAATCGTTTGGGAATTAATCGATAAGATTCGTCGTGAAACCGGAATGACCGTTTTCCTTACCACTCACTACCTGGAAGAATCCGAGCTAGCCACCCATGTTGTCATTATGAACCATGGCAAAATCATTGCAAAAGGAACACCAAATGAATTAAAAAACAAATACAGCAATGATTACCTCATTGTCTATCACGAAAAAGATTCCGTGTTAGAAAATCATCTAGCGGAAGATAAATATTCATTCCAATACGACGAAGAAAAGAAACGATATAGCATCGAAATTCCCGATACAAAAGAAGCGAAAAAGATTTTAGCAAAATATGATAAAGAGATGGATGACGTCGAAATCCGCAAAGGCACGATGGATGACGTTTTCCTTCGTGTGACGGGTGGGGAGAATTTTAGCGATGAAGAAAAATAGTCTTGCAGCGAAAAAAGACGAAGTCGAATTCAACTTAAAGCAAAGGAATTTCAATATCCTTTGGATGTTAACCAAACGTCATTTGAAGATGATTTTCGCAAATCACATTCGGATGATGTACACCCTCATGGTGCCTGTGGTGATCCTTGTCATCTATATTTTGTTTTTGCGCGATTTAGAAATCACTATGGCGAAAAACACCTTAAGTGACATTTACGCGATAAGCGCAAGCGCGCTTAATGGCGATTTAATCCACCACGTCTCTTCCATTATCGATAGCTGGATGATGTCGGGTTTACTTGCCATATCGATTATCACGATATCGTTACAAACCAACTCCCTTATTGTCGAAGACAAAGAACACGGCATTAACCGCGACTTTGTTTCTTCCCCAATCAATAGAAACGTTTTGATTGTCTCTTATTTTTTGTATAACTTCATCGTTACTAGTGTTTTGTCCACGATTGTTTTCATCATTTGTATGGTAACCATCGGCGCGTATGGTGAATTCATGATCACATTTGGGGATTTTTTCCTCATCTTTATCGTCATTTTATTCTCGGTAATTCTTTCGACACTTATCACGACGTTTGTTTGTTTGTTCATCAATACAGAAGGCGTTTTGGCAAGTATCATCGCGGTATTTTCCGCCGGTGCTGGTTTTTTAATGGGCGCCTATATGCCAGTTTCGATGCTCCCAAAAGGAATACAGTATTTTTGCGCTGTGTTCCCGTTAACTTATCCATGTGCCTTAACGCGTTTTGCATTCTTGAGAACTCCGCTAGAAAGCTTACGAGGATTTTTAGCGGATAATCCTAATTTAGTTCCTGCTGGTCACGAGGTAAATGACCTAATGAATATTCTTGAATCGAACTTCGGGTATCGTATCAATTTCTTCGGCGTTTCCGATATTGGACCAGATTTATCCTCCCTCGTGATGATCGTATTTATCGTCTTGTTCTTAATCCTCAATATCATTTTTGCAGGTCGCCTCGCTCGTCTTGAGAAGAAACCATTCCGTTTCAAAAAGGAATAATTTTTTAAAAGAGCCACAAGTGCTGAATTGGTGGCTCTTTTTTTCATGGAATCAGTAAATAAAAAGACGTAAGATTTGCACCTCACGCCTTCTAAAAATCTTCAAGCCTTATTTGAACCAGAATGGGTAATCGAAGAGGACAATGAAGACGATGTCGAGAATCCAGCCAACGGTAGCGGAGCAGAAAATCCAAAGAATAGCGAGAACTAATTCAAGGGTGTTATTGTGCTTAACCGCTTTAAGAATTCTCCAAATCGCCCAAGAGATATCAAGAATCCAAAGGCACAGAACGAGTTTAAGCCACTTCGGATTTTTCTCCATCCATTTGATATAGGAATCCATGAAAAGCACTTCCTTTCTTGAAATAAGATACCATATGATTTTATAAAAACCACCACAACTTTTTCTTACTTGGATTTCTTTCATTCTTCTTAAGAAGAAAAATCAAAGGATTATGGTAGAATATAATCGTGACCAATCAACAAGCAATCGCAATACTTCTATTAGCGGGCAAAGGAAAACGTTTCAATAGCGTTCTCCCGAAGCAATTCGCCAAAATCGGTGAACAAGAACTTTTTTTGTACGCGGCTAAAGTATTGAGCAACTCCCCTGCGATCAGTACTATCGTCTATGTCGCCCCAAAGGGGTATGAAGAGATGACGAAATCTCTTTTGCTTGAATATCATTTGACGTTAAAAAAAGAGCATTACGTCATTACGGGTGGTGAAACTAGGCAAGAAAGCACTTTTCTCGCTTTGAATTTCCTAAAAAAGCAAAACGTGTCTAATAATCAAATTGTTTTGATTCACGATGGAGATAGGCCAAACTTAGAAGAACATTATATTGAAGAAACCATCAAAGGAGCATCTGAAGGTGACGCTGCGGTCATGGCGATGAAGGTCTCGGATTCTATTGCCGTTTGTAAAAATGGGAGTATCACTTCATATTTGTCGCGAGAAGACGTCTATGCGCTTCAAACTCCTCAAACTTTTCGATTTTCTAAAATTTTTGAAGCAGAAAATAGAGCGCGAATTGAAGAAAAGAATTATACTGATGAAGGTTCGCTTTTGCTTGGGGAACTTGGAATATCGCCTAAAATAATTATCAGTGATAAAAAGAACCTCAAAATAACCGAACCATTCGACGCGAAAATATTCTTAGCGAAATGAGTTATGAGCAAAGTTGGAGATGTTTTAGAAGGAACTGTGGTGCGAGTGTATCCTCGCTACCTCATCATGCTTTTTGAAGATGGCGAAACGGGATTGCTCCATATTTCCGAACTCAGCAAAAAATTCGTGGCTGATTTAGCGACGAGCGTCCCCGTTGGGAGCATTTGCAAAGTCAAAGTCATCGAAATCGACGAAGAAACTCATTCTATGCGCGTAAGCAAAAAACGCCTAAGCGAAAACGAAAGACGCCGCTACTTCAAAAAGAAAAAAATAGCGCCAACCGAGATAGATTTCTCGGCTCTACATGAAGCGTTACCAAATTGGATTCGAGAGGAGAATTCCAATCAATAAAGATAGGAGAGGAGACCTTAATGATTATTGAATGCAAAGACGACAACTTGGTAAACAAAGTTGACTACCTTAGTTACAAGGAGAAAGTCGCTGAAATCGATGCGATGATCAAAAACGGCACAGGAGCTGGTAGCGATTTCCTTGGATGGGTTGATTATCCACTCAATTACGACAAAGAAGAGCTTGAACGCATCAAGGAGAACGCGAAATACGTGCGTGAAAATTATGACGTTCTCGTTGTCGCTGGTATTGGCGGAAGCTATTTGGGGGCGAGAGCCGCGATTGAGGCGATCAATGGATTACACGGCACAAAAAAGCCCGAAATCATTTTCATGGGGCAAACAATTGACCCAACTTATATCAGCGAAGTGCTTGATTATTTAAAAGACAAAAAATTCGCCATCAACGTTATTTCAAAAAGCGGAACCACGACAGAAACAAGCGTAGCATTCCGTCTTCTTAGAGAACTACTTGAGAAGAATTACGGAATTGAAATGGCGCGCAAATCCATCTTTGCCACTACTGACAAAGACCATGGCGCCTTACTTACCTTAGCAAAGAACGAAGGCTATGTCCGTTTTGTTCTTCCTGCCAATATCGGAGGCCGCTATAGCGTCCAAACCGCTGTTGGATTATTCCCGATTGCCGTTGCTGGCATCGATCCTGAAGAAATTCTTAAAGGAAGCGAAGAAGCGCGTCTAGATTGTTCAAACTCTGACATCATGAAGAACGAATGCTACAAATACGCGGTGATTCGTCACGAAATGTACGCTCATTACAAAAAAGCAGTCGAATTCTTCATTACTTACGTTCCATCTTTTGTTCAAATTGGCGAATGGTGGAAACAATTATTCGGAGAAAGCGAAGGGAAAGACGGAAAAGGCCTTCTTCCAAATAGCGCCACTTTCACAACCGACCTCCACTCTTTAGGGCAATTTATCCAAGAAGGAACAAAAGTCTTCTTTGAAACCACGCTCCACTTAAAAAAGCATCGTGATTCTTTGATTTTGCCTCGCGATAGCGAAAACCTCGATGGCTTAAATTATTTGGCTGGTAAAGATCTTGGCTGGGTCCAAGACAAAGCCTATGAAGGAACAATCCGCGCCCATACTGATGTAGGCCATAACGACAACGTAATTTTAGAAATGGAAGAAATGAACCCTTACAATCTTGGCTACTTCTTCTATTTTATGGAAAGAGCATGCGCGATGAGCGCATATCTCAATGGCGTGAATCCATTCAACCAACCTGGTGTTGAAGTGTATAAGCGCAATATGTTCCATCTCCTTGGCAAGCCTGGTTTTTAAGAAAAAACGATTAATGAAAGAAAGCCCTGAAAAAGGGCTTTTATTTCGTTGACGACCACTAACCTCAATGGTATATTTATTGGGCACGTTTTTGGCGGGCGCACTCTTGGATGCTTAGCTCAGCGGGAGAGCATCGCCCTTACAAGGCGGGGGTCACAGGTTCAAACCCTGTAGCATCCACCACACCTTGCGGATACGTGTAGTCGATAATGGGTGAATAGCGAAGTGGCCAAACGCGGCTGACTGTAAATCAGCTCCTTCGGGTTCGGTGGTTCAAATCCATCTTCACCCACCATCTTGGGATGTAGCCAAGTGGTAAGGCAACAGACTTTGACTCTGTCATTCGCTGGTCCGATCCCAGCCATCCCAGCCATCATATCTCCCGTTAGCTCAGTGGTAGAGCACTTGACTTTTAATCAAGGGGTCGACGGTTCGAGCCCGTCACGGGAGACCAAATGGGAAAAGCATTCGCCTCCGGCGCGCAGGCGCATGGAGGCGTTTCTTCTAAAAATGCCCGAGTGGTGAAATGGTAAACACGTTGGACTTAAAATCCAATGGAGTTAAATCCTTACCGGTTCAAGTCCGGTCTCGGGCACCAAAACAAAATTAGCCTGGTAATTACGCCGGGTTTTTTGTTTATAAACCAATTAATCGATTCATCCACGCATTCATCGCTAGCGTTAAAGATATCTGCCCTAAAAGTACGAAGAAGTGAACCGAGAATGTAATTTGTAAGTAATAGAGACGAGGAATAGTGAACTGCTTTATTACTAAAAGAAAAAGCCATATATAGTCAACTGACTACATGGCTTTGTAGGTATATTACTTTTTGACAATTCTGATTATTTGTTATTTCTCTGATGGATTATTAAGAGCTGAAGCCGCTCCCTTTCTCTTTGTATCATCTCTTTCTTTTCTTAAAGAGCGATCCGTGATATCACCTGATTGAATTGAATTATTCGCTAAAGACAAATTCTTCTCTTTTTTGAGCGTGAGCAATAAAGCTATCGCGAAGAATAATTCTAAGCCTACGAACAAGACATTAATTCCGGCTAAAGCGGGAATCCACCAACGGAATACTTGAGCGCTTTCTTTAATCCCTAAGTCCACCCCAGCATTCATCGCCGTGTAATAGGTATTACAAATTGTATAGAGAAGATTATGAGCCGATCTTCTCGCACAAACCCAAGAAGAATCAAGAGATTTGTTCAAGCCGTTATCGCAGCGATTATCGTCACGCGGATTAAGCCAAATGTCATTGCCAGCATGTACACCTTGATTGACCGTCATATCACTAGCGCCCTCACACCAATCGGTAATGACAACGCCTTTAAATTTCCATTCCTTCCGCAAAATCGTTTGGATTAAGGCATAATTTCCGCCCGTCCAAGTCGCACCAAGACGATTGAAGGCACTCATAATGCCATTTGCTCCGCCTTTTACGGCCTTTTCAAATGGCTTCAGATAGTTTTCACGGAGGTTTTGCTCTGTAAGCCAAACGTTTAGCTTACGGGCATTAATACCAGCTTCGCTGAGAACAAAGTGCTTTAAGAAACAATACGTTCCTTTTTCTTTTGCTCCTTCAATGACTTTATTAGCTAGCGCTCCAGATAGAGTAGCATCCTCACTATAATATTCGAAATTTCTACTATTGAAGGCAGATCGATGGAGATTCACACCCGGACCATATATTCCGCTTACCCCCGTGGCGGTGCCTTCTTGACCATACGCCATTCCCATTAATTCAGCGACTTGCGTAGACCAAGTTTGCCCAATAAGAGTCTCGTTAGGGAAAGCTGTCCATGAACTCTTCTTTTCAGAACCGATTAATCCCCCATTGTCATTAAAACCAGCTGGGCCATCCAAATCCACTAAGGCGGGCTTCCCAATGGTTTCGGCAGCATCATTCCCATATCCACTGCCTTCCACGAATGTTTGCAATTCGTCTTCACTTAATTGATCCAGAAGCGTGTCCCACTCACTAGCGTTATAGTTCTCGCCAAGTTTATTTAAGAGGTCTTTATTCCATTTTAGCCCTTTGCCAGTCTTTAAATCATCCAAGCTAGCTTTACTTCCATCTTCTTTGGTCGCGAGTAGAAGCGGAGCATCGCTTTTTACGCCTTGAGTTGGTTTATTCTGTCCGGCGTAAGCTGCAGTTTCCACATATTTAGTCGCATAATCCAAAACGGAGGTGATGCTTCTATTATCTGTCGCGACAGTTGGATAGGTGAGAGCAAAATCGTTACGAGAAAGATAAACGATGGATTTTCCAGCGTTGCTGCCATCAATCGGGCAATTTGCATAAGCGGTATCGTTAATGTATTTTCCATCCGCATCAAATTTGCCAAAACGATTAGAAATGATAGCTTTTGTCTTAGGGTCGCGTTTGAAAAGAAGGTGATTCTCGCAGTTCAAAGTAATTTTGTTATTGCTATCCCCATAAGCAGTATGGGCGTTTTGCATAAGCTTAATTTCATATTCACCCTTCTCTAATTCATAACCAGCAAAACCATTCTTATTCTTATCGTAAGCGTCGTAACTAGCCATATCATAGCTAGAGAAAGTCAATGCGTATTCCTTTTCTTCTCCTGGTTTAAGAGAATCCGTTTTCTTAAAGGCAAGCAAATTCACATAAGACTTTTCGATGCCGCCTTTGGTGTACGGGGCGGTGTAATAAAGCTGAATCAAATCTTTCCCTTCAATAGTAGACGTATTCTTTACTTTTACTTTGACCGAAATATCAGTTCCCTTTTGCAAAGAGGATGCAGAGGGGGATAAATCATAAGAGACTATCTCTTGATGAAAGGAAGAATAAGACAAACCATACCCAAATGGATATTGAACGACATCATCGTAAGTTTTTGAGAATTTCGTCGCAAAGAAATTTTCATGGGCTGCCGTTTCGTACCACTTATAGCCAACATAAATATCTTCAGTGTAATGAATATGATCGCCATTCCGCAAAGCATTCGGATAAGAAGGGTTTTCGGTCACATCATAAATATAAGTATCCGTGAGTTTGCCACTTGGATTGACCTTACCTTCAAGGATCTTTGCGAGCGCTTTTGTTCCAGATTGACCAGGATAATTAATGAGCAACGCCCCGGAAATTTTCTCATTATTTAAGAATCCTAGCTCCATTTGATTCCCGGTATTCAGTAAAACGATTGTTTTAGAGAAGTTTTCGCTCACTAAGTTAATCAAATTTTCTTCTTCAACACTGAGTTCTAGATAATGCCTAGATTCATCCGTGGCGCCATCCTTATTTTGCGTAAAAGGTATCTCGACTGTTCCGCTTTGGATTTCGGTAGCAAAGCGAGAAATAGTAACAACGGCGACATTAGAGAAATCTTTTGCGTTCTCTAATAAGGTCTTCCCGTTATTGCCAACCTTTTCGTAAAAATCAGTTTTTGGTTCAACAAGCGTAAATCCTTTTCTGGTGTTTTTGAATGCTTTATAAGCATCCAATAATTCGGTATTGACGGAAAATCCTTCTGATTCAAGCCCTTTTTGCAAAGATATTTTCTTTTCTTCGTTAACTGTTACAGAAGAACTTCCACCTCCGCCATAATAAAAGGCATTTTCTTGGGAACTATAGCCAAAAAGGTTAATCTTCTTTTCGTTGTCTTTCAAAGGAAGAGCATTATCTTTGTTTTTCAGCAAAACAATGCCTTCTTCTGAAATCTTTTGTACCGCTTCATCACTGCTAGATAAGGCTAATTGAGCTTCATCACTAGAGAAGTCGGTATTGCTATTACATAGGGTTTTTGTGATAAATGAACTATATTTTGCACAAACGAAATCGCCGACGATCAAGCCAATCACAAGAAGTGTATTGATCGATAATCCAACGATAAAACCAATCTTTTTCTTAGATTTCTTCATAAATTATTCTCCATAATAAGCAATTGCGACATTCTTGATGTTGATCGTAGCTTCTTGATTATCTGTCCAAGCGGTTCGATATTTGTTTTGGTATAAAATTTCATCCTTAGACTTCGTTTTTAAGGTAATGACATTATCACCTTCCTTTAATTCAAGGTCTTTAGCAACAACCGCTTTTGTGTAATGACCTAAAACGTAAACGGAAGATGTTATTCCTTGCTGTTGGAAATCACTAGGCAAAGTAATTCCATCGAATTTAGCATCGCTTAAGAATGAAGTATCCGTTCCATTGACATTTAATGTCATGAATTTATCGGCGTACATGTCAAAACTTTCTTTGACAAAATCTACTTCTTTGCCATCTTTATCCTTCCCTTTCACTCTTTCGGCGTTTGAACATTGGGAAGCACCGACGATGGACAAACTATATTTTCCAGCATATGGAGCATAGACATGGTATTTAAGTTCTGTATCTGCTTTTAGATCACCAATTGTACCGGACGACCATATCGAAAAATTCTTATTACTATCTGAAGCGTTTTCCAAATAATATTGCGATGAATCGTCTTTTTTCGCTCCTCCAGCAAAGCTAAACGTTTTATGAACGGTTATGGTCAAGTTCGCACTGAGGGAACCGCAAGAGATTTTGATTTGCTTTTGCTCCGTTTTGCTATCGCTAGAATCAAGCCTCAGTTCATTTAAATTTGCCGTAATGTTTTTCGTAACGTTGACATCGCCGCAAGTGCAAACGCCATCAACTTCTATTCCTTCTAAATTTGGTATTTCGCCCTCTTCATAATCGACATTTGTTGGGTTTTTAACGATTTTTATGCTAGAGAAACTATGTTTGGCCTCGTCTTTTTTATCCCCGCAAATTAAGCATTCTTGCCAATGGCTATCCTCGTCTTTCATCAGTTGGTAACTATGGGTATGCTCACCAGCATCGATATATTCAAATGTCATCGATTTTATCGCGAAATAGGTTTCGCCATACTTTTGACTTGAACCGTTCTTGTAGTAAAAATCATTAACATTGATTTCAAAGACGTTATCGCCTTGTTTTAATCTAGTTTCCGCGAAATCAACGTCCACGAATTTAGGCATCCAAGTTCCCATTTCGCCTTTGTCCATTTGTTCTTTCGTAGTATTAGCGGGCAGCAAACCATCTTTTACATCGGTTGTAACATCATTGACGTTTAAGGTACAAGCTTGATTAAGATACATATCGCTTGTCCACCCTTTATCTGGTCGAGTGATGTTATAACCTCCGGCATTCAAACTAATTTTTGCGTAACTTGCGACAGACGAATAAACGTGAATTCTGATTTTAGCGAGTGCTTTGATGTCAGTAATTCCATAGTTATCGCTAACGCGGTATGCATTAACATGTGTTTCATGATTCCAATCATTATCGATCTTTTGGTAACTTTTAACTGTATTCGCCTTCTCCACGAAGAATGGGAGTTCACTGCTTGTTTCTGTCGCATTAGTATGAATGGATTTGCTATTAAAATTAACCGCTATTCCCGTAAAGCCAGTAACAAGGAAAGAGACTGTTTTGTCTAAATATTTTACGATGATTGTGTGACTACCTTTTTTCACTTCATAAAGGGAAGGATTTTCAATTTTCGTTTCGCCTTCATATAGCTCAAAAGAAGTAACTTCCTTATTTTTAGAAGTATCAAAATATTGGGCTAATACTTTAATCTGCGTTAAGTCGATATAATTCCCTTCGATTGCATGTGTTTTGATGGAAGTCGTATCAACGCTTATGGATTTTAATGCCGAATTATTGACCGTAATATCGATTGAAATAGAGGCATTTTCATAAGTGAGAGTGACGCTAGTGACATCGGCCGTTAAAGGACCAGCAGGCGAAAAAGAACATTCTGCACCGCTGATTTCCTCGTCTTCTCCATCACTCCAAACCGCTTTTAATCTAGCGCCAGTCGGATCAAACGTCTCGCCAACGTCGTAGGTTAATTTGGTAGGGTTCGCTAATAACGTAAGAGAAGTAACGGTTGGATCTTCTTCATCCATAGAGGGAGAACTCCCTCCATTATTACTACTATTTGTTCCTCCGTTAGAAGAAACGCTACAGCCAACTAGTCCACCGAGCGTCATCGGTAACAAAGAAAACAAAGAGAGAATAAGTGTTTTACTTTTTTTCATAAAAACTCCTTTTGATAGAAAAAAACATAAATGAAAGGGCTTTTATAAGATAGAGAAACCGCTTATCTTGTCGAAAATGCAACTTATCTTGATTCACCGTTCAACTTGCTTGGACGGAAAAAGAATGTTCAAAGAGAAGATGTCGCCACGAGTTAGTAATTTCATATCCCCTTGGTATTTCTCTACGACCATTTTAATCGATTTCATCCCAAAACCATGGTAGCTCTTGTCTTTCTTTATGGTTATAGGAAGACCGTTCTTGTCAAATTTTATAGTGCCTTCAAAATAGTTCTCTATCGATATAGAAACAAGGGAATGAACGCTTTTCACGATTAGATTAATTTGCCTTTTCTTTGGATTTTTGATTTTTTGCACCGCCTCAATCGCGTTATCAAGCGCGTTGCCAAACAAACAATACAAATCAGCGTCTAAAACAAAACTTAGTTTTGAGCAATCCGCCATAACGCTTAACTTAATGTTCTCTTTTTGACAAAGCAGACCTTTTTCGGAAAGGATGATATCTAATACTTCGTTACCTGTCGCAACATTCTGATCATAGATATTAATGATATTCGCAATCTCTTGCACCGTATCTTTTGAAATCACGTCTTGCTTAGATAGAGTCCGAATTTGGTGTTTCAAGTCATGACACTTTAGATTGATCAAATTTACGTTCTTTTTGCTTTCCTCATAACGGACTTCCGATTGATGAAGAAGCTCGGAAGTGAAATGAAGTTCGCTTTTTAATCGACGGTTATCAATCACGTAGAACTGAATATAGAGAATCATGAAACAGCTAAGAAGATTATAAATATCGACAATGATGAAATAGATTTTGTTATAGTCTGCGTTTAAGTAGGTAATCACAGAGCTAAGAATAATGCTTGTGAATAAAATCAAAGCAGCGATTATAAGCAAAGAAAAGTTATCGAAATGAATCTCTTCATCATTCACCTTTTTCCGGAAAACGAAATACACAAAAAGATATACAAGGAGGTGGATCTCTAAATATCCCATGACTTGTAGTGCCTCTACTCCTAAATCAAAAGTAAGAATCTCCTTATCGCCATAAAAACCAAGAGAAGGAGAATCGGTAAGGTTCAATAAGCGGACCGTTAAAGCGTAAATTTCGTGAGATAGGTGTTGAGTCGTATAAGAAGCGATAGAGATGAAAAATAGTTTTCTTTTCGATACATCATAAACAAAGAAAAGAGATAGAAACGCGGCAAGATAAAAAAGAAGAAACATGAAAGAAGAAAACCACCACGAATAGCTAAATCTTTCAAAAAGTGGGAAAACCAAAGACAATGCCAAGCAACATAAAGTAGTAAGAACTAGACGCAAAGCATAATGCTTTTTCTTAGGAAGACGAAACGAAAATAGATGCATCGCGATGAGAAGCTCGAACATGAAAATCGGTTTGTATAAAAATAATTCAGTGATTTTCATTTGTTTCCTGTCACCAGATAATTATTGAGATGACGGATGAAATCTTGCCGTCTAGGTCTAGACAAAGCAAGTTTATCTTCGCCCACCGTCACAAAGTCATTCGTCACTTCTTTAACGTATTTCAAATTCACGAAATAGCATTGGTTGCATAAAACAAAGGAACTATTTTTCAAACGTTCCGTATAAGTTTTCATCGTTCCATAAGAAGGAATCTTTTCACCGCTACTTAAATGAAAATAGAGATGATGATTGTATATCTCGATATACATGAGTTCATCAACATCAATCCGCTTGATAACGTTTTTATAATCGATCGTGAAAGAATAGTCGTTATTCTTATTTAAGAAAGGCAAAGCGCGAGTCATTTTGAGTTTGAAATTATAGAAATCAATTGGTTTTAAGATGTAATCGAAAGCGTTCACCTCATATCCTTTAATCGCGTATTGCGCTAAAGAGGTGACAAAAATAATCATGACTTTCGTATCCATTGCACGAATCTTTTTAGCAAGTTCCATTCCGTCAATGGAAGGCATCTTAATATCAAGAAAAATCAAATCGTATTGGGAGCGAAATTTATTAAGGAACTTGATTCCATTATCAAAATAAGAAATATGGCAATCACGCTTTTCTGATGCAAAAAGCTGATTTAGGTACCCTTCTAAAAGGTTACCCATCTCAATCTCATCTTCCACAATGGCAATTTCAAGCATACCTAATGACTTTCTATAAATAAAAATAGTCTTCAGTTTTTTCACTTGTCAATCTTGATTTTTGTTTTCTAAATTCTAAAATTTATAAAATTTTAAGATTGTGCCTTTCCATAAATAAAGAACGTTTTTGAAGAACTCTTTGCTTTAATCTCTCTATTTTGTGTCGTAGGCGTTTCCAATATCGGATTATTAAGCGATTAGCAAGAGAATGAGCATTATTTTTATCAAACTCATGTTAAAGAAAAACGACTTTTCTTTAACGAAATACTTTAAAAATCATTGCAAATCAAACTTGCTTTCATAATTTAACTTAAAATAAACGCTTGGTATTTTCTAATAGCAATAACCTAAAAAGGCCACCAATCTTGGTGGCCGATTTTATTGATTAGAATCAAATGATCTAACGAATAAGAGAGTTCTTGCAGTGCCCTGTCGCTAAGTATTCATCCATGTTTTTAAGTGAAACCTCAATCATGTCCACAAGCGCTAAATCTGTGGCACTTCCGATATGAGGGGTGATAAGAACGCGAGGATAAAGGTCGATGATTTCTTGATGAAGCGCATTATCCATATGTTTTGGATCGAAGTCTTTATTGAATAAGGATGATTCTTTTTCAATGACATCAAGTCCTAACCCTGCTAGATGTCCACTCTTGACGGCGCTTAAAGCAGCTTCTGTATCAAGCACTTCTCCTCTAGCGACGTTAATCAAAATCGCATCTTTCTTCATCCTAGCGATTTTGCTTTCATCAATGAATTTGTCATTTTTGCCTTTGATATAGGCCATATGGCAAATCACAATGTCGCTTTCTTTTAAGAAGGCGTCTAAATCAACGAATTCCACAACTTCTTTTGCTTTATCGCTTTGATAGACGTCATAACCAATCACTTTCGCACCTAGTCCTTTAAACAAAGAAGCTGTCGTCGTTCCAATGCGACCACATCCTAAAATACCAACCGTGCACCCTCTTACTTCGCGAGAGAACATTTGGTTTGTGACTTTAAAATGGCCGTTATGGGTTTGATCAGTCGTGTAAGCGACATTACGCAATAGTGACATAGCAAGCGTCAAAGCGAGCTCACTAATTGCATTTGGGCTATAGCCCGGAACATAAGCGGTTTCGATGCCAAGTTCCTTGCAAGCGGCTACATCAACATGGTTATACCCCGCGGTGCGGGTAAGGTAATACCTTAGCCCCGCATCGTGAAGGAGTTTTAAATGGTCGCGGTCCACAACACAGTTACCGCGCACCATGACAATTTTGTATCCTAGAGCAAGTTCATAATTTGAATTATTTAAATACTCCGGACGTAAAATCAAATCGTAATCGTATTTTTTTCCAAGTTTTTCAAAATATGGTTTTTCGTATTCGCGAGCGCCAAAACAAATAATTTTTTCTTTCATAAATAGCTCCTAATTAGGCAACAGTTGGGAAGAATCCCGTGGAAGTAAGCAAAGTAAGCACAAGCACCCAAATCACGATACCAGGCACAGCAAGAAGCGTGCTAATGACGGAAGCATCAGATGCCATTTGTTTTTCTTTATCAAAATTAATGCAATAAGCAACGGCAACCGTGGCTGGAGGTACCATCCACATCATGATACTGGACTGAACCGTAGCAGCACTGACAAGTTCAGGATGCCCACACGCTGTAGCAATAGCTTCAATCGCGGCTAAAACTCCTAATACGATAAGCGGGGCACCAAATACCTTGATGGCACTATAAATCCAAGCGTGTTTATCGGTAGCAGCATCTTTAATCGAAGCATTGCCCAAAGTGCAACCGATAGCAAGCCAAACTAGAGGTGAGGAAAGGCTACCAAGTAATTTAGCGACTTGGAAGAGCCAAGGAAGAGTAACGTCAAAACGCCAGAAGGCGACTTTTGCAGCACTTTCGTAAGCGATTTTTGGGTCAGGCGATAACCAGTCTTTACGAACCATGGCCGATCCAGGAATAACCTGCAAGAACCAAAGCACTAATCCAACTAGCGTAGCGATGATGACCGGGTTAAGGAAGATTTTCTTTAAAGTTTTGCCCAAAGAAGTTTCTTCGCTTTCTCCAAACTTAACGCCAGAAATAGCCATATAAGCATAGCTATAAAGGAAAACGCGATACGCAACGTTAAGCATGTTACTGTTGTTATATGCTTGTGTACCAAAGATCGCACTGATTAAAGGCTGAGCAAAGAAGGTCGTTGAACCAAAGGCGAATAAGATACAAAGAACCGTTCTTTTTGTTGGGTCTTTCACCCAAATGAAAATCAGTTTCGCGAGGAAGATAAATAAGATATAAATCACAAATCCAAAAACAAGATTGAAGATTGCATCAATACCTTGCGAAGCAGTGTAATCGCTCATAAAGCCAGTAAAGGCTAAGCAAGGGAGAGCGACAGTCATAACGACTTTGGTGAGGATTTTTCCTGTGCCCTCCGGGAAAATCTTTTTCTTTGTGAGAATGAACCCCAAGAAAATGATGATGATAGTTTTAGCGATAGCCGTCCATAAGCTCGTATTGCTCATCGCCTTAGCGATATTCGAGCCCACGTCTATCGAGCCTTCTAACATATACGTTTGCATAAAAGCCTCCTTAATTAGATAGACGTTTTTATTCTAGGATGAAAGAAACCTTTTGCAATCATAACAATAAGAAAATAACTACTTCTATTTCTTGGTAATTTAATGAAATAAGTAATGGAAATAATTAAAAATATCTCCGCAATATAGGCATATATAATTGATTTTTAGAGAGCTTTCGAAAAGATTATAGCAATACGATCTTAGGGATTTAAAGAACTATTTAGCGGCGAATCAACTCTAAATAATAGCAATTTGGGCCTTCTTCATAATGATGGACGTTGAAAGAAGAAAATTGCTTTGCTTCTTCTAAAGGCGAAAGGAGTTGACGCGAAATTCCGTTCGGCGTTCCTGCGTGGCACTCGTTAATGCTTTCTTTTGAAGCATCAAATACAATCCATAACGAGCCACCCTTTTTTAAACATTTTTTAGCGTGAGAAGCAAACTTCTTAGGGTTTTTAAAATGCGGATAAGCGTCAAAGACGATAAGAGTGTCATAGTCTTTCCCTTTATAGGCGTAAAAATCAGAAACAAAATAATTCACACCAGCGTTTTCTTTTTTCTTTCTAGCTTCTTCAATCATCTTTGGCGAGATATCTAGCGCATCAATCACCGCGCCTTTTTTTAGTAAATAGCCATCAATCACGCCACTTCCGCAGCCAACATCTAAAACGCGTGTTCCTTTTTCAATGTGGACTTTAGAAAAGATCATCGCTAGTTTTTCATCGCTAAATACTCTTTCCTTTCCCCAAAGCGGAGCAAGAGAATCAAAATATTGAATTTGTTTTTCATTGTCACTAGGTTCGGTTTTAAATAAAGGGCTACGATCAATGCATTTAACGAAACGTGTTTTGGAAAGAGAAACAATCGTGGCAGGTATCAGAGTAAGTTGAATAATCCACGCTGGCCAAGAAATCACAAAATAGACGCTGAAGAATTTTTCCAAGGAATAGCGATTGTCAATACGTCCAAAAATAAATAACAAATAATTGGTGAATCCACCAAAAATTCGTCCAATCAACATCGTAATAATAAGCGTTAAATATACATCGATAATAAGATACCTTGTATGAATGAGACGAAAGAAAACCCCACTGCATAATCCGTAAAAGAAAAGTTCGATCATCATGCCAGGAAGAACGGAAATCATAGGCATCCCCATAAATAAAAACGATAATAAAGGGCATAATAGTCCTACAATCGCTCCATAAAATGGACCGCAAATAAACCCAGTCATAATCACGGGTAAATGCATCGGGGCAAAGATACTTCCTCCATTTGGAATCATGTGAAAACAAAGCGGCAGCAAAATCCCCATCGCCACCATCGCTGCTGTTATCGTTATTTTTTTGGTAGGAGTCATAAAATTACCTCGAGAGGAATTTTGCGATGATATAATGGTTTCACAACCCCCAGGGGAGGTTATTTATGGCAAAAACAATCGAAATCAACAAAGACATCACTGACCACCTATCGAAAAATCGAGATTTCATTCTCCCAAAAGATGAAAAATGGGATATCGTAACGCGCTTAAGCCGCTCTTCTGGGCATTTAGCAAGCATCAAATCGATGATTTACCAAGACGAAAATCCAAAAATCGTCCTTGCTCAGCTCCTTGCAATCAAAGGAGCGATAGACGCGATCGAAAAGCGTTATCTATGCGCTTATTTATCTCTAGCGAAAGAAAAATTAGTCGAAGGAGGGAACGAAACTTATCTCAACGAATTAAAAGAGCTTATCGGAATTTATTTAAAATAAAAAAGAGAATCCCGGTCTGTTTCCTCTCGAAATGGGAGGTGGGGCTCTTGGTCAAACCATCAGGATTCCCACTACAAGGTGGGCTTTCAACACAGGCTATCTCCAGTCAGGGCTCCGAAAACAAAATGTAGGGGAACAATGTGGGACTCTCTGTTCCGTTAGGGAACGCTATTATTATAGATGGGGTTAAATAAAAATAGAAAGGAATGAACTCCAGTCTCCTTTGCTTTGCGCTCCTGCACGTGAGAAAATGATTAGGAATTGAGGAGCAATTATCATGAAACATAACATCTACTTTGAAGCGTTAAAACCATATTTAGAGAAGCGGAGAAGAATCCGTTATCTCTCCAATATCCTTTATTACGATATCGCCACCGCTGCTCCAGAAAAAAGCATCGGGGATGAGGCAGATTTGCTTGCCTATTATGATTCGCAGCTCGCATCTATCGCTCAAGAAACCACTTATAAAAATCTTGTAAGAAGAGGGTTACAAGAAAAGAACCTATCGTCATACGAAAAGCGACTTTTCGAAGTGCTTGAAGATGAAATCTCCCTCATGGATAAAGTTTCGATCAATGATTACCTCACCGCGAAAAAAGCATTTAATAAAAGCAATGAGATGTGGCGTATCTATCGCCCAAAGAACGATTTTGCGAGTTGGCTTCCTTATTGGGAAGAATGCGTTAAATGGGTTAGAATCCTTGCTAAAGCAAGAATGAAAAGCGGTATGAAGAGTCCTTATGAGGCTCTTCTAGATTCCTACGAGCCAGGAGAAACGACCGAATATTTGGATTCGCTTTTCCTTCCTATCAAAAAAGCGATTATCAAGCTTTTGCCGATGGCGATTTCTAAGCAAGCCGCGCACCCATTGCCAAAAGTAAAGCCATATAGCCTTGCTAGCCAAGTAAAAGTCTCATACGACTTACTTGATTTAATTCGATACGATATTTCAGGCGGTTGCTTAAAAACAAGCGCACACCCATTTTCCGCCGATATTTATCGTCACGACGCTCGATTAACCACGAAATATCTCGTTGAAGATTATCGTAGCAATCTCTTCACGATTCTCCATGAAGGTGGACACTGCTTGCAGTTCCAAAATAAAAGCGATGAAGAATACGATTCATACGTGGAAGGCATTGCGACAGCCGCAAACTGCGAAACCCACTCCCGCTTCTATGAAAATTTAATTGGAAGAAGTGAAGAATTTGCCCCTCACCTAAAAAAGATTGCCGAGAAGGATTTAGATCCTGGGTTCCAATATATGAGCGAAGAAGATTTCTATTTATCGTTAAATCGCGTCAATCCAGGATTAATCCGCTGCGAAGCTGATGAACTTACTTATTCGCTTCACATCATTATCCGCTACGAAATCGAAAAAGATTTAATCAACGGCAAAATTGAATGCAAGGATGTCCCAACCATTTGGAATGACAAATATAAAGCCTATTTAGGGGTCGATGTCCCAAATGACAAAGACGGATGTATGCAAGACGTCCATTGGACCGACGCCGAATTCGGTTATTTCCCAAGCTATGCTTTAGGGAATATTTACGGTGCGATGATTCGCGAGAAAATGGATGAAGACATTGGTTTGCTCGATTTGGTAAGGGAAGGAAAAATGGAAGATATCCTTTCTTGGTTCAAAGAAAATGACTTCGCTTATGACTATTTAGCCCCAAGAGCTTGGATTAAGAAAATCACTGGCAAAGACGCAAGCCCAGACGCTTTTGTGTCCTACCTAAACAACAAATTTGGGAAGATGAATTAAGCATGGTAGTTTCTTTTCCAAAAGACAAAATCTTCGTCGCGCTTGATGAAACCGATCCTTTTTCGATTAAGCGCATTCTCGAAAATTACGGTTATACATTTTCACCTAATTTTTCTAGCGCATCTTTATTAAATGAATTTTCGCTTTTAAGACGCAAAATCATTGCAAATCCCTCCTTTAATCATGATTCTATCGCTGGAGTAATCATTCCTTACGAAGGAATAGAAGAAACAATTGATGGAAAAAAGATCGGCGAATATTTGCAAGAAAAGAACATTCCTGCCTTCTTAAGGATTGACGCTGGGCTAGCGAAAGAAGAAAACGGAACAAGGAAATTTCTCACACTAGGTAATAACATTTATCTCCGCTTGTCGGTTGCAAAAGTTACTCACTACATCGGCGTAAAAGTTCGTTCTTTAATTTATTCTAGCGATAATAAAGGAATAAAAGACGCCGTTAATGAAGAATTTAAAATTGCGAAAGCCGCTTTAATGGATGGCCTTATTCCCATCATAGAAATTGAAATCGATATTCATATCGCAGATCGTGAAAAAGCCGAAAAAGTCTTATTGGATGAGCTTCTAAAAAAGTCAATGTCGCTCCCCACTGATTCAAAAGTAATCTATCGCCTTTCTTTCCCGGAAAAGCCGAATCTCTACTCGCCTCTTCTCAATAAGAAAACAACATTAACCATGTTAGCTTCTACAAGTGGATATTCAAAAGAAGAAGTGCTCTCTAAACTGAAAGAGAATCCAACGTTAACCCCTGCTTTTTCTCGCGCTTTTATTGCTAGCCTAAAAGCAAATATGGACGACGAAGAATTCGGAACAGCTCTTAAGAATTCGATAATAGAGATGCGGCAAAAGAAAATGGATTTATACCGCTTAGCAAAAGATTAAGAAAAGTGCCAGTAAGGTTTCCCTACTGGCGTTATTTTTTTAGAAGTTTTCAGCGTGATAGCTTGCCAAAACCTTTTTGAGCGGATTAATAGTCTTCTTGAGTGTCCCCTCCGCGAATGGACTCTTAAGACCAACTTTAGCGAGAAGTGTCTGGAAAGGATATTTCCCGCCCAGTTTGCATAATTTCATGTATTTCTTCCATGCACTCAAGTGATTTTTGCGGTCAAGATTGAAGGATTCAAACGCGCATACTTGCGCCAAGGTGTAATCAATGTAATAGAATGGGGAAGAGAAGATATGGGATTGAATCAGCCATCGACGCCCTTTAAGCATAAACGGGCAATCCTTTTCTAGCTCCACTTTCCATGGCGTGTATTTCTTCTCTAATTCATGCCAAGCGGCATCACGTTCATCTGGAGTAGCGTTAGGATGTTCATAGACCCAATGCTGGAATTCATCAACCGTAACTCCATACGGGAGGAAGGAGATGGAATCCGCTAAATGGAGATAACGATATTTATCCGGTTCGGCGAAGAATAGATCCATATAAGGCTCGGCGAAGAATTCCATCGACATCGAATCGATCTCACAAGATTCCATCGTTGGAGCGCGATATTCAGGGATTTTGATGTTTCGTGCCACATAGGCTTGGAAACTATGCCCAAATTCGTGAGTCAAAACATCCACATCCCCGCTCGTACCATTGAAATTGGAGAAAATAATCGGGCATTCATGAACTGGGAAATACGTCATATAGCCACCCGAGTTTTTCCCAGGTTTCGCATCGAGGAATAATAGATGGTGATCAACCATAAAATTAAAGAAATAATCGGTGTCAGGGGAAAGCTTTTTATACATTTCTTGCGCGTGGGCGACTTTTTCTTCCGTATTGCCTAATGGAACAGGATTTCCGCTCGTCCACATAACACCCATATCGTAAATTTTTGGATTTTTGATTCCAAGGCGTTTGAATTGGTCTTTTTTCAAACGAGTCGTAAGTGGAGTAACAACGTCCAAAATTTGTTTCCGGTAGCTAGAAACAAGGTTTTCGTCATAATCAAAACGACTCATGCGGATATACGCGAGTTCGACATAATTTTTGTAACCGAGTTTTTTCGCCATCGCGTCTCTTAATTTGACAAGGTCATCATAAATCTTTTCAAATTCATCCGCGCGACTCTCTAGGTACCCATAATAGACATCAGCCGCTTCTTTTCTGGTCTCGCGGTCATTATTAACAAGAAATTGTTCCATTTGAGGAAGGTTATAAGTTTTTCCGCGGAACTCAAATTTCAAGGAGGATTTTGCCATGTCGTATTTCATGACAAGATCATTTTCTTTTTGGGCTTCTTCTACGATTCTTTCGTCAAAAGCTTTTGTGGTGTATTCGTAAATCTCAAAAAGATGGGAACCAAGTTTTGCTTCGAGATATGGGCGGAATTTGCTTTCTAGCATCGCTTTGGCGAAGGCTAGATTACTGACATCCACCATCGGTAACCCTTTGTTTAAGAGGTTCATCGCTTTTTGATATTGCTCATTCGTGGTATCAAGCGAGAAAAGCACTTGAACATGCGTAAAATCGTCGTTGATTTTGTCGCTATAGCGGCTCATTTTCTTAAAAGCTTTGAGCGCTTCTTCTTGGGTTGCGGCGTTTTTTAGTTGACTAGTAATCGCATCTAAATTCTTGATAACGGTTTTAATGCTAGGAACTTTAAACGGCCAATCTTCAAATTTCGCTAAATCTTTTTTCATTCATTTTCTCCTTCATATGGCATGATGTTGACTTTTTTGCGTTTGGATAAAGAAGCGCTAGGAAAAAGATCTTTGTCCGCCTCTTTTTCTCCAATTGGGGTTAAGAAAATCGCTTTTTCCATCGTTAGATAAGGACGAATTTCAATAAGTCCTTTCTTTTCTAAAGATAGAAGGCGGCGGGAAATGGCCTTATTCGATAACGAAGGAGCATAACCAAAGCAACGCAAAAAACAAGTAGAAGAAGTTTCTTCATCTTCCTTTCCGCGAATTACCTTGCTTAATCCTAAAGGGTTAGTAATAAACTTCGCTTCGAACAACAAGGCGATTGCCCCAAGTATTTTCTTTTCCGCTTTGCGTATCGTGAAAGTCATCATAAAGCGGAAACCATTATAGAATTTATATGAAAAAAGCCAACAAATATGAATGATACTTCTTTTTCTTTTGAATCTTATTGTTTCATTATATGCCCAAAACGAAAAGAAACCGTCTTGTTGGGCAAATAAAAAATTTAATGATATCGTTCATCTTGCTTGCAGGCGAAGAATGAGAAAATTAGAATATCGGAGCAATGGAAGAAACGATTGAAACACAAATTGAAAATGTCTTAGACAAGGTCCGGCCATTCTTAAATCGAGATGGCGGGGACATTGAACTCATCGGCTTCAAAGATGGAGTCGTATATGTAACGATGACTGGAGCTTGCGAAGGGTGCTCTTACGCGTTGGATGACATCGCAGCAGGCGTGGATATCATCCTATGCGAAGAGGTCCCAGGCGTTACGCAAGTGAGCGCTTCTGGCGATGTTCCAGAAGATGTTATGGCTGCTTATTTAGCCCGCAAAAAACTCGAAAAGGAGAAAGCTGCGGAGAATCAACGAAACGAGCAAAAGGAAATAGAACTCGCCAAAAACTCCCACTAAAAGGGAGTTTTATTTTTTACGCAAGTGAAAGGACAAAGCGATTAAAATCCGCAAGTAACGCCAAAGCGCGCGGATATAAATAAATCCGATTTTGGATTTCGCTAGGTTTCACCCGTTTTTGGAATATCATTTTTCGAAAAACCGCCATCGCTTCTAGGAACTCCTTCTTCCCTACTACTTCCTTTCGCAACAAATAAATCGCGCAAAGAGAAGGAATATCATATAAGAAGAAAGGAATATCGTCTTTTTCAATCCAAGTCGCACCAATTTCGTGCAAATAGGAAGGAAGCGTCCAAACGCGAATTAGTCCATCCGTTTTTCTTTGGGTGCCACGTACGAAGGATAAATCTAAAAGGTCATTTTCCTTTCGTTCTAAATAGCCATGAAAAACCAAAGCACTTCTCATCGTGACGACTGACGTAGGATATAAAGCCGTGATTGCCATCACGGCTGGGTTCATCGTTTTGTTCATTTTTAACCTCCTATTAGCCATAACGATGAAAAAGAAAAGTACCGTGATAATTAATTACGATACTTCCCCTTTTTATTTGTCTCCGTTTCTTGATTCCTTATTTACAAACAAACTAGAAAACCGCGTTTTCTAAGCAATTTGCAACGATATATCCCTCATGATTATAAACGTCTTCACGGTTATAAGAATAAGGGTGACTATCAGGTTTTAACGTAACTCCTCCGGCTTCTTTTACGATGATATCCCCTGCGGCAATATCCCATTCTTTGGTATTTCCACCCGAACGATAAGAAAGTTCTCCTTTTCCTTCGGCAATATAGCAAAACTTCAAAGCTGCGCCTAAAGGAATGAGATGTTTGATTTTATCTTGGTGCTTTTTCATGTATTCCGTTTCTTTCTCGCTAAGGAATTTGCGCGAAACAAAAGCGGTAAGATCTTCCTTTTTGGAACTTACATGAATACGAATAGGCTCTTTCCCTTTCTCTAATTTATAAGCGCCTTCTCCCTTTATTGCATAATAAAGCACGTTTTTCATTGGAATATTGATTACCCCAGCGACTACTTCTCCTCGATACGCTAAAGCGATATTGGTGCAAAATTCATCGTCTTTTGAAACGAAGTCTTTCGTGCCATCTACAGGATCAACAATAAAAACGAAATCTTTGTTTCTCCGAGATAAATCATCTTTGCTCTCTTCGGTGAGTAAGCCGTATTGAGGGAATTTCTCATGAAGTTCTTTGCGGATTAATTCATCCGCGCCTTTATCGGCTGCCGTCACAGGCGAATTATCGCTTTTTATCTCTACGTCAAAATGCTCTGCGTAAACTTTTTTGATTACGACTTCCGCATCAAGAGCGGCTTTAATCATCGACTTTAATTCTTTTTCGTACATATGAATTTGCCTTTTAGAAAGAAAAGCCACCCAGGGGGCGGCTAAATACAACCAAAAAGTTATTTATTGATACCGAGGGATTCGATTTCTTCTTCAGACATCTTCTTCTCGCCATCTTCGCCATCCTCTTCGCTAGTGATGTCATCCTCGCCGTCTTTAAGATCGCTATCCTCTTCTTCATTCTCTTCGGAGTCTTCTTCGGTTTCTTCAACTTCGGTATAGACGTCATTGACATCGATATGAACTTTCGCATAAGTATGACGGGAACGTAAATCCCAGGTGTTGTCGGTTAAAGTCACAAAGCGTCCATCAAGAGATAACGAGGTATACAAAGCGCCTAAGCGGGCTTTCTTCTCTTCTTCTGTCATTTCTAAGGCGGCGGCGACTTTATCAGCAAGTTCTTGGAAAGTCAAACTGCCATTATTGTTATTTAGAATCTCGTAAGCTTCTTCAATCATGCTTTTGTCTAATCTCATATTTTTCTCCTTCGAGTCGAATTCACTAACCCATACTATACTAGCAAATCATTGAATTTGCCTTGATTTTATTTTCGTTTTCCTCACATCTTAGTCGGAGCGCTCACTCCAAGTAAGCCTAAGCTATTCTCTAAGACAATCATCGCGGCCTTCATCAAGGCTAAGCGACCCCCTGTTCCGACTAAATCACCTCGGTCAATAATCTTCGTTGAGGCATAATATTCGTGAACCAAAGAAGCAAGCTTTTGGATATATCCCGCAACTTTATAAGGGGCTCTAATAGCCGCCGCGTTTTGTACTAGGGCTGGGAAATCAGTGAGTTGCTTCAATAACTCCGATTCCTTTGCGCCGCCTTTTAATCCTTTTAAGGAAGAATCTAATGAGATATCGTCCCCTAAAGACAATAAGGAATAGCAACGAGCGTGCGCATATTGAGCGTAATAGACTGGATTGTCTTTACTTTGACTTGTCGCTAAGTCGTAATTAAAATCCAAGTGGCTTGTGCCAGCTTTTTCGCTAAAGAAATAACGAACCGCATCAACCCCGCAATCAGCGACGAGTTCTCGATGGGTGATAGCCTTGCCTGTACGCTTACTCATCTTCACTTCTTCGCCATTTTTATAGACGCGGACAATTTGATAGATTTCGCAGTTTAAGACGTCTTTAGAATAGCCTTTCATCATTAAAGCGCTTTTCATGCGGTTGATATAGCCATGGTGATCAGCCCCAAGCATATCAACAAGGAAATCAAAGCCACGGCTCATCTTGTCATAGTGATAACAAATATCCGGCATGAAATAGGTATAAGAGCCATCGCTTTTCACAATCGGACGGTCCTTATCATCTAAGAAAGCGGTTGTTTTAAGATACTTCGCACCGTCTTTTGTATAAACGTAACCTTTGTCTTCAAGCTCTTTAATCGTGTCTTGAATCCTACTTCCTTTACGAATATCGGATTCATAAGAAATCTTATCGAAATGAACGCGGAAGTCAGCAAGGTCTTTTTGGATTTTTCCAAATTCAGTATCAATGCCGTAACGAATGAAGAACTTGCGGTTTTCTTCATTGTCCTCTAAATATTTATCGCCATATTTCTCTTTGATGGATTTGGCGATTTCGATTAAATCCGCGCCGTGATAATCGTCATCGCCTAACATTTCATTTGTCTTTCCGTATAGTTCGCGGTAGCGGATTCCTAAAGAGTGCCCTAAATGGGCGACTTGGTTCCCACAATCGTTAAGATAATATTCGCGGGTAACGTTATATCCAGCAAAAGAATAGAGATTTGCAGTGCTATCGCCTAAAGCAGCACCACGCGTATGGCCTAAATGCAAATCGCCAGTCGGATTAGCGGAAACATATTCCACATCAACTTTAATGCCGTTTGGTTCGCCTCTTCCATAGTCTTTGCCTTTTTCTAGAATCTCATTCACGATTGAACCGAGCGATTCGTGCTTCATGAAAAAGTTAATAAAGCCAGGTCCAGCAATTTCAACATGGTCAATAGCGGGACAAACAAGTTTTTCTTTGATGAGATTAGCAAGTTCAAGAGGCTTCTTGCCAGAGCTTTTAGCAAAACGCATCGCTAAATTCGAGGCGTAATCGCCATGGACATGGTCTTTTGTGTTTTCAATCACAATGTCATCGCTTTTAATCGCTAAACCACATTGTTCCGCCGCTTTTAGTAACGCCGCTTTTAATTCTTGTTCGCCAGTCATAATTTACTCCTTTTTCATCAAGATAACGCTTGTAGCGCGAATTGCTTCGCCTCTACCAACCGCATCCATTTTTTCGTTTGTGCCGCATTTAACAGAAACTTGATCGATACTAACTTCCAATAAACGGGCGAGATTTGCGCGCATTTCATTAACGTAAGGCGCTAATTTTGGTTTTTCCGCGAAAATCATGACATCGATGTTATTCGTAAGATATCCACGATCTTTAGTAAGTTCGACGCATTTATTCACGATTTGCTCGCTATTGATCCCGGCAATGGAAGGATCATTAGGAGGGAAATAATGACCAATATCCCCTAGAGCAAGTGCCCCAAGAAGAGAATCGCTCACCGCGTGATAGACGACATCCGCATCGCTATGGCCAAGTAGTCCTAGCGAATAAGGTATCGTAACGCCCCCTAAAACCAATTTCCGGTTTGGCGATAAAATGTGAATATCTTCACCTTGTCCAATTCGATACATAACTACACATTGAAACGGAAGAAAACGATGTCGCCATCCTTCATCACGTAATCCTTGCCTTCGCTTCTTAATTTTCCGTTTTCTTTCACGGCTTCTTCGCTGCCGTATTTCTTCAAAGAAGAGAAATCATAAACTTCCGCTTTGATGAACCCACGTTCAAAATCGCTATGGATGATGCCAGCACATTGAGGTGCGAGCATTCCGTTTTTAAATGTCCAAGCGCGGCATTCGTCTTTCCCACACGTAAAGAATGTGGAAAGATTCAATAATTTATAGGAAGCCTTAACTAACTTATCTAAGCCGGATTCGCTTGCCCCTAAAGAAGACAAAAACTCTTTTTTCTCGTCGCTAGCAAGTTGGCTGATTTCGTATTCAATCGCGCAAGAAACAGGAATGCATTCTGCGTTTTCTTTTGCCGCGATTGCTTTGACGGTTTGATAATAAGCGCAATGGTCAAGATCGGTGTAATCACTATCGGCAACATTCGCGACATAAAGAATCGGTTTGAGGGAAAGCAAGAAGAAATTCTTTCTTGCATAAGTGATTTGTTCGCTATTTAAACCCTTAACTAGACGAGCTGGTTCACCATTACTTAATGTTTCTTTTAACGCTAATAGAATCGGCATTTCATACATCGCTACCTTATCTTTGGCGATTCTAGCTTTCGCTTCTTGCTTACCAATGCGATTTTCAATAGATGATAAATCGCTCATCGCAAGTTCAAGGTTGATGGTAGCGATATCGTTTGCCGGATCGACAGGATCCTCGTTATAGCGAAGGACTTGTTCGGAATCGAAACAACGCACCACTTCTACGATTGCATCGCACTCGCGGATTGCCGCTAAGAATTGGTTCCCTAATCCTTCTCCTTTAGAAGCGCCTTTCACTAAGCCTGCAATATCATAAAATTCAAAGGTCGCATTGACTTTTTTCTTTGGCTCCCACATCTTGACGAGATAATCAAGTCGCTCATCTGGAACAATAACAACGCCCGTATTGGGATCGATCGTTGCGAATGGGTAGTTCTCTGCAAGAACATGGGAATTGGTTATCGCGTTGAACAAAGTGCTTTTTCCAACGTTAGGAAGACCGACAATACCAGCTTTTAAAGACATAATTTACCTCTAGCGGATAGATTATAGACTCTCATGTTCCTAAAAGGAACAAAAAGGGAAGATGAGAAGCCTACTGAATTACTAGCTATCCATTGAAAAAAGGTATGAGTAGCCTTCTTCATATAGTTTCTCCGATTTTTATGCGCATCTTATTGACATCAAAAATGCTTAAAAAACAATCGAAGAAAAAACAATAGACGAATACTACCCTATCAATATCCGAAAAATTATTCACGAAATACTAGGTTTTTAGTGCTTGTTATGAGTTGCTATGATACTTTCTGAATCAGTTTTTCTTATCAAGACCGGAAGAAATCTTTCGCGGTGATGACGTTACGAATCTCATCGGAATATTGGTTACGATGAATCCCATTCGGGGACACAAGAGTCAAACGAACTGTGTATTTTGTCTTTGTCTCTTTAAGAAACACCTGCTTTTTGTTCTCTAGGTCGAGCATGTATTCTTTGTTAATCGTGTAGGGAAGAAGAGAATATTTCATTTCGCACAGATTGATGACCTGATCCTTTCTTTCGATGACTAGGTCAATTTGGGCACCAGGAGAACTGAATTTGCTACGGAAAGAATATTCTTTAGTCTCCACTCCAGAGATACCTAAAGCGTTCTTTATTTCTTTCACGTGATTTAAGCAAAGCAGTTCGAACGCATTGCCTTGCCAAGAATAATAAGACGGGGTGTCAATGTAAGATAGCCAAGAAGAAAGTTTCTTTTTCTCTAGGAAAGTCAAAGCAAAACGGGAGAAAGAATCAATCACTTGGTAATAGGCCCCATTGGTTCTGTTTGGAAGGTTGAACTTTCGTATGAAGCCACATTCTTCGAGTTCTTCAAGGGACATAGTAAGGAGTTTGCCATCGGAAATTCCTTTATCAACGAGTTCATTACGTGTATATCCGGCGGCTTTTTGAGAAAGATTTTCGATGATTTCCCTATGTGGCCCTTTCATAGAAAAAAGAGAGCGAAAGAGGTTTTGAAACTCAAAATGAAGAGTCCCGTTTTCTTGAAAACAAAGTCTATCGATTTCTTGATCAAGACTTTTTGCAGGAGAAAGAAGGTTCCAATAATATGGCACTCCGCCAAAAGCCATATAGGCCTTTAGTAAAGTCATCTCGTCGTAATCTAATTTCTTTCTTTTGGCAAATTCTTGGCATTCTTTCAAATGGAAAGGCGAGAGATGAATTTGGTTGGTAAGGCGATTATAAAAGCCACCCGTATCCTTCATTATGTTATTGATAATCCAAGAAGTTGCAGAGCCACAAACAATGAGTAATAAATCATCTTGCATCGACCCAAACACGTTCCAAAAATAATCCAAAGCAGCTTTAAATTCGCTCCTTGGAGAATCCATCCAAGGGAGTTCGTCTAAGAAGACTACTTTCTTTCCTGTTCCCGGATTTTTGTAGCAATCTTTCGATTCAAGAAGTTTTCTTAAACGCGAAAAGGCTTCAAACCAGGTTTTTGGAGTGGTTTCATCGCTATCGCCATAGGCATTTAGCGCTTCTTTAAAGGTTTCCAGCTTGCTCCCTTTTGTTTTTGAATTTACCCCTGTTGCATAAAAAGAGAACTTATCTTGAAAAAACTTCCTTATCAAAAAGGTTTTTCCAACCCTTCTTCTACCATATAAAGCGACAAACTCAGGCCTATTCGAATGAAAACATTCAGAAAGAGTTTCTTTTTCTTCTTCACGTCCGATAATTGAATCTTCAAATTTGTTTTCATTTTCCATATTAAACGCCCCAAAACTTTACTAAAGTATATCATTTTGGGGCATTTATAGAAGCGAATCATTTCAAAAACGTTTTGTTCAGTGATCAAGAATCTAAAGTCTACTGAAAAAATGTCCAAATTTGATTGGCTTCCTGAAAAAGCAACAACCAACAAGGACTTGAAGTCAACTTTTCCAACATCACAACATCGCAAATTTGTGCTAAGTTCCCGATTTCAAAATAGCGATATATCCCGAATACTCAAAAACTCTATCACGAGCCTTTGATGTCACTTCGTTCAATATCCCGGCTTTGATCATCTTTTTAACTGTTTCGGACACACCGTTATATGACAAATCAAGTGCAGTCGCGGCACCGCCTATCGAGAAAATCGGATGTTCTTTAATATAATTGAAAACCTTTGAAAATGTTTCGGTTTTCTTGGCATTTTTTTCTTCATCGGCCTTAATAAGCGAATTTAGACTTTCGATTGTCTTTACACCGTCGTCACAGGTCTCAATAATCCCAATCAAAAAGAACTTAATCCACTGCTCGTAATTGCCTTTAACGCGAACTTCGCTCAACCAGTCGTAATATTCAATACGGTTGCCTTTAAGAAATAGTGACAAATACAAGATGGGTTTATGAAGTATTCCATCAGATAAAAGCATCAAAGTAATGAACATTCTGCCGACTCGCCCATTGCCATCCAAAAATGGGTGAATGGTTTCGAACTGATAATGTGCTGACGCCGTTTTTAGCAAGATATCCATATCATAGTTATTGATGAATCTTTCAAGGTCACCCATCGCGATGAGCATATCCTCCACGGTCGGAGGAACATATCTTGCTGTTAGCAAATCGCTATTTGATGAGCCTATCCAATTTTGGCTATGACGGAATTCGCCAGGGCTTTTTTCTTGCCCGCGAACCCCTTGCATCAATACTCGATGAATATCGCATAAAAGTCTATTGCAAATAGGCAATTCTTTCATTCTCTCAATCGCGTAATTCAAAGCATTTGCATAATTTACTACATCGTTTACATCAAGGTTTATCGCTGTATTAATGTTAGGATTCAATACGTCTTCTAGTGTTGCCTGCGTGCCTTCGATCTGACTACTGAGCAAGGCTTCTTTACGAACATAGGGACCCAAAAATAAATTCATATCGGGGATAAGTTCAAAAATCATATCCAATTTGCCAAGATAGTTATGCGCCTTGGAAAGCAAACTAACCATTTCAGCATCCATTTCAATTTCACGGAAGGGCGGTAACGGATTAGGCTTATACGCTTTATAACTAGCAATACCACCAAGTGCGTTAACGTATTGTCCTGCTCTATTCATAATACTCTTTGAAATAAAACTGCTATTTTTATAGCCGTTATTTCGCGAAATGTTAATATTGCGAAATAGCGAAACACAAATAGTAAAATAAAAGAAGAAAAGACACCCAATTTTGAGCGTCTTTTCATCATAGAAATGCAATTCTATCTATTTCACAAAATTACGATTTTTTGTAGAAGAAAGCGAAATAGAGAAGAAGGATCGCAATATCTGCTAAGAAGAAATTGATACCAACGACAGCAAGCGGCCAAAGTGGTTCATTACGTTTAACCGTAACGATGTTAGCGGGCGTTTCAACTTGCGATTGGGTATTGCAAACCATATAGAGAATGTTTTTGCAGGAATTACGAACGTTGTTCGCGATTGTCGGATCTTTATACCAATCCCCACCGAGATTGTGCGAGAAATTTTGAGCACCGTTGAGCCAAAGGTCGTTTCCGGCGGTAATCCCTTGTTTTGCGTCAAAGGCTCCTCCCATCCAGTCGGTGACAACAGTCCCTCTAAATCCCCATTCTTCTCTTAAGACTTGGGTCAATAAGGCACTACTTTGTCTTGCTGGAGTTCCACCAACGCGGTTGAAAGCAGACATTAAGCCATTGGTTTTTCCGACTTTAACAACAAGTTCAAAGGTTTTTAGATAGGTTTCTCTTAACGTTTGTTCCGTGCACCAAGTGTAGATATCGCTACGATTGGTTTCGCATTCATTAAGCGCGAAGTGTTTTACGTAACAAGCTAGACGATTCTTAAGCGCACCTTGAACAGTTCCAGCACCAATATAGCCAGAGAGCATCGGATCTTCGCTATAATATTCGTTGTTTCTTCCCCCAAATGGTGAACGGCGGATATTGCACCCAGGGGCATACCATCCATTGACGCCGGTTGCAGCAGCTTCGTTTGCAATCGTTTTGCCATAATCGTAAGCAAGGTCTTTATTCCAAGAAGAGCCGATTAATCCTGACATTGGGAACCAGGTCCACTGCGTTTGTGTCGTAAGTTCCGCATTGGAGCGAGTTAAGCCCATAGGACCATCGTTATCTCTCATCCAAATCTTGCCAACGCTCATTGCTTCAGCGGTAGAATAGCCACCCATCACAATAAGTCTAGCCGCGTCATCGTAAGTTAATTGATCAAGAAGTTTGTCCCACTTTTCAGCGTTATAATCGCTACCAAGTTCCTTGAGAAGATCGAAGTTTGCTTTTACCGTATCTGCAGTAGGATTTTGAAGAACTTTTAAATCAGTAATCTTATTTCCGTTCGGATCAGTATATAGATAAAGACCATTATCAGCGTTGAAGGTAGGAACAGTTTCATAAGTCTTTAAGGCTGTTGACGTTCCAGATTTTTTGTAGTTAGAAAGGGTGTTACTTTTGAACGTACCTTTAAAATCAGCGCGGGAAAGGTACATATTGCTGGATTCTTTCCGGTCTTCTTTTGTCTCATCGAAGCCATCAATAGAAATCGCGTCAGTCGCATCTTCACCCGTGAAATGGTTTTTCACTTCATTTTGCGTGACATTATCTTTTTCGATTTTGATGGTATCACTGACATTGTATTTGATGAAGCCGTCTTCCCCAAGCTTAGATTCATGCGCGTTTTTCATGAGTTTAAGCGTGTATTCACCCGCTTCTAATTCATAGCCTTTGAAACCGTTATTATTCTTGTCATAGCAATCGTAACTAGCCATGTAATAAGGATCTTCTTCAAAAGTAATGACTTGGCTTTCGCCTGGAGCTAGAAGCTTTGTCTTTGCAAAATCTAGAAGATTGATGGAAGACTTTTCGATGCCACCTTTGTTGTATGGGGCCGAATAATATAATTCAACAACGTCTTTCCCTTTTTGGGTTCCAACATTGGTGACTTTGACATTAATCTTGATCTTGCTATCTAAATCAATGTTGCTTCCTCTAGCTGGGCTTAAGGCTTCTTCACCAGTATTTAATACTTCCCAAGAGAAATCGGAATAGCTTAATCCGTGTCCAAATGGATATTCCACAATCCCTTCGTATCCGTTCTTGCCATTGGATTTCCAATCGGTTTTCGCGGAGTAATCAGACCAATATCCTTCTTCATTTGCCGTCTCAAAGAATTTGTAGCCAACATAAATTCCTTCGGTATAAGTCGTGGACTCAGAGGAGAGACGACCGAAATTATAGAAGGAAGGATTTTCAGAATGATCGGTGACAAGAGTTTCAGTGATTTTGCCAGAAGGATTTACATCTCCCGTCAAAATGCCAGGGATTGCCCTAGCGCCAGATTGACCGGTGACACCGATATAATAGACGTTTTGAATCTTTGGATCATCGAAAGCGCCACATTCCACCATATTGGTGCAGTTAAGTAGCACAGTGACAGAACTAAAGTTCTCTTTCACCATATTAAGCAAATCGATCTCTTCTTCTGTTAAAGACAAGTAGCTTCTCTCAACGCGCGTAGGGCTTCCGCCTTTTTCATTAACGACATAGGAATAACCTTGTGGGCAATCTTGTCCTTCACCAGATTGGCGGGAGATAACCACAATCGCGTTATCGCTATAGTCTTTCGCGTCCTCTAAAAGCGTTTTTCCGTTCACTTTATTCGCTTCATCGGTATAAACGCCGACTTTTGGGTTGTAGTTGGTATAAAGTTTATCATTGCCACCGAGTGATTCCCCAACGGCACGGCTTTTGCACCAATTTTCGTAAAAAGATTTCAAATTTTGGTTATATTCGATTTTCTTTTTCGAATAGGTTTTGTTGTATTTATCAAAGCCATCGTAGAAGAGAACTCGCTTGCTTTCTGGAATTCTAGAAACACCAGATCCATATCCTGAAATCAAGAATCCCGCATCCGTGCTAGACCAGCCAAAGATATTGACTTTGCGGTTTTTGGTCGGATCAGATTCATCATAAGCAAAAGGCGCTTTGTGGGTATCGTTTTTCAGCATGACGATACCCTCGTCCATAATTTCTTTTACAAACGCGTCGCCTTTCGCTAAGACCTTATCATCTTTGACGGAAGAATAATCTGGCGGATTAATCGCGTCATTAATCATGCCGTAATACTTTGTCGCTAAGATATCGCCAGTAATCATCGCCCCTAAACAAAGCGCGATTCCGGCCACGCTTAAAACTTTTCCTACTTTTTTCATGTTGTTAATCCTTTATTATGCTTTTACCGTGATGGAATCCCATTGACCGGATTTGTTGGCATTAGCCGCTTCGATAACGAGCGTGTTTTCGCCTTCGTTGAGGCTTAGACCAGTAATTTCAATATCCGTCCAATTCAAGAATCGATAACGACCATCATATTCTGAACGGTTGACAGAAGTATTGGCCATCTCATCGCTATTACCAACGAGAATTTTGTCATCAGTAATCTTGTCCTTGATCGAAACTCCATTAAGGGTAATTTCTACGGCTTTATTTAGCTTTATGTCAGCAGTTTTGTACTTGCCATTTGCGTTATCGGTATCGTTAGAAGCAGCTCTAAGAATCAGACTACCGATAGAAGCTTTAGAAGAATTAAACCGGTAGGTTATCGACGCTTTTTTGGAAGCATCATTATCTTGATTTGAATCAAACCCGAGGACGAATCCTTTGCCGCTATATTTATACTTGCCATCATAACCAAGGAAACCTTTCGCATGAAGCTCTGCATATCCACAGTTGGAGGTGGTACCGTTGTTTTCCTTGATATCGACATAATCGACATTATTAACGGCAGTTTTGTAATCAAAAGTGTCTTTAAGTTGTCTAAGGGAATAACAATTTTTCAGGGTCACATTGTCATCATTTTCCACTTCCGCATGAGCAATCTCTGTAAGCGGATGTTCTATTTCAAATGATGTGAAACAAAATCCTTAGAAGAAACAACACGCCAT